>ERZ772960.1170-NODE-1170-length-21580-cov-5.349640_pt1 | contig 21580 bp, 20 predicted proteins | sample MGYA00580678_ERZ772960 | MGnify/ENA primary metagenome ERZ772960 (study PRJEB29015, sample SAMEA2737930) | human oral metagenome | biome: human oral; feature: human-associated habitat; material: dental | place: China | collected 2059 ... | reverse complement strand
AGAGCCATTTTGCCTCTATCATCTCAAAGCCTTTGTTCATCATGGAGGCGGAGTCAATCGTAATCTTCGCACCCATTACCCAATTGGGGTGCTTTAGGGCTTGGGCCGCCGTGACGTGGGCTAAGGCGGCGGCATCCATTTGGCGGAAAGGACCGCCGGAAGCCGTAAGAAGCAGGGCTTCAACAGGATTGTCGCCACTACCCGTTAAGCACTGAAAGATGGCCGAATGTTCGCTATCGACAGGGAGCAGCGGACATTTATTTTCCAAAGCCAAGCGGGTGATAATCTCACCGGCCACAACAAGCGTCTCTTTATTGGCTAAAGCTATCGCCTTGCCGGCTTTCAAGGCTGCAACCGTAGGCCGCAAACCGGAGAAGCCGACCATCGCGGTCAAGACAATATCTATAGGACTTGCAGTAACGACGTCGCAAATGGCATCGGCACCGGCATAAACCTTGATGGGCAAATCGGCCAAGGCCTCGCTGACGTAATCGTATTTGTCTGCGTTGGCAATCACGACGCTATCGGGCACAAACTCTCGTGCCTGCCGAATCAGCAGGTCGGCATTGTCGTTGGCCGTAAGAAGATAGGCTTCGAAAAGATCGCTGTGGGCGCGAATAATATCTAAGGCCTGCGTCCCAATTGAGCCGGTAGAACCGAGTAAGACTATTTTTCTCATCGCTTTATATGTTCAAATCCAAGAGTCCTTCAGGCAATCGGAGTTGCAAGATGCGTTCTTTTAAATCAAAATGAAGCAGAAAATCGTCGTGATAAGGCAGAAGTAATACGCGATCTTCAGCATCCACGACGGTCAATAAGATATTAGCCGACGAATCATCAACGGCATTGACTACTCCCAAACTATGTCCCTCGGCATCTTTAACTTGGAAACCGATCAACGCACGATAGGAAGGCAGGCCTTCGCTTTCGTCGAGTTCGGGAATAAATTCTTTGGGATAATATACTCTCGCGCCGATAAGATGGCGGGCCGAAGCCTCATCAGGAGCTTCCACAAACTTGAAAAGGGCGTCTTCTGCTCCCTTGAAGCGGTATTCTTCCCATTCAAAAGGAACAGGCAAACCATCAAGTTCAAGAAAGAGAAAGGCGGAGTCGCCACGATCAAAGACGTCGTCGGTAAAATGGCAGACTACTTCGCCATCTATACCATGCAACTTTGTGATCTTGCCGATCAGCACCAAATCATCAGCCTTTATCATACTAATCTATGCGTTTAATCACCGCCCCCAATGCGCCCAAGCGCTCTTCGATGCGCTCGTAGCCGCGATCGATTTGTTCAATATTGTCGATGATGCTCGTACCTTCAGCGCTCAAGGCGGCAATGAGCAGCGCGATGCCGGCGCGAATATCGGGCGACGTCATTCGGCGGGCTTGCAACTTGAGTGCGTGGTTATGCCCAACGACGACGGCGCGGTGGGGATCGCACAAAATGATTTGCGCGCCCATATCAATCAACTTATCGACGAAGAACAATCGGCTTTCAAACATCTTCTGATGAAAGAGCACCGTGCCCTTTGCCTGCGTAGCCACGACAATTAGCACACTGAGCAAGTCGGGCGTCAAACCGGGCCAAGGCGCATCGGCCATCGTCAGAAAAGAGCCATCAATAAACGTCTCAGAAGCATAATGGGGCTGCGCCGGAATAAAGAGGTCGTCGCCTTGGCGCTCGACACGAACGCCCAAACGCCGAAAAGTGTCGGGAATAAGCCCCAAATCGTCATACGAAACCTGCTTAATCGTAATGCCATCGCCGGCCAAAGCCGCCATACCTATGAAAGAGCCAATCTCAATCATATCGGGAAGAATGCGATGCTCGGCAGCGTGCAAGCATTCGACACCTTCAATGGTCAGCAAGTTGGACGCAATACCCGAAATCTTGGCCCCCATTTTATTGAGGAGCTTGCAGAGTTGCTGAATATAAGGTTCGCAGGCCGCATTATATATTGTAGTCGTCCCTTGAGCCAATACGGCCGCCATAATAATATTGGCTGTGCCCGTAATGCTGGCCTCATCAAGAAGCATATGAGTGCCCCGCAAGGTTTTGGCCTCAATGGTAAACACGCCGGCCTTTTCGTCGAAAACGAAATCAGCTCCTAAATGACGGAAGCCCAAGAAATGGGTATCCAACCGACGGCGACCGATTTTATCGCCACCGGGCTTTGCCATCGAAGCTCGCCCAAAGCGCGCCAAAAGCGGCCCCATCAACAAAACAGAGCCGCGCAACTGCGTACAACGCTGAAGGAATTCTTCGCTATAAAGGTAATTCAAATCAACGTGGTCGGCGCAGAAAGTATAATCGCCCGCCCCGTTTTTCGTAACGCTTACCCCCATATCGGCAATAAGGCGAATGAGGTTGTTGACGTCTAATATATCGGGAATGTTAGTAAGGCGCACAGGCTCTGCAGAGAGCAAGGTGGCCGCAATAACTTCGAGCGCCTCATTTTTGGCGCCTTGCGGCTCAATAACACCTTTCAGGCGGTGACCGCCTTCAATAACAAAAGAAGCCATAATCAGAATAGGTTAGATGGTAAGTTGACCGTCAGTATAAGAAGACAAGTCGTGTGCCACCTTATCGTCAGTAGCGTTGTCGCTCTTCCAAGAAGCCAAGTTGCGCTTCATTCGGTTGGCCACTAAAAGCAAAGTCTGATCACGCACGGTGCCGGCCGGCATATCGCGCAACTTAGCTATGGCGCGCTCAACCAAGCGCCCATAATGGCGATAACGGATTCGCCCTTGCGGATAACTCAAACGCTGCGGCTGCATACTGGGCTCAAAGCGGCGGATCTCCACGGGAAAGTCAATATCTAATTGATAATTGGTCAAATAAGCCAAATGATCCCAAATCTTATGTGCGACGTCTTGCGCGCGTTGTCCCTTAGGGATCATTCTTTCCATAATAAAAGCGAGACGTTCTGCGTAAGCCTGACGCGCTGCGCGGTCTTGAATGGTCACTACATAATCGGCCATTCGCTGCACAAGGCGGCCATATTCCGGCAGTTTCAGTTTTCCTTCGTTCGTATTGTAATGCATAAATGTGGGATATTTCTTTGGTTCGACAAGAACAGACACAGCGACGCCGGCTGCTCAATATAATATAAGGCCTACAACAGATTCTTAGGCTTTTGTGCCACAAATTGCTTTAGATAGAAAGGCTCAAAATAGGCTACATCTTCATAGCTTTCTGTTGCCACCGCCTTCTCGGCCAGCGGAAACATATATTTGGCCAGCGGCACTATGCCTTCAATAAAGTGAGCGTTGGGATGGGTGATGACGCCTTTGCATTTCTCTGCGCCGTTGCCAAAGAAATAGACGGAGTGCTCATTCAGATGGGCAGCAAAGGAAGCGGGCGTGATGATTTGCGCACTCGTCGGCTCAATCGTTCGCAGGGCGCGATCATAAAGACAGCAATAAACTTCCATTCGCCGCGCATCAATCATCGGACACAAAAGGGCATCGTCTTCCAACTCGTGACGGAGCAAGATAGGGACGGAAAGCAAGGCTAATGTCGACACCGAGATCAGTCGCAAGTCGCGAGCATAGCAAACTCCTTTAGCCGTCGATACGCCAATACGCAAACCAGTATAAGACCCTGGTCCTTTGCTCACAGCAACAGCGTCAATCGGAATGGCATGGCTGTCGGCAAAACTAATCGCATCGCTAACAAAAGGGGCCAATATCCGGGCGTGTTCAGGACCTTCCTTGTTTTCGTCCGAATAGATACAGACGCCATCTTGGGAAAGGGCAACAGAACAAACATCCGTCGAGGTTTCAATATGTAGAATGCAAGACATTGCGCTTAACTTCTTTATATAATGGTGCAAAGATAGGGAAATAAAATGAATTTCCTTGCGACAACATCCCTCCGTCCCTATCATAACAAGATAAAGAGCGACAACTTGCTCGCTCTACTTTCGAAAGGACACTCACCATCTAAAAATGAAAATCACATTCGCCTACTCCTTATTCACGACATATACTATATGAAGTATTATATTACTAAACGGCAAAAATGAGGACGCAGCAAACGAAATAGTAATCAATCCACGAACAGAAAAGACAACACTTCTCAGAAACTTACATTAGGATAGACAACTAAGAACAAAAATGCCCTCTACTAAAAAAAGTCCCTTATTCCTTTGGTTAAATCCAAAACTCGCCGTATATTTGCACCCGCTAGCGTAAGCCCAGATGGCGGAATCGGTAGACGCGCTGGTCTCAAACACCAGTGGAGCAATCCATCCCGGTTCGACCCCGGGTCTGGGTACAAAGTAAAAAGCTAAGTAGTTTGTTTTCAGACACTTAGCTTTTTCTTGTTATATTATTTTCCCCACAATTTCCCCACAACTGCTAACTATGCCGTAAAGAATCAACACATAGTTGCTACAAACATTGGGTAAACTTGTTCTTTGTATTCACTCGTTTTAGCATCATGCACAAAAAAGCCATAATGATAGACAATAGAAATTAGGGGAATTCCATGCTAGCATTATGGCTCTTAAGTTAGCCGACAACTGAAGCAGATTGCTATTTCAGAGTTCTAGTAGCATTCAGTACTGCAAGTACCGTAACACCAACATCTGCGAATACCGCCATCCACATGGTTGCCATGCCAAAGAAGGCAAGAACGAGCACAGCCATCTTGATACCAACGGCAAACCATGTATTTTCCTGAGCAACGCGCAATGTGCGGCGAGCCTGACGAATAGCCACGGCTATCTTTGAAGGTTTATCATCCATTAGTACAACGTCGGCTGCCTCGATTGCAGCATCACTGCCCAGTCCGCCCATCGCAATGCCCACATCGGCACGCGCCAGCACGGGTGCATCGTTAATGCCGTCGCCCACGAAGGCCATCGTTCCTTCCGCCTTCTCTTTGAGAAGTGCCTCTACCTTGTTCACCTTGTCGCCCGGCATCAGTTCGGCATGATATTCCTCGAGTCCTACGGTCTTGGCCACGTCAGCAGCCACCTCTTCCTTGTCACCCGTGAGCATCACCAACCGCTTCACACCTTCTGTCTTAAGTGCCTTCACAGCATCGGCAGCATCCTCCTTGATTTTGTCAGACACCACAATGTGACCTGCATATTCGCCGTTGATAGCAATGTGGAGAATGGTGCCCACTTTTTCACAAGGTTGCCACTTTGCTCCCACATTCTCCATCAACTTTGCATTACCCACGCTTACCGACTTGCCATTTACACGAGCCGTCACGCCCTGTCCAGCCGTCTCCACCACGTCTGTCACCTCGCAATTGTCGCTTTCGTTGGGATAAGCCTTGCGAATGCTGAGGGCGATGGGGTGCGTGGAATATCGTTCCACATGAGCCGCCAGATGCAGCAGTTCGTTAGGTTCAATTTTATCGGGATGAATGGCGGTCACATCGAACACGCCGTGGGTCATCGTCCCCGTCTTGTCAAAGGCTATCATGCGCACCTTGGCCAATGTCTCCATATAGCTGGAACCCTTGATGAGCACGCCCTTGTGCGATGCTCCACCGATACCGCCAAAGAATGTGAGAGGCACGGAGATGACGAGGGCGCAGGGGCACGACACCACGAGGAACGTGAGGGCGCGATAAATCCACGTGCTCCACGGCTGACCACTGACAAGCAATGGGGGCAGCAAAGCCACCAGCACGGCCAGTACGACCACAACAGGCGTGTATATCTTGGCAAACTTGGTAATGAAATTCTCGCTCTTTGACTTGTTATCCGTGGCATTCTCCACAAGGTTCAGCACCTTGGCCGCCGTACTTTCGTCGAATGCCTTGGTCACCTTTGCCGTCACCACACCGCTGAGGTTAATGCAGCCCGAAAGGATGTCGTCGGCAGGACGGATGGTGCGCGGAACGCTCTCGCCCGTCAATGCCACCGTATTCAGACTCGATGCACCGTCGATAACGATACCGTCCATCGGCACTTTCTCGCCCGGACGAATCACCACAATGTCGCCTACCTTCACCTCTTCCGGATTCACGTCCACCAATTCATCACCACGCCTCACGTGAGCGATGTCAGGACGGATGTCCATCAGCTGAGAGATGCTCTTGCGACTCTTGCCTTCCGCGATATCCTCGAAGAGTTCGCCCACTTGGAAGAAGAGCATCACGAACACTGCTTCGGGGAACTGCGACTCAGCCCCGGGCATAAAACCGATGGCGAGTGCGCCCAGCGTGGCAACCGCCATGAGAAAGTCCTCATCCATGCCCTCACCATGTGCAATGTCCTCCGCAGCTTCCGCCAGCACATCGTAGCCCACCACCAAGTAAGGCACGAGATAAACGAGCAGCAGTTGCCACATCGGAAGGTTCATCGTCCGTTCCACCATCACCGCAGCGACCAGTAATACGGCCGATATGATAATTCTAATCAGTTTATATTTATTTTCTCTTTCCATAAACTATTTGCTTTATGATTGTGATGCACAAGATACGAGAAAAGAAATGCAACTCGGTTGCAAAGATGCCCTACACTAAATTAAAATGTAATCTGTGATGCCACACCAATGTTCTTTCCATCATATAAGGGAGCAACGAACACACCTTTGCGATTGCGTTTCTCTGTATAAATCTTAGGATAGAGCCAATACGACAGTTTCACGCTGAAAATACCGATACCTGCCCCCGCTATCACGTCGGTGAGCCAGTGCCGATTGTTGTACATGCGCAGAAAGCCAGTACCAGTAGCCATAGTATAACCAGCAATCCAAATCCATGGCGAAGTGTCCTTATATTCCTGATAGAGCATTTCAGCCCCCATAAAAGCCGTGGCTGTGTGACCCGAAGGGAAAGAATTTCGTGAAGAGCCATCGGGGCGCATCTTCTTGATACCATACTTCATGGAATTGACCAAAACACCCATCGTGAGTGCAGACATACCGCCCAAGACCGCCTGTTGTCCCAGTGTGTGCGTGCTTTTGACCCCAAGCATATTGAGTCCATATACAGCTGCCATAGGCACATGCTGACTTACATCGTCATAAATCGTTCCTATACGCGAATTCTTCAGAATCTCTTTCCGCAAATCGGCATCCCGTGCTTGCAACCAATGGCTGTGAATTCCCACAACTCCTATTCCTACCAAGACAGTAGGAGCAATGAGCGATGTCAACTTAGGATTATGATTCTTTTGAATTTCAACCAAAGAATCCTGACTCATGGTCTGCGCCCCCATAGCTAAAGAGACACCGACCATGAGAATCAGCATCAAAACGCTCCGTCTCATTTTATCACACCATTGACAAACATGTCGGGGAGAAGCTTGCTGGATGGATGATCTATGATGCGGGCATGAACCGTGACCGACTTCGAGTCGTTGTCAAAGGAGGAGTTTACATCGTAGATCTTTGCACGGAATTTTACTTCTGGTGCATTGGTGAGTGTCAACATCACAATTTGTCCGAGGCGCACCTTAGATAAATCTTTCTCAAAAACCTTCAAGTCACAGTGCAGGTTTACATTGTTAACCAAAGTCATGAGAGAAGTGGACATATCCACGAAGCTGCCCATACTGATGTTTACCTTTCCAACGATACCACTGATGGGAGATGTTACAGGGATAAGTGTGGTTAGTTTACCTGCTGATACCGACGATGGATTCACGCCGAGCTGACTCAGCTGACGTCCAATTCCTAGCACTTGCGCATTAGCAATAGCATAGGCTGATTCTGCCTGTTGCAAAGTTTTCAACACGCCTGCATCTTGGTCCATCAGTGTGTGCTGTCGAGCAAGCTCAGTTTTGGCTGCAGAGCGTTCATTTATTGCTATAAGATATTGACGCTGAAGTTCAACCATCTGTGTATTCTCAATATAAGCCACCACTTGACCACGATGCACACTAAGCCCTTCTCTTGTTGTAATACGACGTACCACACCACTAGCAATAGGGGAAACCTCTGCTTTGTTTTGTGGATCGAGTGCCAATGTTCCAGTCACTCGCACAATATTAGCAGTTTTATTCAAGTCAGGTGCTGGATCTGCCTCCTCTTCTTCTGTCTCCACTTTCTCAGAAGTAGCTTTCCCTTCGTTGTCACTTTTCTTGTTGTTACCACAGCTTACCACCACAACTACAGCAAGCAACATCAGTAAATAAAATCCTATTTTTCTCATTTTCCTTGAAGATAATTCAGTTCAACAATAGCTTTGTTAAATTGGCGAGCTGCGTTGGCATATTCTTTCCACACGCTAACCGCATTCTGTAAGTTTTGCATCAGTTCCACATAACCAATTTGTCCATACTCATAACTCACCTTAGAAATACGTTCTAACTCGCGAGCCTGTGGCACACCTTTCTTTTGATAATAGTCATAGGAATTACGTGCTGACACATAGTTATTGAAAGCTGCGTCGTATTCCTTACGAAGCATGTATTCTTGATTACGCACGTCGAGGTGTGCCATCTCTACTTCTTTACGAGCAGCCTTTTCACGTGCCTTCTGTGCTCCAAACGTGAGTGGGATATTCACTCCTACGGAGAATCCCATAAAATCACCATTACTATAAGCACTGCGGTCGATGTTGTAGGGATTGAATCCCTTGATGACTGTTTGAACACTTGCTCCTACTGAGAATGTCGGAAGTCGGTTACGTGTTTCTAATTGCAACAGATGATTTGCTACTTCTTCCTTACTCTTTGCCAAATACAGCAGTGGAGAGCCCGCAATGGAATTGTCGGCAAGTGTTGCATCATCCATCGCTGCGGCTACAGGCACTACGAGCGTGTCTGTGTTGAGCCACTTCATCAACTGCAACTGGGCGGTAAGAAAGTCGCGCTGTGCGTTGGCACTTTTGATATCGTTCTCCTGCTTCAGTCGGGTAGCGTTCATCTGCTCCAACCGCCCGGCCTCTCCAGCTCCGAACTTTGCCACCGCTACTCGGTTAAAGTCTTTGTAGATGCTGTCCTGACGGGCATAGATGCGCAACACGTCCTGTGCATAGAGCAAGTCGTAGAAAGCCAGACTCACCTCGCGACGCAGTTCGCTCTCGCTCACCGCCAATCGGCTTTGAGCGGCACTTGTTTCCGACTTGAGCAGTGAACGCCGCGCAGAATAAACACTGGGCAAGGCAAACGACTGACTCACCGTGATGGCATTGTCGGGACTTCCACCACTAGTGGGATCCTGAGACAGTGATACCGATGTGGCATCCAGATTGAAGGCAGTACCTTGGAGGGTGCGAGCCTTATCTACTTCCATGCGTGAGCGTTGCAACGTCAGGTTGCGCTCGCTGGCCATTGTCAACACTTCCTGCAACTTCATCTGTCGACTCTGTGCCGATACGAGGGCAGGAAGGAGGAGCAACAGACTGTATATGATAAGTTGTTTCTTCATAACGATGTTTCCTTTGTTGTCTTTGAAAAGAGTTTATAGATAGCGGGCAGCACCACGAGCGTGAGGATGGTGGCAATGAGCAGACCGCCGATGACCACCGTGGCAAGTGGTCGCTGCACCTCGGCACCGTCGCCAGTCGATATTGCCATGGGTAGGAAACCGAGTGATGCCACGAGTGCCGTCATCAGTACGGGGCGCAGACGTAGCATACAGCCATTGATGATGCGACGGTTGACGTCGGTGATACCCTTGCACTTGAATTCATCGAACTGATTGATGAGCACGATGCCGTTGAGCACCACAACACCGAACAGGGCAATGAAGCCCACACCTGCCGAGATACTGAAGGGCATGCCGCGCAACCACAGGGCGAGGATGCCACCGATGGCTGCTAAAGGAATCTCAGTGAACACAATCAACACCTCGCGCATGCTACGTAGTGTGAGGAACAGAAGGAAGAGAATGATTACCAATGCAGCCGGCACGGCAACCGATAGGCGCGCCTTTGCCGCCTTCAGGTTCTCAAACTGTCCACCGTAGGTATAATGATAGCCTGTGGGCAAGCGCAATTCTGCATCCAACTTCTGTTCGATGTCGGCGATAGTAGACTCCACATCCCTGCCTCGCACGTTGAAGCCCACATAGATGCGTCGCTGCCCCTCGTCGTGGGTAATCTGCGACGGTGTACTCACATATTTAATCTTTGCCACCTGCGACAACGGTACGGTTCCCCCACTGGGCACGGTGAGCAGCAGATTCTGCAGTGTCTCCACCTTGTCGCGCATCTTCTCGTCCAAGCGCAGCACGATGTCGAACTTCCTATCTTCCTCGAAGATGCTGCCTGCCGTTGTTCCCGCAAATGCCGACTCCAGCGTGTTATTGGCATCCTCGATGGAAATACCGTATGCCGACAGGCGACTGCGGTCGTAGATGACTTGCAGCTGTGGCAGGCCCGACACACGTTCCACTACAGGCGTACCGACACCCTCCACATCTTTTATATATTCTGCAACGCGCTTGGCAATGCTTGCCAGCGAGTCGATGTTGTTGCCATAGATATTGATAGCAACATCCTGTTTCACACCCGTGATGAGTTCGTTGGTGCGCATCTGTATGGGCTGCGACATTTCCACGCGCAGTCCATCTACCTCGCTCATTGCCTCTTCCATCATTTCGGAAAGTTCGGTTTGGGTCTTGGCAGTCGTCCACTTACTCTTGGGCTTGAGCTGTATCATCATGTCGCCACGCTCCACGGGCATGGGATCGGTGGGAATCTCCGAACTACCGATGCGCGTCACCACCTGCTTCACTTCGGGGAAACGTTTCTTCAGTATCTTCTCCGCTGCCGTGGTGCTGGCTATCATCTTCGACAAACTCGTGCCCTGCTTCATGCTCACCTCGGCGCAGAGGTCGCCCTCCTCCAGATTGGGAATGAACTCACCGCCCATACGTGAGAAGATGAGCAGTGCCACGGCGAGCAATGCCACGCCTGAAGACAGAATCAGCTTACTGTGCTTGAGCGCACGTTTCAATATGGGATGATAGAACCGATGGATGGCGTGAATCATGCGATCGGAGAAGTTCTCTTTATGTGTAGCCTTCTTAGAGAGAAAGAGGGTACTGGCTACAGGGACGTAAGTGAGAGAGAGGATAAACGCTCCGAGTACAGCAAAGAACACTGTCATCGCCATTGGTCGAAACATCTTTCCTTCAATGCCTACTAATGTGAAGAGGGGCACGTAGACCGTCATGATGATGATTTCGCCAAAGGCAGCACTGCTCATCATCTGTCCAGCCGAGTGACCGACGATTTGATCCATCTGCTGCTGAGTAAGTCGGTCTCCGCCGAACTTTACACTGTGGGTGGCAATGTAACTGCTCACACACTCCACGATGATGACTGCACCATCGACGATGATACCGAAGTCGAGCGCACCAAGACTCATCAGGTTGCCTCCCACGCCGAAGGCCTTCATCATGCCGAAAGCAAAGAGCATGGCAAGCGGGATGACCGATGCCACCACCAGTCCTGCTCGGATGTTGCCCAGAAACAAGACAAGAACGAACAGCACAATGAGCAAACCCAATACCAGGTTCTCTGTGATGGTTGATGTCACACGGTCTACCAGCTGCGTGCGGTCAATGAATGGTTCGATGACCAAACCTTTTGGCAAACTCTTCTGTACTTGGTTCATGCGCTCCTTCACGTTCTTGATGACCTGTTGGAAGTTCTCTCCCTTGAGCATCAGTGTGATACCACTCACCACTTCGCCTTCACCATTGCGCGTGACGGCTCCATAGCGCATGGCCGAACCATAGCGCACTTCAGCCACGTCGCTCACAAGCACAGGGATACCATTAACGGTTTTCACCGGGATTTGACGAATATCATCCAACGTGCGTGCCAATCCGATGCCACGGATGAAATACTGGTTGTTGCCTTGCTCGATGTAGCTGCCGCCCGTGTTTTCATTATTACTCTCCACGGCTCTGTAGAGGTCGCCCACGGTGAGACCGAACGACGCGAGGCGGTCGGGATTGATGGCCACTTCGTATTGCTTCACATATCCGCCCCATCCGTTCACCTCGGCCACTCCTTCAGTGCCTGCGAACTGCTTGCGCACAATCCAGTCCTGCACAGTACGGATGTCCGCCAAGGTGAACTTGTCCTCATAGCCCTTCTTGGGATGAATAGTGTATTGGTAAATCTCGCCAAGTCCGGTGGAGATGGGAGCCAAACTCACCTTTCCCGCTCCGCGTGGAATATCCTCCTCGGCTTCCTTCAGCTGTTGGTTCACCTGCTGGCGTGCCCAGTAGATGTCCACATCGTCTCGGAACACGAGTGTCACGACGCTCAGTCCGCTGCGACTGATACTTCTGCGCTCCACGATGTCGGGGATATTGGCAAACGCCATTTCCAGTGGCGTGGTTACATACTGCTCAACCTCCTCTGCGCCAAGCGTAGGAGCTTGAGTGATGACTTGTACCTGATTGTTGGTAATGTCAGGTGTGGAATCAAACGGCAATTGACTCAGAGACACAACTCCCCATACAATGAGAAGCAATGTCATGATACCAATCACCAATTTGTTCATTATGGCAAAATTGATGATTTTTTCAAACATGATTGATTAGCTATTGATGTTTTATCAAAAAATAGTAGGGATAAAACATCAAGCTATCGGTGGTCGCCACACGCCTCGGGCGTAGGTTTGCTGGGGAACTGCCTCGCGGTAAACCGCTTGCGGCTTTGCTGTGATAGCCACAGGTCTGGGCAGCGTGATGGAATGATTGAAAGTGTATAAAGTAAATGAATGTACCGTGGCATCCGTGCAGAAAGGTGAGCACAATCCAGCAAGCGACTTTTGCATACCGTCCTGGCTGTTATCGGATGCATGGAACTCTACCACGACTTCAGAATGTGACTGGTGTGCATACACTTCATCCTTGCATTGACAGGGAATCACTGCCAACAGAAGGACGTAAATGCTCAATATGTATGCTACCAATTTCATATTCGCTGGCAAAGGTACGAAAAAACTATTGCAACTCGGTTGCAAAGTTGCATGATGACACGTGTATGATAACCTGTAAATGTTTTTACTTAAACATTATCCGCCCAACAAAGAAAATACTCCCAACTTCAAAACAAACATGACATGGCTTTCATCTAATTTTCTTTGCCTCTTTTACTCTTATCAAGCTATCCTGCCTTGCGTTCCACTGCACTTCAAAGTTATCTGCGAACTTGATAAGCTCAGCCTTCTTCTCTTCATGCCCAGGTGTACATACCATTGTCTTGACATACTCCAGCTGCCCAGCCGTGACACCACCGTTAGCCCTGATGATACGGTATATGGTGTAGTAGTCCTCATTCTTCTGAATCTGAATTTTCAGGTTAAAGTCCCAGAGTAACAAGGAAAGCAAGATGACAAGGAGAGCAATAACGGACAGGACTCCTTTCGATTCTACCCACTGAATGGTGATGCGCCAATTTATCAAACGTGCTTTTATAGCTTTGTCCACGCTTTCCTTCAAATCCTCAATCTGTTTTGATACAGGAGTGAGCGGTTTGGCAATAGCTGCCTGTAAGTTGACAAGGAACTGTTCCGTGTCTTTCTTTTGCTTTTCCTTATCAACTGGCTCTGCCTTAACAGGGACAGGTTGTGGAGTGGCTGGCTTAGGAGAGGGCAGCTCATCCAATCGCTTGAACAGTGACTCACTGCGCTCCAACAGGATTTCTACATTCTTATTGATCTTAGCTATATTCTGCTTGTTCTCCTCATTTGCTTCAAAAAACAGGCTTTCGGATAAATTTCTTTCAGACATAATCTAAACTTTTTAATTGATAATACAACAATGATTAAATACTCAGTCCCCTTGCTGCTGCCTCTTTCTCTTCCTCTGTCATATCCTCCCAACGCTTGCCTCTTCTGTCTGCATCAGAATTATTGTTGGCGGAAGTTCCGACAGGCACAGTGAGAATATTCAATAATAGACCACTATGGAGTTTGATAAAGGGTCTGTACGATTCATGCTGATAATTGAACCAAGGTCGATTATAGGCATATAGATTCGCTCTCAGTCTTGCATTAATCTTTGAGAAGCTAAGGCTTCGGTCTATCTTTGAGCCGTTGAAGCGATACTTGCCTTTGATGAAGATGACACCCTGTACTTCATCGGTATTGACTTTCGTCTTGAACTCAACCGTTATGCCTTCTTTCTCCAGTGCCTTTATCAAGTCCTCCCAGTGTCTGCAATGCTCCAGTTCACGCATGAGGATATGATAGAGCTGGTACTTCGTCTTGGCTGGCTCCCGAAGTCTGTTCTCCTTCACCTGTTCCTTTCCCTGTGGCATGAAGAGTCCATACTTTAGGGTTAGTTCCTTGCATGCCTGTACACTCCGCTGATAGTCGAACCTGTCAGAGATCACCTCACCGTCATTGTCGATTCGACTAAAGGCGATATGAAGGTGGGAATAGTCATGGTCGAAGTGGCGAGTCATCAAATAGGGCGTATTGACAATGCCCATCTTTTCCAGATATTCCTTGGCGATGGTTGCCATCAGTTCGTCCGTCATCCTGTCGTTGTCCTGAACGGCAAAGGAGAGGGAGATGTGACCCACGTACTTCTTTAGTTCGGGATGCATCAAATGGTTCACACTCAGGCTCTGCGCCATTGTTTCATGATTGAGGGTGAGTATATCCTTGAAGGCAATGAGTTTTGCTTCCTTCTTGTCGTTGAGATCGTAGTCAACGATTCGCTTTGCGTTATCACGCTTTGTTATCTTTCCTATCATCGTTTGATGTGTTTAATGAGTTCAACTATTTCTCTTGTGGGTGCCTCGCACTGCACAGACACTGCATCGAAACCATAGATATGTCCCATGTGTGCCAGCTGATTGAGGTTGTTAGCCATGCCAACCAGTTTCCGGATATAGTCAGCTTCCTCGGGTTTGAGCCTTGGAATAATGTCAGTATTCTCAATGAGCTTACGCAGGATCTCGTTCTGTGAAAGCCCCGACTCTGCTACCATGCTCTTGATACGGTAGTAGTCAGCTGCTGCAATGCGTATGCTCAATCTATATTTCTTTACTTCGGAGAGTCCCAGCTTGGGGCGACCTCCCTTATTGCTATTGTTCATCATAACCTTATATTTCATTAAACAAGTAGACCAACGGGATGAACGGCAAGTGGTTTTTGGGTGACAAAAACATAAACTTGCCGTTCCCCTTAATCCTGTACCAGTTCCAAATCCAGTTTATCCATCAAAGTTTTGATGTTCGGATTCTTTTTGATGAGCTTATCAAGCAGAAACTGCCTTGGCTCCTGCTGCAAAAGATAATCGGCAATGTCTAGTCCTTTTGTTTTGTCCTCTTCGGAAGCCTGTTGTTCGAGATAGTCATAGATGCCTACATTGACTCCCTGCGCCATCAGTTTTGCTGCCTTCTTCCTCCAGTTGCCCAGCATACCGAGGTCGGGAAAGAGCGTCACTTGTCTGCCTTCAAAGATGCTCAAATCTGCCTGTAAGAACATACCATCCTTGCCACCCGAAGCTAGCCATACATACTGTGGAAGATAGAATGAAGCGATGATAGCTGTCTTCTCACTTTCCACGATGGCGATAGGCTTGTCTGGATTGTCAGACAGAAGATGCTCACCAAAGAAGCATTGTCTTATACGCTCCTTGTCTATCTTCATCAAGGTATGCAGCCATGTGGGATGATGACAGAACTCATGGGAGCGATGTCCCGACTCCTTATCGTAATACATGATCTTACCTTCATGAAGATTCCCTTTGCTATCTATCTGCCAATAGACACATGCACCATTCCAATGTTTGGAAGTGCCGAGGTGATAGCGTTCGGCTAATGTCAGTGCATTGTCCTTACCGAAGCTCTTCACTAGAAAGAGGAAGAGGTTGTTCTGCTCATAGCATTTCTCCGACTTCTGCATGAGTACCAAAGGGAAATAGTAAGGTGGCTCAGATGGTTGTTCTGGCTTAGGTTGCATCATTGGTTGATGAAGGCTTTGCGTTCCAGTCCAGTCACTCCCTTCCATTAGTTCCTTCTTCGCATCTGGATTATCGTGGAAGTATTGCTTGGGAGTATAGTGATACCCACATCTGCTTTCATGGTCACATCTGCCAACATCATTTGGAAAGGTTATCTTCCCTTCTGTATCTATATACCGAGTAAAGCTGCGCCTGTCGTGACACTGCGGACACTCATGTCGGGTAGATGGACCCTTATATCGTTGTAGTATGAATCGTTGCTGTTCCATATACATTCCTCCTTAAAATATGTGTGGCACTTTTGTCCTTTGGCACTTCAAATAGGTAAAATCTAGCCTTTTCAGTGTCAGAAAGTGACAAGTGTCAATAGTGCCACGATGTTTTAATCATCCTTCTTCGTGTAAATGCCTCGCCTGTTCTTCACCAGATAGACATCCAAGCCGTCCTTAAGGAAACGCTTGACCGTCCTGTCGGAGAGGTCGAGCAGCTTACCAAGGGAGATAGCCTCGGCGGTGGTGAAGTTCTCCGGCAGCTTGTCAAAGAACTGCTGGTGTACTTCGTCCACGGGTCTTTTGCTGATAAGGTTGTTTACTCGCTGATCCATTGTGAGGAAATAGTCAGCCAGTCGACAAGCCGATTTGACGCTCACTTCGTCTATCTCTTCGGAAGATGTTTCCATACATACCATTCTCATCACATGAATGATAAGACAGAAGCGGATGACATAGGTTTTGAGTTTACCGCACACGCCCTGCATATAGTCATCTACTTCACTCCATTTTTGAGCGATGCCTTCCTCCCAGTCGTAGAGGATATCCTTTGCCTCCTTGGAAAATTCCAGTGAGCGAGGTACAACTTCACCGTTGGTATCGAGTGTATGATCCATAGTGGCTACCTGTCGGATGATACGGTTCCACTCATCGATGTAAACCTGTGGCATAGAGCCGTGCTTCCACCTTGGCATGGTGGTGATGTCAGGAAAGACTTTGAGGAATCGACTGGTGAAGCCACTGGTGGCACGCTCACCTCCGAACATCTTAGGCAAGAGTCCTGGTTGGGTACCACCGATGATGGACACGTAAGGATGAAGAATACTGATGTACTCGTCATTGCTCTTGCGTTCATACTTCACCTGATTACCGTCAAAGAACTCCAGCCAGTAGGCTTCATCGGATCCCTTGCCATATCGGTTCATGTTGCTCACCAAAGCATTGAGTTCATTGACGAACATCAAAACTCCATGGGGATTATGTGAGAGGATTCCAAAGAGCTGTTCGATGGTCGTATTGATAACCAGCATCTCTTTATGATGTGGAGGTGAGGGCAACTCTACCTGTTGCTGCAGCCTTTCCTGCGTGGTCATGTTGAAGATACGGTCATACTCTTCCCTTGCTCTGCGATAGGCTTCGTCCGATTCCATATCCAGCTCCTGCAGGGGTTTCTCCACCTGTCGAAGTGGTGGGGTCTTACCGGAACTGGGCGGACCGATGATCACCATATAAATGATAGGTGACAGATGCAGGGTAGCAGAGAACCGGGCTTCCCAAAGGTTTCCCATTGCCGTAGCGAATACGGTGAGCATACTACCACAAAGAAAATCCACGTTGAAGCCCTCGTTCTCCACAAAGGCATTGGCAATCTCTGCTATCTTCTTGGGAAAGACATCCACAGGGAAAGTGGTAACGGACTCCGTTTGTGGTTCGAGTAAAGAAGCCTGTAAAGCCTTTTGCTTTTCTGGCTTAACCTCATTCTCCCTTAAAGGTGTGTCCTCCTTCATGGTAGGAGGACTTACCTTTGGAAGAGAAGAAGGAACAATTGACCCCATCAATGCTCCAAAATCAACGGATAATGAATGATTCATAAGCCTCTCCTTTCTTATAAAGCCATCGTAACTCTCGGGATGATAATTTTGCATTGAGCAATTTGTATTTGCTAACCATACCATCGCCCATTTGAATAGCCTTCCATGAAGGTCTAATCATACTGTGAAATCTTTTGTGTCCCATAGTCTTTAGATGTTTAAAGTATTATTACCTAAAATTTTCTGCACATCAGACATCCTGTATCTGACTTTGTTCCCCACCTTTATAGGTTTTAGGTAGTTCTTCTTGCCCCAATGCCATAAGGTAGCATCACAGACTCCACATAATTGTTTTACTTCTTCCTTAGAAAGAAAGCGTTCCTTGCGTGATTCTTCAACGATGGTTGTAAGTTCGTCTTTTGCACGGTTAATAAGGTCGTTGGAAAATGCCAACAAATCCTCACCAGACACCTCTAATCGCACATGTGCGTTAGAGCCTTGAATGATAGATAAAATATCGGTCATATTTTTTAGACTCCACCAGCTTGTTTGACTTCCTGTTGTCGGTGGTATGCAAACAAAAAGTCGCCATCTCGATTGAGATGACGACTGCAAATTTATATCGCAAAATGATTGATTTTCAACGAATTGCAAGACGCTTAATTCGCTTAAATATTAAATGAATTAAACGAACTGTTATCAGAATAGAAATGCCTTGAATTCATCTATCAAAGCACGGTCTTTTCCCTTATCCATCAACCTTATTCCTTGTTTTCCAATAGTCTCAGTAAGCTCTTTGTAGGCATCCTGAACACCACGAAGTCCTATTAAACGAATATTATAATGCTCGGACAATGCTCTATAGAATGGTGCTATATTACATTCGTTGAGTAAGCCCTCTTCTTCCAAAGCAATTTTGAGATAAACAATATCTTTCTCTGTTGGTTTGGTTAATAATCTATTTCTTATCTTAGAAAGCAGTTCTTCGTTATTTTCCGGCTTCAGAAGCTCCTTCAGATTTCTGTCATCCTTTGTTCTGCCACGCTTCTTTTTAGCTTTGTTTTTATTATCATCAGAACCTATAACTTCCTCCACCGCTGATTCAACAACTGTATCTGTGGACAGGGAATGCTTATACAATCTAAAATCCTCCCAGTCCTCCTTGGTTCTTTCTCCAGAGGATATACTTCTATGAATAATGGTTTTAACCATCAACGACAAAATCCATTTTTCAATTCTATTAGTCTTTTTATTATGAATAAGACTCTCATTCTGTTCAACCATGCACTCGTAGCTTCTGCCATAATATAGCCATGCAAGCATGGCAGGTACTATAGAATGTTTATCGTTGTTATGGAATTCATTGACCAAATTCTCTGCAAGATTTGAATTTATTAAGACCTCTTCCAGGGAAGAGAAATCTTTCAAGGTGTCATCGGACATTCTTTTTTTGACAACAGCTTTGTATTTGGGAGCTAACCTCGCTACCGTTGTGAACACTTTCCGAAATCCTGCACTATCCTTACGGTTCATTTCTTCAACAAATGAGCCATACTCTTTAGGATGCGTTTCAAGCCACTCTTTTATAAGTTGCTTGAAATCTTTAAAAGTTTCCTTTGCCATACTGATTAGTCTAAGATTTTAACTAAGTCTTTCTTCATTTCTTCATCAATATCTCTGTATCGCCTAAAGGCTTTACTTCCCTCTTTGTGTCCTGACAAAGCAGAAACCAGATTAGGGTCTTTAACTTTCTTATAGATATTACCAATAAAGGTTCGTCTTGCCAAATGGCTGCTTGCCACTTCATACAATGGACGTTTTACTTCATCATGTGTCAATGGATCCAGAATCGTTACGATCCTATCAATACCAGCTTCTTGAAATATGCGCTTGATAGCTACATTGTACTTCTGCTCAGATATGAATGGGAACAACTTTGCTCCCTTATAGTCTTTGTATCGTTCCAATATTGCGTTTGCTTTATGATTCAATGGAACTCTGACAGTGACTGGATTACCCTCTCTCGTCTTTTTGGGTATATACTCTATGGCTTCATTCACGATGTTTCTTCTCGTCATACGATAGAGGTCACTCACTCGACAACCTATAAGAGTTTGGAAGATGAAAATATCTCGTTGAATACCTAACTGTGGATGTTCAGAAAAATCTGTATTCAATATCTGATCACGTTCTTCCAATGTTATATAATAAGGTGTGCCATAAGTACATTCATCTATAGGGAATTGGTCAAAAGGTCTGTTTGTGGTGTGTTTGTTATCATAGCACCACAGACAAAATGTCCTTATACGTGAGAACCAGTCAATGAGCGTGTTCTTACTTCGTGCTTGTGGATTCCGTTTCTCAGGCACCTTTACATAAATATCTGGATACCGAGATTGGTATTGGTATTCATCGCGGAAGAAATTCCACATATCTTTAAGTGTGTCAGAGTCGATAGTGTCAATATCAAGAGTGAAATCTTTCGTGTTGCGTTTCTTCTTGCGAATATATAGTTCGTAACGCATAATGGCACGTTTGATAACTCTAAAGTTCTTCTTGCGTACTTCTGACAGAGGGTGTTCTTCAAGGAATTGATCGAAGAGTTCACAGAAAGTTGGCTTAATACCAAGTTCTTCTGGAGTATAGTATTTCTCTGGATGATAATATTTATCAACAGTGGTTTTTAGCCACGTCTTATCTATGATTTCCTTGTCTTGCAAATATAGCTTGTCAATGAAGGTTCTTATGTTTCTCAATTCCTCATTGATTTTGGTTCGCAATTCTTCATCGCATACTATTTTACTTTTTACACATTCGTTTTTATCATCCCATAGGTTAGGGTTGATAGTTAATTCCGTGGGTGTAACCGAATCGAGTTTACGCCCTTCTCTAAAACGTAAATAAATCGTAGCCTGACTTTCTGTATCGTATCTCTTGGCTGATTTTTTAATGATAAAACTCACCTTCATAGTCATTTCCTCCTATTGGTTTTAACTACTTGCAAAGATACATATTTTCCCCACATTTTCCCCACATCTGCTAAAAAAGTTTCAATGCAATTAAATTAGAATAGATAACTTTAGTTAGTTATATTATTGATATACAGCTATTTATATTTAATTTTCTTCATCTTGAGTTTTACCCACATTTATTAGGTTTTAATTATTTCAAATGCGGGTCTGGGTACTATAAATCCCCTTGTAGGCATATTAGTTTGCAAGGGGGTCTCTTTTTTATAAATCATCAAAGTGCACTATTTATGAAATACGAAGAAGGTAAAATGAGCATGTGCCCCGAAGAGTATAATGACCAGTTCCGATTTTGGTTGAAGAAAGAAGGAAAGAAACCCCTCATCGTTATTGGGGCGAATCCAAGCACAGCAACGGATGAAGATCCTGATCCCACGGTAAGAAAGGTAATGGAGTATGCAGAACTTAATGGTTTTGATAGCTTTATTATGTTAAATGTTTATCCACAGCGTACCCCATACCCACAGTGTTTGAATGAAGAATGTGATATGACATATCATCAAGAGAATGTCAAAGCTATTCGGCAGATTGTTTCTACTGTAACGAATCCCATCATACTTGTTGCCTTTGGAGATATCATAACGAGACGACCATATCTGCGAGCGTGTTTTCGTGATATCGTGGAAAGTTGTTTGCCTTTTAATCCACAATGGAAACGAATAGGAGATTTAACCCAAAAGAGGAATCCAAGACATCCCGGAGAGCATGATACATACAAGGAACTGAAAGATTTTAACGTCCTTGCTTATCTCTGTGATTAGCATTTAGCCTCCATATAGTTCCATTCGCAGATAAATGAACTCCAAAAGGAAGGGGAATAAAATCATCCACAAATTGATCAAACAACTGAAAAAAGGTTGAGCATAGGTTGATACCTCAAACATTGCTCAAC
>ERZ772960.1167-NODE-1167-length-21598-cov-5.786613_pt1 | contig 21598 bp, 38 predicted proteins | sample MGYA00580678_ERZ772960 | MGnify/ENA primary metagenome ERZ772960 (study PRJEB29015, sample SAMEA2737930) | human oral metagenome | biome: human oral; feature: human-associated habitat; material: dental | place: China | collected 2059 ... | reverse complement strand
GCAGTGGCCTCGGCCGGGGCGGTCTGCTGGGCGGCCCACGCCTTGACCTGCTCGGCCCAGGCGGCCGGGTCATCACCGGGGCCGGCGAGGATGCTGACGGGGACGCCGGTGGCGGCGGCGACCTCGGCGCGCTCCTTCTCGGCCCGCATGGCGGCGAGGTCGGCCTGGAGGGCGGCGAGGGCCTCGGCCTGCTTCTGGGCCTCGGTCTTGCCCGCGTCCTCTGCTGCCTTGATCTGGGCGGCGAGGTCAGCGGCTCGCTTCTCGGCGGCCTTCCGGGCGGTCCGCTCGGCGGCGAGGGCCTTCTTGCCGGCGTCTCCGAGGGCGTCGGCGGGGTCGCCCGTCGCGGGCTCCCCACTGGCCTCGGTGGGCTCGGTCGGCTCCGTGACCTCATCGGCGGTCTTGGCGGTCTTGTGCATTGGTTCTCCCTCAGTGAGATAGGTGCCATCGCGGCACGACAAAGCCCCCACCGTCGCGGCAGGGGCTCATAGGTATGGTTGGGTCACTCGGCGGGGACGACCCCGTCGGTGAAAGACTTGGGCGAGATACGGCGCATCTCGGCGGCGATCGCCTTGTCGTCGACGGCGCCGCCCGCTGCCTTCGCGGCTCGACGGGCCTCGTCGTAGACGGCGCGCAGCCGCCTGGGGTCATAGCCGTCGATGGCCGGTTTCTGCCCCCGCCACAGCGGTGTCGGCACGCAGTGGCAGTCGTGGTGGTAGGAGTGGCCCTCGCCGCCGGCCGTCGCCTTGGTGGCGTAGACGAATCCCCGGCTGGCGAGCATTGAGCACCAGGCGCAGCAGCCGCCCGGGCCGGGTACTCGGGCCCACCTGGGCCTCGCCGGGTCGGCGGCCACGCTCATCTCGACCGTCCGCTTCCCCTGCTCCACGACCGACCGCGCCAGGTAGTTCCGGAGTTTCCTGAGCGTGTCGTCCGGGTCCCCTGCGAAGAGTCCCTTCGCGGCCCACCGGGTGGCCCGCTCCACCTGCTCGGTCGTCAGGCCGTCGGCCAGGACGGCGGCGAAGCCGTCGGCGGCGGCGTACACCTCACGTAGGGCGTCATACCAGTCGGCGGCCGACGCCGCCGAGATGTCCCCGTACCGGGCCAGCAGCCGATCCATGATCTCGCCGAGGGCGTCACGCGCCACCACGGGGTCGAGGCCGGCCAGGCTGAGGCGGGCGACGAGGGCGTCGAAGTCCTGGGCAGCCATCTCAGCCGCTCGGCTCAGTGCCCTGTCCAGCCGCTCGAGGTCAGCCCTGGTCGCCACCGGCGGTCACCCCAGCCGGGGCCTCAGCGGGCTCCGACGTCGACGGCGCGGGCGCCTGCTCGGCCGGGGACGCCGTCGACGCCAGCAGCCGGTCCAGGACCGCGCCCGACTGAGCCCGCTTGATCTGCGACCTGATCCGCACGATCTGCTCGGCCGAGTAGCCCAGCTCCTCCAGGGCCACGTCAGTCTGAGCGAGATCGGGGATCGCGGAGATCTGCTTGACGACCGCGTCGGACTGGCTGACCACACTCGGCATCGCCGGGTTGCGCCAGCGGGTGGCGAGGTTGCGCACCTCGTCATCCATCTCGGTGACGGGGACGCCATCGCGCAGGCAGACGGCGTCCTGGACGATCCGGTTCAATCCGTAGCCGATCGACCGGATTGTATTCTGCGCCTCGATGACCAGGTCCTCTTTGGCGGCGTAAATAGCCTCGGCCGAGGAGGGATTGTCCTGGACGATGCCGAGCGCGGAGATCGGCAGTGACGTGGCCGCACTGAATTCGGCGGCCAGGGCGTGCTTCATCGCCAGGAAAGGCTCCATGGACTGCTGCGGAATGACCTGCAAAGAGGGCTTCTCCCCGTCCTCATCCTTCGGCAGGCTCTTCAGGCGACCCATGTACCAGGACCAGAGCGGTGTCTGCTCGCCCTTTTCATTCTGGAACATCGTTTTATCCGCGCCCAGGAGCAGCATTGCCGGGGCCGCGTACAGGTCGCTGGAGACCTCGGTGCGGAAGCCTGCCCGGACGACGCGGTCGGTGATGGACATGACCTCACGGCTGATCCGCGAGCGCCCGAACGGGCGGCCGAGTGAGGGCCGATAGGGTAGCGGCTCCATGGGGACGCGGCCCAGGTCGTGATCCATCCTCGCGATGGCGACCCAGCCCCGGTCGCCCAGGGCCATCCTCGTGACGTGCTCGGCCGTGAGGAGGAGCATGGATGTGGGTTTGCCGTTGTCGTCGGCGGAGTCGACCAGGAGGCCGGCCTCCAGGCCCCGGCGGCGCACGTCCCACAGGCCGGTGGCCCACAGGGCGTCCGCGCCGGTCACGACGACGTCGGGGTCCCCCATAGTCGGGTCGCCCGGCAGGGCGACGACGAACGAGCAGCAGTAGGTGAGGGTGGCGTCCACGAGTTCGGGCACGAGGAGATCGAAGCGATTCTCGTGGAGCAGGCTCATGGCCCCCAGGGGGTCATCCTCGCCCGACGGCGACGTGACGCCGTCCCACATGCAGCGGGATGCCAGGGAGGTGACGGCCTTGTCCGGCCAGCCGCAGACGATGTCCAGCTGGTCGCGCATGTAGGGGGGCACGGAGGCGCCCAGGAAGGCGACGTTGACCCGCATGTCCCGGTACTGGCGGCGCAGGGCGTTGCGGGCGCGCTTCCGCTGCCACTGGGTCATGAGTCTGCGCAGCAGGTCAGCGTCATCCTCAGCCAGCCCGCTGACGGCGTTCACCATCGGGGTGAAGTAGAGACTGTAGTCCATGCTCACATCACCACCCCTACGCGGCTCACGGCCACCTCACGCGGCCTGCGCTTCGTTGTCTTCGCGGCCCAGTGGGCCAGGGTCAGGGCGTCCATGCCGGCCGACGTCATCCCCTCCGGCGCCGTCCAGCCGAAGCCGCCGGCCGCGCCGATCTTCCGCCGGCTGATGACGGCGGCCTCGGCCTCGAGTTCGGCGTCATCCGGGTGGCTGAGTGTGCGGTCGCGGATTGCGGCGTCCATCATTGCGTGAGCGGAGATGACCTGATCCGTCGTCGGCGTCCAAATGACTTTCGGGCTGAATCCGGCGGTGCGGAGTCGGTCGACGAGGTCGCCTGCCCCGGATTTGCCGTCGATGACGATCTGCGCCCAACGGTCACGATGCTCGGTCAGGTAGTCGACGATCCAGGCGACGCCTTCACCCATGTTGCGGACACCATTGCTGGTGCACAGTTGGGCGTAGACGGCCTCGGACTTGCGCTCGGGCTTGCGGCCAGCCCGGGCCAGCGCCACGGTCGAGCCGTCCACACTGAAGCGGACGGCCGCACACCAGCGCAGACCCGACGGCGGCTCGTCCGCCGTCAGCGCATTCCACGCCTCACGACCGATCGCCTGCGCCGCCACCTCCGGATCCCAGATCCCCAGACCCTCACGCCGGAAACTTTCGGGACCCAGTTGCCGCTTCATCCGCAGAATCGCCGACTCCGGAGTCCTGTGCGGATAAGACGGATTCGCCTTCCGCCACTGGAGACGGTCATTCAGGTCCGCGTCATCATCCGCGCCGATCTCCACGTACAGGCCATCATGCAGATCACCCAGCAGGGCCGCCTTACGGAAGCCTGTGAACGCCTCGGACGGGTCAGTCGGACGCGGAGGTGTACCCAGCCGGATCACCAGCGGATTCGGGGCCGTATTCACCGCCGGCACCATGTCATCCAGCGCCCGCTGACCGAGAATCTGGGCCTCGTCGAAGACGAGGATATCCACCCCGGCAAAACCCCTGCCGAAGCCGCCTTCACGAGCACCGAACAAGATTCGGCTGCCGTTGGTGAAAGTAACCTCCTGCTGACCATTAGCGGCCCGAACTTTGGCGACGTATGGGGTGATCTCCGGCTTTCCGGCGAGGCCCCTCATCGACGCGAACGTCTCATCTGCGGTCCTGGTCCTGTGTGCGGTCCACAGGACGAAGAGACCTTCGTTCAGGGTGCACAGGGCAAAGATGATCGAGCCGATCAGGTAGGTCTTCCCAACCTGCCGGCAGATCGACAGTTGCACGCCGTCGACGCCAGCGGCGTAAAGTCCATTCTTCCGCTTCGCGAGGATGACGCGTCCCAGGCCGTCCTGCCACCGGTCGAAACCGAGTTCGAAGCGCTTACAGCGGTCGCGCACGCGCGGCCAACCGGTAGCGGCTGTCCCCTCAGGAAGGATGAGATGCTTGGCGATGTCGGTGAGCCGAGGCTCAGATGTCGCCCAAGCCATCTTCGTCCTCGGTGGCCTCGGTGACCGTCCGCCGCTCGCGCTCAGTCCGGGCCAGGTCGATCTCCCGGATCGTCTTGTCCACCTCCAGCAGCCGACGCGACAGGGCAGCCAGATCCCTAGCGGGCGTCTCAGGGGCATCCACAGCCGCAGCGAGCCGCTTCCGCAGCGTCACCATCACATCCCTACTGTCCCCGTGCTCCACCGCCTCCAGGACGCTCGCAGGGGCCTTAGGGGCGGTCTCGCCATCCTGGACGGCGCGAAGCTTGCGTGCGGATCCCATGAGCACCCCCTTGGGAAAAATGGTGGGGAGAGATACCGCTAGACCCACGGGGGAGCGAGGGCCCGGGGGTGGGGGGTATGCCCCCCGTCTCCGGGTTTCTCTGGTTCTATTCTACCACGTTTCTGGGTCTGCGGTCCGGCGGATTCTGGTTTTTCGACGTTTTTGTTTCGGTGGCCGTGGTTTTCGGCCGTTGCCTTTGCGCTGGTTGCAGCGTCGGCAGATGATTTGGATGTTTTCTTGTGCGTCGGTGCCGCCGAGGCTGTGAGGCACGATGTGGTCGGCCTCGGGCGAGGATGGTAGTCGGCTCGCGTCCCATGTGAGGTGGACGTGGCAGATCGGGCAGCGGTCGAGCCCGGCGGCGCGCGCGGCGCGTTTGGCTGCGGCGGCGTTGTGGAGCCAGCGTGTGGTGCCGGTGCGGGACGTGGTCATGCGTGCTCCTCGGCTGGCTTTGTGCTGGCTGGCGTAGCGCGCGCGGCGGTGCCGGCGGCGGAGGGCTGGCGGCGTGGGCGGGGCTCAGTCCGTGCAGGGGAATCGTCACGTATCCATCGGGGTGCGCTGGCCGTGTTGGATTGGCGGTGCTCGGAATCATCATCACGATGATCGCGGGGATGGTCCGCTTCCGGTCGGTGTGTTGCCGTCTGGGTGGTGGAGGCCCTGGCCTCGGCTGTGCGGCTGGCGGGTCGCGGTGGGGTGGGGGTGCGTGGGCGGGGTGCCCCCTGTTCGCCGGCCCCTCCCCCTGTTGCTGATGCCCCCGCCCCCTTGCTCGACGGGGCGCCCCCTGTTCCGAGGGGGTGGGGTGTCCGCGTGATGGCCCCCCGGCCGCGGCTGTGGGGGTGGGGGTTCGGGCATGGGTGTGCCTCGCAGGCGTGACAGTAGCATGTGGTGTGTGACAGGTCGACTGTGGAGCTCCAGGAGATCCACACGGTCAGCATCCACCTAGCATCCCGCTCAGCACCGTAGTGATGCTTGTCACTATGCTCCCGTCGGATTCTCCTGGTCGCAAGGGGTGGGGCGGCCTCGGGCTCGCTGCTCTGCCGTGGACGCCAGGGCCGCTCCTAGAATTGTGGTTGCCTGCGGCGCTGGGTCGTGGGCGGTGACCGAGAGGATCAGCGGTGGCAGACAACACGAAGAAGCCGGGCGGGCCTGAGCCGTGCCGTAGGTGCGGGGCGCCGGTGCGCGAGTCGTGGAGACGCTCGGCGGCTCAGGGGATCACCGGGCAGACGGACTACGACCTGATCAGGGTGTGCACGAATCCCAGGTGCCCGACGAAGGCGACTCCGCCGGCGATCACGGATTATCCGTGAGTGACTGACGGCGGGGCCCACCGTGGATCGGTGGGCCCCGCCGTCGTGTCGCCCGGGCGCTTCGTTTATCGGGCGGCCTCCTGGTCATCGACGCCAGCGGCGACGTCGCCGACGGGGGCCTCCTCATCGGCGCCGATGCGGTCGATGTAGTCGAGGAGGGTTGTGACGTACTCCTCGGCGGAGCCGAGGATGCGGAGCCTGGCGGCTCCGGCGATGAGGGGGTCGGGGTTGTGGGTGAGCTCGATGGTGTCGCGGATCTGCTGGATGTCGGTCATGATGTCTCCTTCATGTCGGTGTCGAGGTCGGCGATGGGCGAGTGCGGGGCCTTCAGGAGGGCGTCGGCGAGGCTCGGCGAGCAGGCCTGGTAGTCGCCGTCGGTGGTGATGGTGACGCGGCCGGTGACCGTGATGGTGGTCCGACGGCTGGAGGGTCGCGTGACGGCCCCGACGTCCAGGTGCTCCTCGTCGGAGTTCTCGGTCTCGATGTCGGGGGCGGTGTCGGCGTCGATCTCGACGTTACCGGAGGGGACGACGAAGACGTTCTCCCCGGGCCGGATTCCGGCCAGCGGTGGGTGGATGACGGTGCGGGTGCCGGTGCGCGCGCCCTCCAGGCGTCTGGCCGCCTCCAGTGCGGCGATTTGCTCGCGGGCCTGCTGGAGCAGGCCGAGCAGGAAGCGGAGGTCGGCGGCGAACCCCTCCTCGGCGTCGTGGGCGTAGCCTCCGCAGTAGCCCTCTCCGTCCGCCCAGGCGGCGAGGCGCTCGCGGATCTCTTCCTCTTCACTCATTGGGAATTTCCTCGGTGCGGTCGGCTTGGGTGGAGTATTTCCGTCCTCTGGGACGACGGCGAGGACCGCCAGGGCGAGTGCGATATGCAGACCGCGCAGGGCGGCGGCCAGACGGTCCGGGGGTGTCGGCTTGGTGGCGAGGTCGAGGAGCGTCTGCTGGGCCGATTCGCGGGCGTACTGGGCCTCTCGTCTGCGCGCTTCGAGGACCTCGGCGTAGGTGTGGTAGATCATCGGTCTCCTCCCGCGAGGCGGGTGTTGAGGTCGTCGAGGCTGATGAGGGGTCCGCGGGCGCGCACCACGTGGCGGTGGATCCACTGGCGGAGTGTGGCGGCGGTCAGGGTGGGGTGGATGTGGATTGCGAGGCTGCGGGTGATCCAGTGGCCGCCGTCGGTGGTGGTGGTGATGGTGTGGTGCGCGGCGGCGTCGATGGTGTCGCCGTCGGGCCACCAGCTGTCGCAGGCGGTGCAGATGCGCCAGTCCGTGAGCCCGCGGGGCGTGGTGCCCTGGGTGAGTCGGCCGCCGCAGGCGGGGCATCGTCGGGCGGGGTCGGTGATGTCGGTGTGGCCGGTGGCGGTGGCGAGCATGGTCCAGGCGGTGGTGATGTCGTCGGTGAGGGCGTCGGCGTCGCCGTAGTGGTCGCGCCACCAGGTGGCGGTGGCGGCGAGGTAGAGGGTGGCGGGCAGGGTGCGGGGCTCGTGGCGGCGGTCGGCGATGTCGTCGGCCCATCCGGTGAGGATGGTGGTGATGCCGTGGGGTGTGCGGGCGCCGGGCATGCCGTCGTCGAGCTGGTCGAGGGCGGCGGTGAGTCCGTGGGGCAGGGCGCCCGGGCGGGGGTGCGCGCTCCTGGGTGCGGTGGGGCGGACGGCGTGGAGGCCGGTGGCGGCGTCGAGGCGGTCGGCGAGGAGGGTGAGCCACCTGTGGATGTCGGTGCACATGGTGGCGGGGTCGGGTGCGGTCACTTCTCCTCTTTCACAGCGTCGTCGGTGTCGTTGCTCTGGGCCGCTTTGTAAACGGCCGCCCATTTGGGGTCGTTGAAGCGGCGCCGGAATGTTTTGTGGGGGCTGACCACTACGGTGAGCCCGGGCACGGTGATGGCGATGATGCGCCGGGTGATGGCGACGTTGGCCGCGGCGTAGGCGCGCTTCTCCACTGGGATGGCGCGCCACCTCCAGGCCTCTGCGGTCCAGGCGATCAGGTATGCGACGCCGATGACCGCGGCCAGGATGGCGGCGATGGCGCCGGCGATGAGGACGACGCCGGTGGTGACGTTGAGTGCGGTGGCGTAGACGGCGTGCACTTGTGGTTCCTTCCCGGCGGCCCCGGCAATAGTACCGGAGAATATGTCGGGTTCTATTCCAGATTTTATTCCGGGGCCGCCGATGGTGGGCTCAGTTTCCGATGATGGCGCGCCAGGCGGTGACGATGACCCAGATGATGCCGCTGAAGACGGCGAAGACGGACGTCATGGCGAGGATGAGGCCGGCGGCGTAGCAGATCCGCTGGCCGAGAGACCAGGTGGGCTTCATGGGTGTCAGCCCTCCTGACCGCTGGTCCGGAGGTCGACGTCGGGCACGAGGGTCTCGGGCCGGTAGATGATCCTGTAGTGGAAGGCGTCGACCTTGGAGGGCTCGAGCTGCTCCACGACGTAGGTGACGTTGTCCGAGAGGCCGAGGGTGTGCCGCTTGTACTGGCCGTCGCCGACCTTGCAGGTGACCTCCAGCTGGCCCTTGGAGTTGTCATCCTTGGAGTCCTTGATGGAGCACAGGCCCTCGATGGTCAACAAGTACTTGTCGGTGATTCCGTTGACGAAGGTGATCCTCCTGTTCACCTCGAAGTTGTCGGCGGCCTGGGTCAGGTTCTGCGAGGTGGTCTCGGCCTCGGAGTCGCAGCCGGTCAGGGCCAGGACGACGGCGAGAACGAGGACGGCGGCGCGGATTCTGGTTCGAGTGGTCATGGTTTCTCCTTATCGTTGGGTTCTTCTAGTGGTTGGCGATTTCGAGGAGGACGTCGGCGTGGCAGGGCAGGTCCGGCGGGCACCAGCACATGAGGTCCCGGCCGGCCAGGGCCGCGCGGACGTCCTCCTCGCGGTGGGGGTGCTCTGCGAGCAGGGACCGGTAGAGGTCCACGGCGGTGGCGTGGGCCTCGCGGCGGGAGGCCGCCACGGCGACGACCCTGCCGTCGGGGGCGGTCACGGCCCATACGCGGGTGCGGCGGCGCACGCGCATGGGGTTCTGCCACCGTGTGGGGCGGCCGACGTAGACGGCGCCGGCGGGGGCCCGCCATCCGCGGGTGCGGCGACGCTGGACGCGCACCGGGTGGGCGCTCACGGCCGCACACCCGGCTCGGCGGGCGTCGTCCGGGGGTCGTACAGCACGGTGACCGGCCCCTGCTCCAGGATGGTCTCGGTGGTGGCCCAGCCGCCGTCCTCGCAGCAGACCCACGCGTCGCGCGAGTCGGGGACGCCGTCGGGGTCGTACGCGTCGATGATGCGCGACTGCCAGGCGACGCCCTCGGCGTCGAGGACGACGGCGCCCACGGCCGTGGCGTCGAGCATCCACGCCTGGCGGACGACGGTGTGCCGGCGGATGCGCGCCGCCCGCGCCCACAGGGCCGCCTCCGACATCCGCCAGCGGGCTTCCTCCTCGGCCTCGTGCGCCTGCCACCGCCAGTAGGTGATGCGATCCTGGGCGGCCACGAGGGCGTCCTCGGGGTCGGGTACGGGGCCGCGGGCGGCCTCCTCGTCCGCGTCCTTCAGGTCGGCCAGGAGCCGGTCGACGGCGTCGCACAGGGCGACCATGTCGTCGGTCGCCTCGGCGGGGTCGGCGTAGTTCTCGATGCTGGGCGCGCCGATAGCCTGCGGGTCCAGGCGGCGGCGGACGAGCTCGACGGTGTCCGAAAGACTCGGCTTGGCGGTCATCGGATGGTCACCGCCTTGATATTGCTCTCGCGGGGCTCGGCGAATCGCCAGTAGTGGCGGCGGCCGACGGGGACGACGTGATCGATTTCGGCATCCGCCGCGACGAGGCAGTCGGTGGCGACGTCGCGGGCGAAAACGGGCAGGTCCCCGTGCTCGCGGCGCAGGGCCTCGAGGTCGGCGATGAGCTCGGAGATCGTCGGGTAGAGACCGGCGCTCATCAGGCGGCCGCCTCGTCGGCGTCGGCGAGGAGGCGGGCGGTCCAGGCCAGGGCCATGGTGGCGACCTGGATGAGCTCGGCGCGCAGGTCCCCGGCGTGGCCGGTGGGCGCGGTGGCGTCGGGGGTGAGGGCGCGGGCGACCTCGCCGACCTCCTCGATGAGGATCGCCGCCCGGTGCGTGTCGCTCATGGCGGGGTGGTAGGGGGTGATCCCGTGGTGCTTGGCGGCGGCGCGGTCGTACTCGGCGGCGCAGTCGTAGATCAGGATCTCCTCGCGGCGCACCAGCCTGTCGGCGTCGGTCGTGGCGGGGCGGCTGGCGGTGTCGAGGAGGGCGGCCCAGTCGGCGGCGAGGGTGGCGGCCATGGCCATGTCTGCGGCGCGGGCGCCGCCCTGTGCGACGTCGCCTGCGTAGCGGGTGAGGGTGCACAGGCGCCAGCGGTCTCCCACCTCGGGCAGGATGCCGGGCTCCTGGGCGAGGGCGGCGGCGATGGCCGCGTCGAGGACGTGGTGGCGGGTGCGGGCGGGCTCGTAGTCGCGCAGGAAGTCGGCGAGGGCGGTGTCGTTGCGGCGTCGGCCGAGGGGGTCGGTGTAGGCGACGCGGGCGCCGGTGGTGGCGGTGGCGCCGGCGTCGGTGATGGTGACGGAGCGGCCGGAGGCGCGGTGGCGCCAGATGTCTCCGGTGCGGGGGATGCTGGTCATGATAACTATCTCCTATGTGTTGTGTGAATCACTTGGTTTGGTGGGTGGGCGGCATGAGCGCCTGTGAGCCGATCTGACGGCCTTTCAGGGGCGGGGGTAGCCGGGGGTACTGACCCCGCCCCTGAAAGGCCGCCCACGCCCGTCCAGACGGCCTCTGAGGGCATGATCCGGACCAGGGGTCAGGCCGAGCGCGGCGCTGCCTCGAGGGCGCTCGGCCCCGCGGCGATGAGGCGGCGCACATCCCCCGACCGGTCGCGACCCGCGCCCACCTGCGGGGGAGTGCGGCCGATCGACCGCCAGGCGTGCGTCTCCGCCTGGGCTCGAGTGGCGCCCGCGCCCACCGCCGCCGTCGCGGCCCGACGCCACGCCAGCTCCGCGGGCACGTCATCGCCCAGGCCCTCGGGCAGCAGCGGGCCGTGGCGCTGGGCGTCGGCGACGATGCGGGCGCGTCTGGCGGCCCGGTCGCCCTCGCGGCGCTCCTGGATCGCCGAGGCCAGGTCCGCGGCCTGCACGAACCGGTCGCCGAGGGTGGCGATCTGGACGGCGGCGGGCATGACCTCCCGGTCCTCGGGGGACAGGGGCACGGGCACGCCTCGGTCGTCGACGAGCGGGGTGCGCCGGCCGGTGCGCTGGTCGGCCACGGTGCGGGGCGCGGCGTTGAGGACGAGCGCCCAGGTGGCGGGGTCGGCGTCGGTCAGGCCGCCCAGTCCGGCGCCGCGCAGGAGGGTGAGGGCGTCGGCGCAGGTGGTGTCGGTGACGGGCATGATGGTTCCTCTCCGAGGATGATGTCGGCGTAGTCGGTGGGTGTGAAGAGTCGGGCGCACAGGGCCGCCGCTTCGGCGTTGTCGGCGGGTTGGCGGATGCCCAGGTCCGTCGGCGGGGACGCTCGTCGTCTTCCGCCGTTGCGCGGTCTCTTGCGCTGGGCCTGGAGGCTGAGTTGGTCGTACTTCTGGCGGAGTTTGGGCAGGGAGAGGATGTTGGCTCGCCAGAAGTCGTCGTTGGCGGACCAGGCGATGGCGGCGAGGATGTCGGACTCGGTGCGCTTGTCGAGGTCGAGCATGCGGCGGGCGGCGTCTTTCCAGGCGCGGGTGATGCGCGGTCGTCGTCCGGTGCGTTCGGCGACGGAGTCGGCCATGGCGTTGCAGATGCGGTTGACGTCGTCGCGCGGTGCCGCCTTGGCGGTCGCCGCTGACGATGGCGAGTTATCCACAGGCGCGGGATTCGCGTCGTCGTTTTCGAGGACGTCCTGTTCCCCTGTTCCCCTGTTCCCCTGTTCCCCTGTTCCAGGCGCTCCATCCTCGCGAGGCTTCGCGACGGTCTCGCGAGGCTTCGCGACGGCTTCGCGAATGGCGTCATTCTGCGGAATAGTCCGTGCAACCCCCTCTTCGGGGGCGGGGATGAGGGACGGCTTGGGGTGGTCCACCTTCTGGTGCTTTTTCCAGGCCGTGACCGTGAGATAGTGCCTCCCGTCGACCTCGTAGCGGTGGATGAGACCGGCCTCGAAAAGCTGCGCGAGGCCTCGCGAGACCCTCGCGACGGTCTCGCGAGGCCTCTCGTACATGTCGCGGGGGAAGAGGGCGGCGATGATCAGGTGCTCCTCGTCGCGGCCCCGGCCGTGGTCGTCGACGTAGGACCACAGGCCGATGAAGAGGAGCCGGGTGTCCAGGTCGAGGGCGGCGACGTCGTCGCTCGTCCAGAACTCGGGCTTGATGGTGCGGATTCTCATCGGGTGACTCCCAGGGCGGTGGTGGCGCCGATGATGAGGAGGATGACGGCGATGCCGCCGAGCACCCATGCCGCGGCGCGCCCGAATCGCGACAGCTCCTTCCACACTGCGTCGCTGCCGGCGGCGCCGGAGGCGACCAGGAGGCCCACGACGAGGACCCAGTAGCCGAACCAGCCGTTGGCGGTCATGAGATCACCGCCATGGGCGTGGCCAGCTCCTGGTCGGTGCCGATCACGTAGCGGTCGTAGACGGGCCTGTCGGGGCCCCGGTCGGCGACCATGCAGGCGTCCACGGCGGTGACGTCGCTGACGGCCTCCTCGGTCATCTCGCCCTCCTCGTCGGGGGCGGGGGCGGTGACGAGGACGGGCATGTCGCCGTAGGTGGCGCGCACGTCCTCCAGCGCGCTGATGAGGTCGGTGATGGTCATGGTGGGCTCCCTGGTGGTCATGGGAGGTCCTCCTCGTCGGGGGCGTGGTCGGGGCAGTAGGCGGTCGGGTGGTGGGAGTGGGTGATGTCGCCGGGGCCGATCCACCAGCCCGCGTCGAGGAGCGTCCCGACGTCGGACATGTCGGTGATGGAGGCGGTGCAGCCGGGGCGGTCGCAGGTGGCGGAGACGGTCGGGTAGGCGCTCATGGGCGTCTCTTATCGTCAGTGGTTTCAGTGATGTTCACGGTGAGCCTGTGGTGCCCTGTGGGCAGGTGGGGGTCGGGGTCGCCGAGGCGCATGTCGGGGCCGTCCAGGTGGGCGGCGTCGTCGTCGGGCAGGATCCCGGCGTCCACGAGCCCGTCGATGAGGGCCTTGACAGCCGGGTAGGCGTTGGCGGGGTCGGTGCGGGCCCGGGTGCGGCCGTGCACGTGCACGGTGATGCGGGCCCGCGCCATGGGCGGGATCCGGGCCGCCCTCGCCGCGTAGGCGGCCCGGATGCGCAGCGCCCTCGTCCGCCTCGCCTTCTGGGCCCAGTGGTAGCGGCCGTTGGAGGTCAGCCACTCGCCGGCGGGCACGTCGATGACGACGCTGCGATCCGCGCGCTCACCCACCGCAGACCACCTCCAGCAGCTCCAGCAGGTCCTCCGGCTCGCGGCGGGTGCGGTGGCCGCGCCGGTGGCACGGGCAGCGGGAGTCGTGGCGCACGCCCGCCTCCCACACCGCCCACGACCCGGCGCCGCCCAGGGCGGGGATGTAGCCGCGATGGTCCTCCACGTATCCGGCCGGGACGTCCGCCCGTGCGGCCGCCCATTCCGCGCCGCCCACCAGGCAGGAGCAGGACTCGCACTCCCCGGCCGCGCACCGCCCGCACGGCCCGTACTGGCACGGGCACATCGAGTACACGGCGGGGATCTGCCGCCACTGGCGGCGCATGGCGGGCGTCCAGGCGTGCTCGCGCACCCAGGCCGCCTCCGCGGCGGTCATGGCGGTCATGAGGCGGCCCTCACCGGGCGGGCGAGGACGTCGGCCTCGCCGCCGCACGCGGCCCGCACCCGGCACACCATGGTGATCGTCGCCGGCCGCCCGTGGGTCAGGCGCAGGTAGGGTCGGGCGCACAGCACCAGTCCCCGCTCGCGCAGGTAGTCGGCCAGTTCCGCCATGGCCTCCATCTCCTGGTGCGCCAGGGGCAGGTCGGCGTCGAGGGCCTCCCACACGACGGCGATGGACTCGCCCACGGGCGGGGTGAGGGTCGTCGTGCGGCGGGCGGAGGCGGGCCGGTGGGCGCGCTGCTCGGCGATCCGGTCGGGCGGCTCCGGCGGCGGGGTCCCAGGGCCAGAGCGCTTGTAGCAGGTCGCGCACCTGCCTCCGCCCTCGTGCCGGAGGGTGCCCGCCCACGCGCCCACGGCGTCGGCCTCGCGCATGCGGGCGGGCCGCAGGGGCCGGCCGCACTCGCGGCAGGCGATGGGCCCGTCGGACCAGTCGAGTGCGAGCCGTGTCATCGGGTCTCACCGCCGATCATGGCGGCGCGGCGGCTGATCGCCTGGCGCTCGGCGTCGGTGGCCTCGTCCCACAGGGCGCGCAGGTCGTCCAGGGTGGTGGCGGCGTCGATGCGCTCCACTACCGTCGCCGACCCTCCGTGGTCCTCGCGAGGCCTCGCGAGAGTTTCGCGAGGCGTCTCGTCGTCGGGCAGGGGCTGGACGGTGAAGGGCGCGCGCCTCCCGCGCGTGACCGTGAGCATCACCGTCATCGGCGCCGTGATGTGGCTCAGGTGGCTGATGCGGATCCCGCCGACCTTCTCGCGGCCGAACCGCACGTCGGGGTCGCCGTACAGGCGGATGCGGCGGCCCGTGTAGACGGACGAGTCCTTGCCCCAGCAGGCGACCAGGATGCGGCGCATGGACTTGCCCGGCTTGTAGGGGCGGCCCGGGTACTGCTCGGTCTCGATGTTGACCGGCTGCTCGGGCGTGCCCTTGGTGACGCCCGTGATGGTGACCGTCACCGACTGGGCGGCGACGTCATCGAAATTCAGTTGGTCGGATCGCGGCTCGATGGTGCGCGTCATATCCATGATCACGCCACCTCGATGTCGTCGTCGCTCAGGACCGAGTCCACGTACCAGCCCGGCAGGGACACCGGGTGGACGTCCGGCGCGTAGCCGGGCCAGGACCCGGAGGCGGTGCACTCCACCCACAGGCGCCTCGCCCGCTCGGCCTCCACGGCGCCCGCCTCCAGGGCCTCCTCGTCGAGCCGCACCACCGACGCGAGGTAGGGCGGTCGGGTCTCCTGCACCACGTGCAGGAAAGCGGGGGGCGTGCCGGTGATGGCGGCGATGGCGCCGCGGTACCAGGCCGCCTGGAGGTGGTAGCCGAACTGGGCGGCGATCCGCCCGAACTCGTGGGGGGATGCCGACCTGGAGGTCGTCTTGTAGTCGATGATGGCGGCCATCTCCCCGTCCATCCAGTCCGGCCGGGCCCGGCACGCCGCACCCGTCGCCTCATCCGTCCAGTAGATGGACGCCTCGCGCACGGCTCCCGGCGCGGTCAGCAGCGGGCCCGCCACAGGGTGGGTGCGCACCGCCGCGGCCATGGCGAGCACCTGCTCGTGCTCGCGCTCCAGCAGCGGGATCCTCCCCGCCTCCAGCGCCTCGTCCCGCTCCCGGCGGGCCGCGGCGCCGCGCCACGAGTCGGCGTCGACGACCTGGATCGGGGAGCCGGCGCCCAGTACCAGGGCGTGGGCGGCGTGCCCCAGCTCGAGGGCCGGCGCGTAGGGGCGCCGGTGGTCCATGTCCCACCGGTAGCGGGCGGGGCAGTCGAGCATCAGGCGCGCCCCGGTCGACGACAGGGTCGACTGGTCCGCGTGGTAGGCGGTGTCGCTCATGCCGGTCACCAGCCTGGTCCCGCCGCTCACCGCACCTCACCTCCGACGGCGTCCGCGTACTCGGCGCGGACAGTCACGGCCATGGCCCGTGCCATCCGCTCGGCCAGGCGGATCGTCGCCCAGTCCGCATCCGGGATCAGGTCGATGCCGTCGGGGCGGGGGTAGTCGGTCAGGGCGAAGCCGGCCCAGGTGGTGCGGGCCGGTTTCCCGTTCTTCCTCAGGGCGGGCCCGTGCAGGGTCACCCACGGACGCAGATCGTCGTCGCCGTCGGGCCCGTGCAGGGTCACCCACCGGCTCTCGCTGCCGATCTCGGCGGAGACGGTCACGGCCCGCATGCGGGTCATGTTCCCGTGCACGGCCGGCAGGATCACGGCCTCGGGCAGTTCCAGCTCGACCCGGGCGTGCAGGCAGGCTACCTCGCGGGGCTCGATCGTCCTGAGGCGCCGTCGCTCGACCCGGGCGCGCGAGTAGCCGCTCACAGCCGCTCACCCCCGTCCCGGTCGGCCTCGGCGCGCATGCGGCCGACGAGCCGCCCGTCGGCGTCGACGACGGCCGGCCGCTCAGCCCGGGCCAGTTCAGGGTGCCTGGAGAGCCAGCGGGCCGCCTTCTCGGCATTCCGCTTGGCCTGGGCCAGGCGCTCCCTGCGCGCCCGACGCCGCGCGAACCACTCCTGCGCCGCGGGCACCACGGCCGCGGCCAGCAGCACCGGCCACGCCACCCCCACCAGGGCCACCACCACCAGCGCCCTCACCGGACCTCACCACCCACAGCGGCCGCCGAGGCGGGGACCACAGGCCAGGACGTGTCGACCACCCAGCGGCCCACGCGCGCCCACGCCGACCGCCTCAGCCCGCCCCGGCCCCCGGGGAAGGCGTTCTCCAGGTCCAGGCCCAGCCGGGCGGCCAGGGCCCGTCCGTCCGGGGAGGACAGGGTGATCAGGCCGCGCATCTCACCCCGGGGGTCGGCGTAGACGAAGGTGTTCGCCTGGTCCACGCGGATCCCCTCGCGCTCGCACTCATCGACGAGCGCCGACGCCAAAAACAGCGCATCGGACAAAAACGACATCAGATTCTCCTCTCGGAATCGCAGGTGATGTAGAAGAACGCCGCGCCCGCGCCGATCGCGAGCAGCCCGGCCAGATTCGCCACGCCCCGGACCGCGCCGGCCACAGCACCGGCCACCCCCAGGACCATCAGCGCCACGGAGAACACGCGCACGCCCGTCACCCCTCGGGCAGGGCGTCGACCCACGCCACCAGATCCACGCGCCGGATCAGGATCCGCGCCCCCACCCGCCTGGCGGGAAGCGGCGGCAGATCGCCGTCGGCGCCGGTCGAGTGGATCGCCCGGCGGATCGTGTCCACGGACACTCCCGCCGCGTCCGCCGCATCCCGCACGTTGTACGCCACAGGGACTCCGCTCACGACCGCTCACCCCCATCGGCGGCGGCCAGGGCGGCCAGGTACTTGTTCGCCGCCGCCAGCAGATCCCGCAGCGACTCCAGCGGATCGACCACCCGGCGGGCCACAGGGGACTCCTCCCCGTAGTTGCGCACGGCCACCATCCAGCCGCCCGCGGACAGGGTCGCCGACCACGACGCCCTCGCCTCGGGCAGGCCGTCCGGCGTCTGGAGGTCCACCTGCACGGCCGCGATGGGCGCCTCACCGGCACGGACCACGACCGAGGTCACGAACGCCTCGAAATCGGGGCGGGAGACGGTCATCCTCCGCGCCCGAGTGGACACCACGCCGAAGTTGTAGCCGAGGAGTTCACCGACGCCGCTCATCGGGCCGCCTCCTCGGCGTCGCGGGCGCGCAGCCAGGCGGCCATCTGCTTGATAGTCGCGTCGGGCCCCAGCTCCGCGATCGCCTGGGACGCCCGCCATGTCCCGGCCTGCACCTCCGCGACCGTCAGTTCCACCACCGGGATGGGTTCTCCCGAGAGCGCCCCGGCCAGGTACCTGGCCCGCATCTCATCGTCCGGCACGCCCAGGAGGGCGCCCATGTCATACAGGTCAGGCGGGACCAGCGCACCGCCTCTGCTACTGTGTCTCATAGAGATCTCCTTTCTCACCGCCCTCACCCGGACCAGCGGGTGAGGGCGCCTTGCTTGTCGGGTCAGTGGGCGGGATTCCGCCCGGGAACGGGGCCCTCTCCGGTAGGCTCCGCGGCGTCGTTGCCGGACGGCGCCGGACCCCCATCCCGGGCGCCGCCACCTACCGAGGAGGAATCAATGGGAGAGATCGCATCCGTCGTCTCCGCCGCCATCTCAGGCGTCTGCGCGATAGCCGGCTTCATCGCCTGGATCCGGGCGCAACGCGCCGCCGCACGGGCCGAGGCCGCCGACGCGGACGCCCGCCGCGTCGCGGCCGAGCACGCCCGATCCGCCGCCGAGCAGGCGGAATCGCTCAGGTCACTCGTCGCACAGGGCGAGGAGGCCGCGGGATCAGCGGCCCGGTCGGCGGCCGCCGTCGAGGAGATCGCCTCCGCGCTGGCCCCGCCGCGGCTCGTGGTCGAGTGGGTCTCCGACGCGAAGTTCGCGCTGCGCAACACCTCGCCCGAGCCGGTCACGGTCGAGGCCCTGCGGGGCTCCTTCTTCAGGGAGCCGTTCGCGGTGCCCGTGACCATCCCGCCGGGCGAATCCATCCCCGGGCACGCGCTGGACGTGCATCGGATGCCCTTCCCCGGCGAGCTCGTGCTCGACGTCGAGGGGGAGGACGATCCCGTCGTCGTCCCCGCCACGGGACGCCCGCCGAAAATCTGACGCGCCGCCTCAATCGAGGCCTTCCGAGCGGCGTCGGCGCGCTTCTCCGCACGGCAGATGAGGAACACGAACGTCCACGCGATGACGCAGCAGACGCTGTTGAACACCAGGCACGCGATCTGGAGCGTCATCACGCCACCCCCTGGCCGTCGCCGTGCTCGCGGAGGGCGGCCATGTCAGCCGCGAGTGACCCGCGATGACGGTTCGTCACCACGTCCCGGGCGGGCTCAGCCGGGAGAGGCTCGGGCGGCACGGCGATGAGAGCCCCCTCCACGACGTCCACGAAGACGGTGATCGTCGCGCGGGCGCAGGCGGCGCCCGGTTCGAGGGTGATCGTCACCGGAGCGTCCGCGTCGGTCGGGATGACCTCACCGCTGGCGGTACGCAGCGCGAACGAGCACATGGGCTCCATCACGCCACCTCCTGGCCGGTGGCAGCGCTCGCGGCGGGGTCAGCCTCGGCGTCGTCGCCGTCGGTGGACGCGGCGCCTCGGCGTGTGCGGTCGCAGACGGGGGAGAAGGAACCCGCCTGCGGACCGCCGCCGTCTCCTACAGTTGCCTCACCGGGCACAGGGGTAGCCGCCCCACCGCCCGCAACCGAAGGAGAAGAACCATGAGCGAGATCGTCACCGCCATCGACGCCGTCAAGGACCGGCTGCAGCTCCAGCAGCGGGTCGTGCAGACCGAGCAGACCGCTTCCGTTACCTGGAGTCGCGGTGAGCTGATGTCCCTGCGCGCCGAGCTCGACGCCCTCTGGGAGGCCGTCGCCGTGCTCGCGCAGGTCGCCGAGGGCATCCCGGTGCAGAACATCCGGGTGCACGACTACTTCGCGGAGGGCGGCCACCTCCGCCGCGAGTGACCCGCGATGACGATTCGTCACCATGGCCCGGGCGAAAACGCGGTCAGACTGCTCAGCCCGCGCGTCACCGGTCAGAATCGTTACACTCGCGGCATGGGCACGAGATCGTTGGGCGTCTCCGACGGCCAGCGGGCCCTCATGGCCACCATCTCCGCTGAGATGGACGAGCGGGGCATCTCCATCCGTGCGCTCGCCAGCGACCTCGGCATCAGCCGCACGAGGCTCGCCTACGTGCTCCGCAACGAACGCGCCGTCACCTACGACGAGGTGGCGGCCATGTGCTCGCTGCTCGGGCTGAGCCTCTGGCGGCTCCTTCGCCAGATCGAGATCGAGCGCGCCAGCGACCCCCGCGCGACACCCTCGCGGATCCCTCATCGACCCGCGAGCGTGCTCGGCATGCTCGGCCCGGGCCATGAGGGTGGCGGCGGAGACGCCAAGGGCATCGCCGAAGCGCCAGAGGTCGCCGGTGGTGATCCGACTGCGACCATGGAGCTTGCGGGAGCAGGTCTTGACGCTCATGCCCGCGCGCTCAGCGAGCGCGGTGACGGTGACGCTCTGGCGTGCCGCCTCGGCTCTGACCTCCGCTGCTACGTCCATCACTCATCCTCTCGGTAGGTACATACCCGATTGGGTATGTCCTGATCGTATACCCATTTGGGTAGAAGAGGGAGAGTTCTTCACATCACATACCCATTTGAGACATAATCGTGACCATGGGAAGCAAGCCACTCGCCACAGGCCCTCGCAGCGAAGCCCTCGCCGCCTTCATCGTCTACGCCCTGGAGGAGGCTGGCATGAGCCGGGCGCGGCTGGAGGAACGCGCCAGCATCTCCCACAACCGCCTGGCCGTCCTCCTGCGCGGGGAGAGGCCGATGACCATTGAGGAGCTCATCCGCATCTGCGATGCCCTGGGCATCCGGCCGTCCCGTGCACTGGACGCCGTGGAGGAAGCGATCCCGGAAGCGTCCGGCGGGCCGACGGGTGTGCCTCCGGAGTGGGAGGTGGCGGCGCAGGACGTGCCGGGCGAGGCGGACGAGGAGGACGCCGCCCTCGCCGACGCCGGCGCCTGACCCCAGCGCCCGGCCCCGCCCGGCCGGTAGCATCCCGCCGTGAGACCCACCCTGAACGCCCTGCTCGCCCACGCCGCCGAACAGGGCGTCACCGTCATCTGGGCGCCACTGCCGCCCGGCCGCCGAGGCGCCTGGCACCACACCACGCGCACCATCATCCTGCGCCCCGGCATGTCGGACACGCTCGCCGTCCCCACCCTCATGCACGAGCTGGAGCACGCCCGCAGGGGCGACGAGGGCCCCCAGCCCCGCGGCGTCGAGGCCCGCATCGACCGGGCGGTGGCGCACCGGCTCATCAGCGCGGGCGACTACCGGGTCGCCGAGGCCGCCGTCGGCCCGCACCCGGGCGCGATCGCCGTCGCCCTCGACCTGCCCCGGTGGGTCGTCGACGCCTACCGCTCCGCCCTCCGCGAGCGCACCTGACCCCGGGCGGTTGCGCGATTTCCGACCAGGTTCGAGGCCGGATCAGGATGGCTGACACGATGGCTCACATCGCCTGACAGTCACCCATGCAGAGCATTGGTATCATGCGGATCATAGGGTGATCGAGCGGCTGTCTTGTAAACAGCAGGTCATCGGTTCGAACCCGATACGCGGCTCCACTGAAACGGCGTAATACCGCCGGAGAACCCGCACGCCCAGCGGGCCGGCGCACCGGTCCGGGCCTCTGCCTCTGAACCGCCGCTTCTGCTGAGAAGGACTCAGTGCGGGCGTCAGTCCGTCCGGCCCTCAACGGGCCGACGGCGGTACGTCGTCTCCTTGTGCCCCTGCCCGCCGACCATCTCGACGAATCCGGCGCCGATGAGGTGCTGCAGCGCCCGGCGCAGCTGCTGAACGGACAATCCGGTCGCGCGCTTGAGGGCGCTCATGGAGTGGGAGGTGCTCAGGGCGGCCCACACGGCGGGGGCGTTGCGCGACAGCGCTGCCAGGCCCTCCGGCTCGGCGGCGTCGGCGGCCCGTTTGTCGGCCGGCACGTTCGCGGGGGCCGGCTGGGGCAGGTCGGGAAGAAGGCGCCGCTGAGCGTCGGTGAGCGTCTTCGGAGAGGCCTGGCGGGGCGATGTGGAAACGGGGCGCCGCTGGGTGCTGGCGGGGGAACCCGGAAAGATCGGGCGGGGCTGCTTGGAGCGGCCGCGCCGCTGGACGCCGGAGGCCGGGGTGGGCGGGGCGATGCGCCGGGGGACGCCGGCGGGTGGAGTGCCGGGGGATCGGCGCGGTGCGGGGGCCTCTTCCGCCGCCTCCTTCTCCTCCTCCGCCGCCTCCGGCGCCGCCTTCTTCTCCTCCGTCGTCGCCGTCTCCGCCGTCTCCGTGGCGGGCCACCGCAGGATCGCCGTGAAGCGGACCCCGGAGTCCCGCAGGATCGGATCGGGCAGGTCGGCGCGGGCGGCGGCGTCGCGCACCTCGCGTATACCGCTCTCGTCCGTGATGAGGCGGGCGCCGTCGGTCGTGTGGAGGTTCTTGCAGA
>ERZ772960.1164-NODE-1164-length-21617-cov-4.299416_pt1 | contig 21617 bp, 16 predicted proteins | sample MGYA00580678_ERZ772960 | MGnify/ENA primary metagenome ERZ772960 (study PRJEB29015, sample SAMEA2737930) | human oral metagenome | biome: human oral; feature: human-associated habitat; material: dental | place: China | collected 2059 ... | reverse complement strand
GAAATACGCGTCTTTCAAGCATCCTCTTTGTAGCTGCGTTGCTCATCTGCGCTGTGCTGGATCTGCCGCTATAGATCTTCGCACCGATTCTCATTGTAGCGGCAATTGCGATGGTCATCTTTATCAGCCTACCTGCGCAGAAGAAATACGCAACACTGAAAAAGGAAATTCTCTTGTCTGATGAGGTGGAAGCTAATGAATAAGACACTACTCACTACCTTGAAAATCTTTGCAACAGCCGGATTTGCCGGTATGCTGGCCTGCATTGTGTTTGACCTTAGTAATCGGTTGACACTGATATGTTGCGTTGTGGCTACGGTCTGCTCCTACATCATTTTTTTCTCCAAGAAGAAAAATAAAGACACAAAATTTTAAAGAGAAATGGCATCTGTATGTCGATCGCGGAGTTATGGAAAATGCTGTCATAGCATCAGACCGGCGCTTGGAAAGATAAAGGTCTATGTGAGAGGACGGGGGCTAATCACCCCGTCCTTCTCACTTATGCCTGTTTGGGACGATAAGAGATGCAGATCATCATAATCAGGATGAGTAAGAAGCCAAGGCCATCCCAGAGGCTGAAGGGCGTTTGAAAGAAAATCCCTGTGACGACAGCCGCCGTGACGGGTTCTGAAAAGGCATAGAGAGCGGCGGGTACGGGGCCGATCCGGTTCAGGCCGGTCATGTAGAGGGAAAAGGCGGCGACATTGCCGACCAAAACGACGAAGGCAATCCCCAAATATCCAATCGGATTTGGCCGGTAAGGGGTATGCCAGGGCTGAAAGATCAGGGCCATGACAATACCGCCCCAGAAGAAGGCCCAGGCCTGCATGATGGCGACCGGGTACTTCTTGAGGATGGATTTTCCGACCAGGTTGTAAACGGTGATTCCGATGGCAGAGCCGATACCGGCGGCAAGAGCAAGGGGAGAGACTCTGAGTTCTCCGGGTCTTCCGTGACTGACAATGGAGAGAACGCCCAGAAAGGCAAAACAGATCGCGATCAGCTCTAAGCGATGAGGTCTGCGCCGGGACAAAAGGCAGACCAGAAGCAGGGTCAGGCCGGGGGAGAGATCCTGCAGGATCGTTCCCATGCTGGCGGATGAGAGCTGAATGCAGAGGAAGTAGAGGAACTGGCAGAGGGCAACGCCCGGAATCCCGTAGACCAGGGTTAAAAGGGCGTCCCTGCGGTTGGTAAAGGGCTGCCAGCTTTTCCTTGGCCCGTACTTGATCAGGCAGTAGGTCAGCATGATCAGTCCCGCCAGAAAGAGGCGGATTGGGACCAGCCAGGGAGTCTGCATTTTCTGATACGTGAAGAGATACTGCCCCATAGAACCGGAGAGACCCCAGCAGATACCGGAGGCGACGGCAGAAAAAGCGCCGAGGAGTTTTTGGTTGATCTTTGGATTTGTCATGTATTTCATTATATCGTAGGAAAAGCTATAAAACAGCAGAGCTCGGCTCATAAATCTGCCTCATATATAATTGCCGCCCTGCCCTATGCGCAATTGCTGTCCTTCCCCGGGTTCAGTTGCTGCCTTATCTCGTATACAATCCCTGTCCCCTGTATGATATGAGCCCAGATTCGGCAGATTTTTACCGCCTGAAGGTCCCGGGGTGTTAAAATGAAAAAGTCAGTATTTTAATATGATTTCAAACATCACAGGATGAGCTATGATTTTTAAAATATTCCGACATGACCTGAGGGAACTGAGAAGGAGCGTATTCACTCTTATCATCGCTCTTGGGGTTTGCGTCCTCGGCGGTCTCTATGCCTGGGCCAACATTTACTCCAACTGGGATCCCTATGGCAATACCAGAGGCATTAAGATTGCAGTGGTCTCATTGGACCGGGGGGATCAAGACAGCGCGGGACAGGAGCAGAATATGGGCGCGGAGATTGTCGACAAGCTCCGCCATAACGACAAGATCGACTGGGTTTTTCTGGGCTCGGAGAAAGAAGCCAGGGCAGGCGTGGAGTCAGGCGACTACTACGGGGCTCTGATTGTGGGGGAGGACTTCAGCGAGAAGATGACCCATATTTTCACGGAGGGGGTGGACAAGCCACAGCTGGTCTTCTATCAGAATCAGAAGAAAAATGCTGTGGCCAATAAGATCACGGATACGGTAGTGACAAGTATCCAGTCCCAGGTCAACGAGAAGTTTGTTGAGATGATGGTCCAGAAGGTCTTTACGGACACCAATCACTTCACGGAGGATCTTGAGAAGCAGGGAGGAATCGATGGACTGATTTCCCGCTTTGAGCAGATTCGGAGCAATATCGCCAGCTATCAGACCCAGCTGGATATGGCGATCGCCGGAAATGAGGCCGCCAACAGAGCCCTTGAGCAGGCGGACAAGGCATCAGAGAACGTCAACGGGGCATTGGGTCAGGCGCAGTCAGGCCTGGGTCAGGCCCAGGAGGCGGCGGGGCAGGCTCAGCTGACTCTGGAGGAATACAGCAGGCGCATGCGCGACCTGCAGGCAATGGCAGTGTCCAATGCAAGTGATTTGCAGAAGGGGCTTGAGGACTTAAGCGGCGGCAGTGATATGGACAGTATCCAAAAGGCCCTTAAGGCCTACAGGGACAAATTAGATAAGCTGGATGGGCAGCTTCACGCCCTGGCGGCTGCCTTTCCGGCGGACCTGTCTCCGAAGCTGCACCGGTTTGTCGACCGGCTGGATAAGATCAAGGCGAATCTGCAGGAATTGGAGTCCAAGAAGCAGGCCTCATGGGTCGGAAAGACAGATGCCCAGTTAAGCCAAAAGGAGAGGGAGGATAAGGCGGAGTTTTATCGGCAGCTGGACCAGTTCAGGCAGGAGAGTAAAAATCTGTCAGAAGAGCTGACAGGAAGTCTGCCGGCTGAGATCGAGTCTGCCCTTGATAAGACGGCCAGGACGATAGGGAATGCCAGGGTCAGCATGAATCAGATGTCCAGTCTCCTGGGAGGAATGGGAGACGTCTTCGGGGCTCTCTCGGGCACCGTCAACGCTGGAAATGTCAGCTTGATTCAGACTAGGCAGGCTCTGACCCTTCTGGACAATCGAATCTCCGCTGTCCTGGACGCCGTCAAGGGAGCGGGAGAGAATGACGCGGTAAAGGCGCTGATCAATACCCTTTCCGGCGATCCGCAGGCCTATGGACGCTTCTTCGCGGACCCGGTCGAGATCGAATCGACGGCGATCTATCCGGTAGAGAATTACGGATCGGCCGTGGCCCCCTTTTATTCTGTCCTGGCGATCTGGGTTATGGGCCTTTTGCTCGCGGCGGTCATGAAGACGCATCCGAATCCTCTGTACTATCCGGATGCCAGGGCGCACCAGCTCTATCTGGGCCGCTATTTGATCTTCGGACTCCTGGAGCAGTTCTTTGTTGTTCTGCTGGTCCTGGGAGATCTCTTTGTGCTCAAAATACAGTGTCTTCACCCCTTCCTTTTCTGGGCGGTCTGCGCCGTTACCGGATTGACCTTCTCCCTGCTCATCTACTCCCTGGTGTATGCCTTCGGAGATGTGGGCAAGGCGGCAGCAGTGGTTATCGTCGTCCTTCAGATTGCCGGTTCCTCCGGGACCTATCCCATCGAGCTTCTGCCGACCTTCTTTCAGAATGCCTATATTTTCTTTCCCTTCCCCTACGCGATCGACGCCCTGCGGGAGTGTGTGGCCGGGCTCTACAGGGCGGACATCCTTATCTGTTTAGGAAAGCTCTCTGTCTTTATTCTGGTGGCTCTGGCCATTGGAATCTGGATGCATAAGCCCACCGCCAGGCTCCTTCACTTTATGGAGGCGCGGATGGACGATACGGAGTTGATGTAAGGGACATATGACTTGAAGTGGTGCAGGGACATATCGTTTGAAGCGGAGAATGGATCATGAAGGACTACGAGAAATTCTATTATGAATATATCGGCGAGCTCAGGGACAAGCACGAGGCGAATGTCAGCAGGATCCGACTGGGCATTCGGATCAATCTGATCCTGCCGCTGGCCTTTTTGATCCTGAGCTTTACGATCGGAGGTTCCCGATTTATCTTTTTGATGCTCTGGATTGTCAGCCTTTTCGGGATCGCCGCCTATTTGATTTTCGTGGAATACACGGATTTTGAGCTCCAGCAGAAGCTGATTGATCTGGAGGACAGAGAGGACGGGGAGCCTGAGTCCCTGATCGAAGGGAAATACCTGGAGCCCCATTTGGAGTCTCTGCAGGAGAAGGTTGGATATATTGCGGAGGCCAAAAACAGAAAGATGGAGCAGCTCGTCGAAGTTAAAAATAAAGCGATCGGGCGAAAGGGGAAAAAGACCGCCGAGAGGGAGCAGGAGAAAGAGGAAGAGGTTTTGGTTACGGTGGATGAAGTGATCTCTTCCAGGGAAGATCAGAAGAATTTCTTGCGGGAAAAATCCGGAGCGGCGGAAGAAAAAGACGGCGGGGCGAAGGGACAGAAGAACGGGCAGACGAAAGAGAAGGCTCCGACAAAGGAGGAATCCCATGCGTAATGTGTTTAAGGTTTTTCGCAGGGACGCAAAGCGGATCTGGACCAATGTGGTTGCCCTGGTGGTAATCATGGGCCTGGCTGTGATCCCCTCCCTCTATGCCTGGTTTAATATCCTGTCAAACTGGGATCCTTACGGGTCCGCCTCGACCAGAAACTTAAAGGTTGCCGTGGCAACGGAGGATCAGGGGGCGGATCTGGACGGGGCAAGGCTCAACATTGGCGATATTGTGATCGACAAGCTAAAGAGCAACCAGTCCATCGGCTGGGTCTTTGTAGACAAGGCCGAGACGGCCAGGGAGGGAGTGACCAGCGGTCAGTATTATGCGGCTTTAGTCATTGACAGGGACTTCTCGACGAATATGCTCTCTTTCATCGGAGGTCAGCTCAATCACCCTCAGATATACTACTACGAGAATGAGAAGAAAAATGCCATCGCCCCTAAAATTACCGGAAAGGTCAAGACGACGGTGCAGGAGGAGGTCAACAAGGCCTTTGTCAGCTCTCTGGCTCAGGGTCTGCTCTCCGCCGGGAAGTATATCTCCAATACGGACGGGAAGACTCCTCTGACGGATGCGGCTTTAGAACATCTCAAGCAGATGGATTCGGATATGACGACCAGTATCGGCATCATCAACGCGTATATTTCTCTGGCGGATTCGGCGGATCAGGTAAAGAAGGCAAGTGAGGCGCTCTCTAAAGAGCTGCAGCGGATCAGCGGGGACTCCAGGAGCAAATTGAGCGCGGCAAAGGAGCGGGCTGAGAGTCAGCAATCTCAGTCGCCCGGCAGTTCTCAGGCAGGACAAAAGACGGCTGACTATATCGAGTCGCAGCTTGCCGGAGTCTCTGATTACCTTGAGACCCTGCAGAATCAACTCGCGGACGGCCAGGAGCTGGCGGAGCCCAAAATCAATCAGCTGGAGACGCTTTTAGACGGCCTGCACAGCCAGATCAACGGGGCTCTCTCAGCGGTTCATCTGCCTGCCCGACTTCAGGCCAGACTGGACACCTTCAACCAGCGATATCAGACCCTGAGGGATCGGCTGGAGGGCATGAAGGCGGCGGCAAGAAGCGGCCAGTCCACCCTGACTTTGTCTAAACAGGCGGCGGATGACTGCGGGCAGCTGCTTTCATCCAGTCGGGAGATCCTTGAGGATTACCAGAGTCAGGTCAAGCCAAAGATCTCAGCCTCCATGGATTCGATCAGAAATTCCATGGCGGAGGCGGGCAGACTCTTAAGCGATGCCGGCGCGAATATTGACGCTGTGAATAAGATCCTCGCGTCTTATCCGGATTTATCCGGGGCGGCCAAAGGAGATCTGATTACAGCGAGAGATCATCTGTCCCAGATGCAGGGAAAGCTTCGCGACCTGATCAACCAGGTCTCTGAGCTGCGTTCTTCTGATCAGTACAGCATGCTGATCAAGCTGATTGAGTCTGATCCGGATCTGGTTGCGGATTTCATTTCTTCCCCGGTGGGACTGAAAAGTGAATCCGCCTATCCCATTGCAAATAACGGTTCGGCTATGGCGGCCTTCTATGTCATTCTGGCCATTTGGGTCGGGGCCCTGATTCAGGTGGCGATTCTTCGCCCCCGCCAGAAGCATCCGGGGGAGATCCCGGGTGTTAAGCCAAGGCACGAGTTCTGGGGTCGCTATCTGATTTTCTTTCTCCTGGGGCAGGTACAGACCCTGATCATTGTCCTTGGGACCCTCTTTTACGTGAGGATTCAGGTTCAGTCCCGCCTTCTCTTCTGGCTGGCGGCGGCAGTAGCCAGTCTGGTATTTACCCTTCTTCTCTATGCCCTGACCTATGCCTTCGGGGCAGTCGGAGAGGCCGTCGGCGTTGTGATCATGGTCGTCCAGGTGGCAGGGAGCGGAGGAACCTTTCCCATTGAGGTTCTGCCGCGGATCTATAAGATTCTCTACCCCTTCATGCCCTTCCGCTATGGAATCAATGCCCTGCGGGAGTGCGTCGGAGGCTTCTATTCCAATGCCTATGCCATCGACCTGCTGCACCTGCTTGGTTTTGTGCCTCCGGCTCTTATCATAGGTCTTGGGATCAGCAGGATCATTGGAGGTCTGACCCATAAGATCGAGGCGTCCAAGGCGGGATCCGACCTGTGGGCATAGGGGTAAAAAGAGCGAGTCTGTCAGAGGCGGATTGCGGGGGCAAATCGCAGGAAGTGTCGGGCAGCAGAATTTGAGAACTGTCGGGCAGCAGGATTTGAGAACTGCCGGGAAGTCGGGCCTGTAAATTGTTAGAAATCGGATTTAAATGACTTTGCGGCAAGGAAAACGTAAGATAGACACAGGAGCTTCGCCTTTTGTACGCTCTGACAGGAGAGGACCTGTGTGTGAAACCGCGTGAGTATTTTTACAAATGATCAGGAGGATACTATGAATTTCTTAGAACTGGCAGAGAAGCGTTATTCCTGTAAGCAATATAGCGACAGGCCCGTCGAGGCGGATAAGCTGCAGGCTGTTCTTGAGGCCGGGCGGCTTGCGCCGACGGCCAAGAATCTGCAGGAGCAGCATGTATATGTGCTCCAGTCTGATGAGGCTCTGGACAAATTTGATCAGCTGACACCCTGCCGTTATGGGGCGAAAACAGCCCTGATGGTCACCTACGATAAGAAAAATGTCTTCACCTATCCGGGAGAGAAGCGCGATTCGGGGGTCGAGGATGCCAGCATTATCGCGACGCATATGATTCTGGAGGCGACAGAGCAGGGACTGGACTCCTGCTGGATTAACTTCTTTGATCCCGATCGGGCAAAAGAGCTCTATGATCTTCCGGAAGAGGAGGAGGTCCTGATGCTGATGGATCTGGGCTATGCCGCGGATGGGGCCGGGCCCCTGCCTAACCATAGCAGCCGCAAGGACTTAAGCGAGACCGTATCCTATCTGTGACCTGATCTTTTTGTGCAGGGATCAGAGCTCAGTGCAGGGATCCGAGCCTTGCACAGGGATCAGAACTCTATGCGGGGATCAGAGAGAGCAGAGAATGTATTTCATTTTTTGAGCATTAAAGGAAGAACATGACTGATATAAGAGGAAAGCTGATCGGGGTGGGCGTGGGTCCCGGCGATCCGGAACTGATGACCCTAAAGGCAGTCCGCATGATTCAGGAGGCGGATCGCGTTATTCTCCCCCAGAAGAAGGCTAAGGAGGCGCGGGCCTACAAGATCGCACTGGGGGCGGTACCTGCTCTGGCCGACAAATGCCTGCTTGGCCTTGACTTTCCCATGACCCGGGATAAGGATCTGCGGGATCGGCAGATTCAGGCCAACTATGAGTCCCTGCGCTCCTATCTGAAAGCGGGAGAGAAGCTGGTTTTTTTGACCATTGGAGACCCCTGTATCTATTCCACCTTCTGTTACCTCAAGATTTATGCCGAGGAGGAGGGGTATCAAACGAGTCTGGTCAATGGGATTCCCTCTTTTGTGGCGGCTGCGGCCCGCTTAAATATTCCCCTCTGCCTGGATGATGAGGAGGTCCATCTGCTCAATGGAAAGAGTCATCTTGCAGAGGGACTGGCTCTGCCCGGCAGCAAGATTGTGATGAAGGCCGGGCCCTGTTCGGAGAAGCTGGCTGAGGCTGTCGACAAGCTGCCCGGCGCCAGGGTCTACGCGGTAAAAGACTGCGGACTTTCCGGCGAGGAGGTCTTCGACGATATTCACGAGCTGCCCGGGGACTACATGCTGACGGTGATTGTCAAGGAATAAGGATCATCGCCATTCTCCAGCATTTTTCCATATTATTTTCCATATAAATCACATGTGATTCCCATATGAATCTCTTTTTGTGCCAATACGCCGAGCAGACGTATGATTACGGCAAACAGTCGTTTATTCACATCGAACACTTGCGCTAACTTTGTTTTGCAAGTAAAATATAGATCAAAGTTAGCCGATACTAACATTTTGATGGTATCGATAAAGACTGAGCTGATTTCCAGTTGATCAGAGGGGAGGATTGTGTCTGCCTTCGGTCTGCCGGAGAGAAAGGGATTCGTATGATTTACAAAAAACTAAAGACGTATGCGCCGGAGAAGATGGGCTTTGTTTATGTCGGCATACTGATGGCACTGCTTGCCGCGGGACTCTCTGTTGCCAGCTATTATTATCTCTATCGCTTTCTGCGAAAAGTAATTGTTGATGTCGATATGACCGGAGCGGTTCCCCTGGCCATGGATGTCGTGATTTTTTTAATTGCGAATGCCCTGGTCTATTTTCTGGCCCTTTGGTCTACGCATATACTGGCCTTTCGACTGGAGACAAATCTGAAGAAGCAGGGACTTCGGCATCTGATGAACGCTTCCTTCAGCTTTTATGACAAGAATGAATCCGGGCGCGTCCGCAAGATTATGGATGACAACACGGCGCTGACCCACTCCAGTGTGGCGCATCTGATCCCGGATTTGACCACCGCTGTGTTCGCTCCCCTGCTCGGAATTGTCCTGGCCTTTTATGTGGACTGGCGGATGGGATTGCTATTTACCGCCAGCTTTCTGTCGGGGATACTCTTCATCCGTAAGATGATGGGAGACCAGAACTTCATGAATCAGTATATGGCGGCGTCCGATAAGATGAATTCCGGCGCTGTGGAGTATGTGCGGGGGATTCATGTACTGAAGATCTTTAAGACCAGTCTGCAGTCGCTGAAGGAATTCTACCGATCTGTGACAGAGTACGCGGACCTGGCTCTGAAGTACAGTATGAGCTGCCGGAGCTGGTATGTCTTCTTTCAGGTCTTCTATAACGCGGTCTTTCTTGTCGCGCTGTTCTTTGGCTATGGGAGCGGGGATGACCCGAGGGTCCAGCTCTGTAAGTTTTTATTTTATGCCTTGTTTAATGGCATCCTCTATATGGCCCTGAATAAGGTGATGTATGTGGGCATGTATACCTATCAGGCCAGTGCCTGTATTGAAAAAATCGAAAAGCTTTTTTCCGAGATGGATGAGAAAAAGCTTTCGACCGGTCAGCGCGAGACGATGGAGGGAAGCTCGATAGAGTTTCAGAATGTGACCTTTGGCTATGAGGATCAGAAGGTAATAAAGCATTTTTCCCTTAAGCTGGAGGAGGGCAAGACTTATGCGCTGGTAGGCGCTTCAGGCTCCGGGAAATCAACGCTGGCAAAGCTCATTTCTGGTTTCTATCAGCTGGATGACGGCCATATCTTAATCGACGGGCACGATCTCAGCGAATACACGGAGGGCGCCCTAGCACAAAACATCGCAAATGTCTTTCAGGATGTAAAGCTGTTCAAGAAGAGCATCTATGAAAATGTGCGGATGGGGCGGCCTGACAGCAGCCGACAGGAGGTGATGGAGGCCCTCCACCTGGCCCAGTGCGATGAGATCTTAAACAAGCTGGAAAAGGGTGAGGACACCCTGATTGGCGCCAGGGGGGTCCATCTGTCCGGCGGAGAGGTGCAGCGCATTGCCATCGCCCGGGCGATTTTAAAGGATGCAAAGATCATTATTCTGGATGAAGCCTCCGCCGCGGCGGATCCGGAAAATGAGTATGAGCTGCAGCTGGCCTTTGCAAATCTCATGAAGAAAAAGACGGTTATCATGATCGCGCACAGACTCAGCTCTATTACAGGTGTGGATGAGATCCTTGTCATTGACGATGGGAAGCTGGTGGAGAGAGGAAGCCATAGTGAGTTGATGGCACATAACTCCGTCTATCAAAAGCTGCAGGAAGACTTTATGCAGGCGAATGAATGGAGGGTGCGCGAATGAAGACGATATTGAAACGAAATTTTGGCTTGACAGACAGTGGTATCCGCATGGTGCGCCGCGCTGCCCTGGCTTCCTTCTTTGTAAACGCGGGCTATATGGCCCTGATGCTGATCGCCATGTACTATGGGGACAATGTGCTCAAGGGCGTTATCAGGCCTGCCTGGTACTATCTGGCTATCATCGCGGTCACGCTGGCAGTGCTGTACATCCTCATTGACCGCGAATATGTGCTGACCTTTAACGGAACCTATCAGGAGGCCACCAACCTGCGGTTAGAGATTGCGGATCAGATCAAAAAGCTGCCTCTGTCCTATTTCTCAAGGCATGATCTGAGCGATCTGGCTCAGACGATCATGCAGGATGTGACGGATCTGGAACACGCTATGAGTCACTCCATTCCGCGCTGCATCGCCTATGTTTTTTTCCTGACCGTAATGGCAGTGCTCCTTTTGGTATCCAATCCGCTCCTGGGCCTGGCCGCTTTGATTCCGCTTGTAGTGGGACTCGTGCTCATGCTCTTGTCGCAAAGGGCACAGAAGCGATGGACAGAGAAATACTTCTGGAAAATGCGCGAGACAACAGAGGCATTCCAGGAGGCGATCGAGCTGCAGCGGGAAATCAAGAGCTGTCGCTATGAGGACAAAAATTACCAGGAGGTATCGGCTTCTTTAGACGCCGCCGAGCGGCTGCGGGTGCGGACAGAGCTTATGCAGTCCATGCCCATCCTCCTGTCCACAGCTGTCATGAAGCTGAGCATCGGATTTGTCGCGGCAGTCTCCGCGGCGCTCCTGCGGATCAACGCTGTCCAGATGATTTATGTGATCGGATTTTTACTGGTTTCCATGCGTCTGACGGACGCGGTAGGAGTCATGGAGGACTTTTTCGCCGAGTTTTTTTATCTGGACGCCAGAATCAAGCGGATAGGAGAACTTAGAAACACGCCGACGCAGCAGGGAAAAAACCTTGAGCTGGAGCATTTTGACATTGAACTAAAAGATGTGCGCTTTGCCTATAGCGATGAAACAAAGGTGATCAATGGCGTGAGCTTTGTGGCAAAGCAGGATCAGGTTACGGCGATTGTGGGGCCGTCCGGATGCGGCAAGTCAACGATTTTGCGCCTGATCTCACGGCTCTACGATTATGACGGCGGAAGTATCAGGATCGACGGCCATGACATTCAGGAGATATCCACAGACGCGCTCTTTGATAAGGTCTCCTTCGTCTTTCAGGATGTGATCCTCTTCAACAGCTCTGTACTGGACAATATCCGTATGGGCCGTTTGGACGCGACGGATGAGGAGGTGCGGCAGGCGGCCAGGCTCGCGAACTGCGAGGATTTTATCCTCAAGCTGCCCGAAGGATATGACACCCTCATCGGGGAAAACGGCAGCAAGCTCTCAGGCGGAGAGCGACAGAGGATCTCGATTGCCCGCGCGCTCTTGAAAAACGCGCCGATACTGCTGCTGGATGAGATCAGCGCAAGTCTGGATGTGGAAAACGAGCGGAAGATCCAGGAGGCTTTAAACCGGCTGATTACCGATAAGACCGTCATCATCGTGTCTCATCGGCTCAAATCCATCGAGAAGGCGGATCAGATCGTGGTGATGGACGCCGGAAGGGTGGAGGCGGCGGGTACGCACGACGAGCTTATGAAGAAGTCGCCGCTCTACCAGAGGCTAATTGAAAAATCCAGTCTGACAGAGAAATTTACATACTAAACGGAGAAATTTACATACGAAGGAGAATGCGGAGAAGGGGATCTTTGCGGGCAGCCTGGCAGCGCGCGCAAAGATCCCCAAAAGGTTTTTCGGATGTGGATAAAAAAGGACGAAGAGGTCTGCCGGATTCCTGTGGGTTTATAACATCTCTAGACTCCTGCGGCAATTTCGTCGATTTCGGTCAGCTCCGCGGGGGAGAAGTCCAGGTGTTCGAGAGCGTCTACATTCTCTTTGATCTGCGCGGGACTGGAGGCTCCGATGATGACAGAGGAGACCTGGGGAAGACGCAGGTCCCAGGCAAGAGCCATCTGAGCCAGAGACTGCCCGCGGTCCCTGGCGATCTCCTGCAGGCGACGGGCAGCAGACAGCTTATTCTCGGTCAGATCCTCTCTCTTGAGATAGCGGCCATCGTGGGCGATCCGGCTGTCGGAAGGGATGCCGTCTAAATAGCGGTCGGACAGCAGGCCCTGGGCCAGAGGAGAGAAGGCGATGATGCCTATGCCGTCCTCGTCGGCCTGTCCGGGCAAATCCATGCGCTCAATCTTGCGGTCGAAGATGGAGTAGCGGGACTGGTTGACAATCAGGGGCAGATGGATCTTCCTGGCGTATCTGACAGCTGCTCTTGTCTGCTCCGCATTGTAGTTGGAGATACCGGCGTAAATTGCCTTGCCCGCGTCCACAATTGACTTGAGGGCGTCCAGGGTCTCCGCCAGGGGAGGGTTGGGATCGGGACGATGGTGATAGAAAATGTCCACATAATCGAGCCCCAGACGGTTCAGGGATTGGTCGGCACTGGCGATCAGATACTTGCGGCTGCCCCAGTTGCCGTAAGGGCCGGGCCACATATCATATCCGGCCTTGGAGCTGATGACGAGCTCATCCCGATAGGGCTTGAAATCCTCTGCCAGGAACTTGCCGGCATTTTTCTCGGCGCGTCCGTATTGGGGGCCATAGTTGTTGGCCAGATCAAATTGGCTGATTCCAAGATCAAAGGCAGTTCGCATCATGGCCCGCATGTTATCAGGGTTGTCGTTCTCTCCGAAGTTATGCCAGAAGCCAAGGGAGATGGCGGGAAAGAGAAGACCGCTTGCGCCGGCCCTGCGGTATAGCATCTTTTCATAGCGGTTATCCGCTGCCTGATAGGTGTGTGACATATGTTTCCTCCTGTCTTTTTCTGCTTTGACCCTTCTATTATAGAGCAGATGAGGGACTCTGGTATGCGGCCGGGGCAAATGGAATCGGCGACAGTTTCTGTTTATCAGCCGGATCTGCCCTCCAGCCGATGCAGAATCCCGGGCTGCTGCAGCAGATAGTAGATGGTTATAGAGGCGGAGATAATGGCCCAGGAGATGGGCATACAGGAAAAGAGCTGTCTGACGCTGCCTCCGGGGACGATGACAATGAGCCAGATCGCGCGAAAGCCGCAGATACCGAGCAGATTGATCAGGGTGGTGATCAGCACCTTATTTTCCGCCCGCAGAATGGATCCGAGGACCTCAGAGAAGGCATAGATGGCATAGAAGGGGGCGATGCAGCGGCAAATGTCCTCCGCCAGGCGAATCACCTCCGCGTCTCTGGTAAAGAGGAGCATGAGAGAGGGAGTAAAGATCAGTAGAAGACCGGTGAGAACCAGGGCAAAGGCCAGTTCGATGAGGAGAACATTTCTGCTCGCCTTTTTGATTCGATCCGGCTTTGCCGCTCCGAAATTCTGCCCGATAAAAGTAGTGATGGAGGCAGAAAAGGACGCGTCGATCATCCACCAGATGGCGTCCAGACGGGCATAAGCGGTCCAGGCCGCCATGGCGTTTACTCCCCTCTGGTTGAGGGAGGCCTGCAGAATCATGTTGGAAATGGTGAACATACTGCCGGCAATGGCTGTGGGAAGACCGATGCGGAGGATTCTGGCCAGAGTTTGCGGATTCAGATGAAGTCGCCTGAGAGAAAGCCTGAGTCCAGGTGTTTTTTGGATCAGAAGCCAGCTGACCAGAAGGGCGGAAATGCCCTGTGAGATATCAGTCGCGATGCCGACGCCCAAAACGCCCATGTGCAGGAAGGCGACAAAGAAGAGGTCAAGGATAATGTTGATGGCAGTGGCGGCGATCAGAATATAGAGGGGGCGGCGGGAGTCGCCGATGGCTCGCAGGATTCCGGCGCTCATATTGTAGGTCAGGGTAAAGATCAGTCCGACCATGAGGGTTCGGACATAGAGAGCGGAGGCCTCCATCAGATTCTCCGGCGTCTGTAAAAGACGCAGGAAGGGATCGGTTAAAAAGAGCATAATGATACCCAGAAAAAGACCCGCCAATATGGAAAAAGCATAGGCGGTGTGCAGGGCATCATCTACTTTATCGGTCTCTGCGGCTCCAAAATGCTGGGAGATGACAACAGTAGCTCCGGTTGCCAGATTTATGAAGAAGGTGAACAGAAAGAGGGTGATCATGCCGGAGGAACCGCCGACAGCGGCCAGAGCCTCTGTCCCGGCGAATTGTCCGACCACGGACGCGTCGACGGTGTTATAGAGCTGCTGAAAGAAAGCCCCGATGACAAGGGGGAGAAAGAAGGTCAGAATCTGGCGGTTGATGGGACCCTGGGTCAGGTTTTTCTGGATGGATTTTGTTTGCTTTTGATGGGTCATAGTCTTCACTTTATTTCTTCCGTCAAATCTTCTGCGGCTATAGAGCACCGGGCCCTGCACTGATGTCTTGCGGTGGAGAGTAATCCTAATTGTAATTGGGACAGGGGGATTTCTCAAGCGAACCGGCAGCTGAATTATGGGGGGTGTGAGACTGCAGCTTGTCAGCAAGTGCCTGTTAGCTGCCTCTCAGCAGGGAAGAGAACAATAAAAATTGCTTGCAATTAAAAAGGAGATCACATATAATGCTTTCCAGTAACAATTCCTAGTTACAGTAGATTTATGGGAAGTTCACCTTGTGTGTGGACAGAAAGGAATGCGATATGGATAAGTATTTATGTGAGCCCTGTGGTTATATCTATGATCCCGAGGTCGGGGATCCCGATGGCGGCATTGCTCCGGGAACCGCCTTTGAAGATATCCCCGATGACTGGGTTTGCCCTGTTTGCGGCGCGTCAAAGGATGCTTTTGTTGTAGCTGATTAATCGGACATTTGATGGATGCGGATGAAGTGGGATAGAAATCCCATCGAATCTGAAGGCCTCAGGGGCTGTGAAGAAATGAGAGAGTCGTTTCTTCACGGCCCTTTATTTGTGGTCTTAAACACTTGCGGAATTGAATTCCATTTCTTATTGCACCTGTTGTACCTGGACGGAAGCTGGAAGAGTTGATCGTTTTGAGAGCAGAAAATAGCGTTTGCAGGGAATCCTGCAAAATATCAGAAAGAGAGAAAAAGAGCCCTTTTCTTTGTTGAGCCTGTCTCTTGTACAGGGATGATACAAGGGCTATTCTTGCCTTACCTCTCGTGACAGATTGTGATTGATCGGATCTGCCGATCCACAATGGGAGGAAGTATGAAGAATAGCATTTGTAGAAGGAGACGGACGAGAGTGGTCTGTCTGGTTTTATTGCTGGCGGTATTGGGGACGATTCTGCCTCTTCCGCTGCGAGGAGCGGGAAGGCGGTTTGGGCGGGTATTTGCCGCGGAAGATCTGGCGGTGCTCAAGTCCTATGCCAAAGAGGTCAGCTATGAGCGGGCCGGCCTGGGGAAAGGCAACTGGACGAATGACTTTATCCTGCAAAGAGGGGGGAGCGATTATCACGGATTTTGTGTCAATCCGAATAAGTCCACGCCGGGAATCGGCACAAGCTTTCGGGTCAGTGAGCAAAGAGATGAGCAGGTGAGGAAAGTACTCTATTACGGCTATGGAAGTCGGGCCAATGCCATGGGAGAGCTGGGCCTGTCCTCTGAGGAACAGCTGGTCATCTCCCACGTGACTTTGGCCAGGGCTATGGGTGATCCCCACTGGTCAGTCGATCTCAATGCCAGAGGGAAGGAGCAGGCAGAACGTTACTGGAAGCTGGTAAAATCCAGGCCGGCGCCAAAAGAGAATCTGCTGAGGGCTTTTCTTTGCCACAATAAAGAGGCAGAGGGACAGGATCTGCTCTATTTCTGGCAGGCACCGAAAGAGGAGGAAGTGCCAAGGACCTCTTTTGTCATTCGAAAAAGGTCAGCGGCGGATCCCCTGACAGAGAAGAATCGCTGTTATTCTCTGGCAGGGGTCTGCTACGGGCTCTATGATGATGCTGCCTGCAGGAAGCAATTGCAGGAGATTTGTTTGACAAGGGAAGGGGAATCCCAGAGATATGAGGGGACCTTTCAGAATCTGACGCCCGGAAAGCAGTATTTTGTTCGAGAGAGCAAAGGGCCTGCCAATGGATCTTATCGCACAGATGAGAGGGTATACTCCTTTACGGCCAAGGCCGGAGGGAATGTCCATGAAATCGGCTCTATGGAATTGAAGGACGAGCCTGTCTATGATGTGCCGGATATCCTCTGGCGTAAGAAGGACGCTCAACTCAGCGAGAAGGGACAGGGGGACGGCAGTCTTTTCGGAGCAGAGTATTCGATTCGCTTTTACCCGGAGGATCTGCCATCGGCAGAGGCGGCTAAGGATAAGAGGGCCGCTTATTGCTGGCTGATGAGAACAGATGAAAAGGGAGAGATTCACTTTCAGGATCCCCGCTGTTATGTGTCCGGCGATCCCCTGCTGGAATACCAGGGGAAGAAGGTCCTGCCTTTAGGCTCCTATCTGATTCAGGAGAAGAAGGCTCCGCGTGATGCCAAGGGAAGAGCGATCTATGCCCTTGATCCCAAGCTCTATTTACTCAAGACGGTCTGTGGGAGCGATCATCAGGTGAAAACGGTTCATCCGCTGATCGATGGTCAGCGGGAGCAGATTCTGCGCGGCGGAATTCTTCTGGAGAAGAGGGAGACCTCTTATCCGGACGGAAGAGACTATACGGCGGCGATGAGCCTGGAGGGGATTCGTTTCTCCATCTATAATCGCTCAGCGAAAACGGTAGCGGTGGATCTCAACCGAGATGGAATTTACAGTGAGGATGAGCGTTTTGCTCCGGGGGCAAAGATCCGGGAAATTATCTGCAAAAAATACAGCCAGGAGGAGGCAATGCGCCTCTACGGTCTTAAGAGCGAGGCGAAGGAAGTCTATCTGGCTACAACGGATGATGATGGCGACGGATATGACAGGAGCCTGCCCTATGGCAAATATGGGATTGTCGAGGAGACAATGAAGACAGGCGGCGAGTTCAGACTGGTCAATCAGGACTACTGTCTTGGTGAGAGACAGGAGAAGACAGTTGAAATCAGCAGGGATCTGCAGGAGGGAAAACTCTGCCAGACCGATATTGACGGGAAAAAGCTGACCTTTGCCGAGAATAATCGACCCATTCGCTCCGATCTCCTTCTTCGTAAGATCAAGGAAGACAGTAAGGAGAAAATCCAGGTTCCCTTCCTTTTGATCCGGGAGGAGACGGGAGAGAAACATATTGTTATGACAGGGGCAGACGGAAGCTTTGACAGCAGGGCCGGCCATATCGCGCACAGCCACAAGACCAATGCCAACGATCGCTTTCTTGATCGGATTCAGCTGGACCAGGGATCAAAAGAGACAAAGAGCGGAGAATGGCAGATCAAGCAGGACAAGCCGCTGACTGTTTCTGAGATGACAGAGGATGCCGGAACCTGGTTTGGCCTGGGAAGATATGGCAATATGGCCAGGATTGACGATCAGTTGGGAGCCCTTCCAAAGGGGCATTATCGTCTGATGGAATTATCCTGCGACAAGAACCGGGGATATGAGCTGGTGAACCTGCGCTTTGCGATCGGGCAGGATCCAAACAGGCCGGGAGAAATCGCGGATCTGGGAACGGTGTCCGATCGTCCGATCAAGCCTGAGATCCCGCGGACGGAGGGGAAGGTCCACGCGCCCAGACTGGGAGACCTGGGGCAGCTATGGATTTTCCTTATCTGCGGAACATTTGCTCTGGGAAGCATGGCAGTCCTTCTGGCAATTCGCGGCAGGAAATAAATTCTATCGAAATTCCATCGACGTGAAAGGGGGCCAGGTAATTTTTCACACAGGCTTCTGATCTGTGTTAGAATAGTTGAGATTTCCAGATCTGATGACATAGAAAGAAGGCGGCCTATGGGAAAGTTCGGCAGAAAAAACGGTGACAGCAAAAAGGCTGCGGAGAAGAAGATGGCGCAGCAGCTTGCGGCTTTAAAGCGCAAGCAGGCCAAGAAAAAGTAATGGTGTTGCCCTTAAACAGACTGGAGCGCGGCAAGAAGGCTGCCTGAGACGCAGAAGAACTGGAGGAAGAACATGGCTCTGAGCAAGAAGCCGGTCAACGGAATGAAAGATATCCTGCCCCGCGAGGAGGAGATTCGCGATTATGTGACAGGGATCATCAAGGAGACCTATCGCAGTTTCGGTTTTACACCCATCGAGACGCCCTGTATGGAGAATATTGCCAATCTGAGCAACAAGCAGGGCGGTGAGAATGAGAAGTTGATTTTTAAAGTTCTCAAGAGAGGGGAGAAGCTGCATCTGGATACTGCTCAGACCGAGGAGGATATCGTGGATTACGGGATGCGCTATGATCTGACGGTGCCCCTGTCCCGCTTTTATGCCAATCATGCCAACGACCTGCCCAAGCCGTTTAAGGCTCTGCAGATTGGCAATGTCTGGCGGGCGGAGCACACACAGAGGGGGCGCTTTCGCCAGTTCACCCAGTGCGACATCGATATTTTAGGGGAGCCGTCGAACCTGGCTGAAATCGAGCTGATCTTAGCCACAACGACCTGCATTGGAAGAATTGGATTCAAGAATTTTGAAATCCGGATCAATGAGCGCCGTATTTTGAAGGCCATGGCCTCCTATGCCGGTTTCCCCGAGTCCGACTATGACGAGATCTTCATCACCCTGGATAAGATGGATAAGATTGGTCTGGATGGTGTGGCGGAGAAACTGAAAGAGGACTATGATGACGCGGCCGTAGACAAGTATCTGGAACTCTTTGAGAGTCTGTCGGACAAAAAAGACCTGGTTGATGGGGTCGACTATCTGCTGGCTGCTTTGGGAAGCTTCCTGGACGAGGAGGTTGCCCGTTCTCTAAAGGAGATAGCGACTGCTGTAAATGAAGCGAAGGAGGCGGATTTTACGCTGGTCTTCGATCCCACCCTTGTGCGGGGGATGAGTTACTATACCGGGACCATTTTTGAGATCTCGATTCCGGAGTTCGGGGGCTCCTGCGGCGGCGGCGGCCGATATGATAAGATGGTCGGCGGCTTCACCGGCCAGGACACGCCGGCCTGCGGTTTTTCAATCGGCTTTGAGCGCATTATCATGCTTTTGTTAGAGTCTGATTTTCAAGTTCCGGGAAGCGGCAGGAAGGTTGCTTATCTGGTGGAGAAGAAGTACCCGGTTCAGAAACTGGTCTCTGTTATCAAGCAGGCCGGAAAGGCCAGAGAGGCAGGAGACCAGGTGCTCCTTGTTCGCATGAACAAGAACAAGAGGTTCCAAAAGGAACAGTTGGCCGCCGAAGGATATGAGGAATTTGTTGAGTTTTATAACCGCGATGAATCGGATTCCTCCGCGTTTTGATTCATGACGACAGGAATGTTTGCGGAGCCTGTATTCCACAGTTCATGACAAGGGAATACTTGCGGTTAGATTGTCCGTATGACACAGAAAGAAGGATATCAATGGCAGAATCAATGCAGGGTTTGCACCGCAGCTGTCGCTGCGCAGAGCTCTCAGAGGCCAATATCGGGCAGACGGTTACCCTGATGGGCTGGGTACAGAAGCGGCGTAATCTGGGAAGTCTGATCTTTGTGGACCTGCGCGACCGGTCCGGGCTGATGCAGATTCTCTTTGATGAGAAGATTGTGGGAAGCGAGGGCTTTGCAAGGGCCGGCGGAGTCAGAAGTGAGTATGTGCTTGCTGTCACCGGAAGGGTACAGAAGAGGGAAGCGGCGATCAATGAGAATTTAAAGACCGGATCCATTGAGCTGGCCGCGGAGTCGATTCGGGTGCTGAGTGAGTCTGAGGTTCCTCCCTTTCCCATTGAGGATGGGATCAAGACCAAGGATGAGCTGCGTCTCAAGTACCGCTATCTGGACCTGCGCCGACCTGAGATGCAGAAGAATCTGATCCTGCGGTCTCAGGTGACAAATCTGATCCGAAAATATATGGCGGAGGACGGTTTTCTGGAGATTGAGACGCCTATGCTGCAGAAGTCCACGCCGGAGGGGGCAAGAGACTATCTGGTTCCCTCCCGCGTTCATCTAGGCTCTTTCTACGCGTTGCCTCAGAGTCCACAGCTCTTTAAGCAGCTCCTGATGGTATCCGGTTTCGACCGCTATTTCCAGATTGCCCGCTGTTTTCGGGATGAGGATCTGCGCGCCGACCGTCAGCCCGAATTCACCCAGGTGGATCTGGAGATGTCTTTTGTCGATATGGAGGATGTGCTTGAGACGACCTCCAGGCTTCTTAGGAATGTTTTCCGTGACGCGATCGGCGTCGAGATCCCCGATCCCATTCCACGTATGACCTGGCAGGAGGCAATGGAGCGCTTTGGCTCCGATAAGCCGGATACCCGTTTTGGCATGGAGCTGACAGATGTATCCGATGCGGTTGCAGACTGCGGCTTCAGCGTCTTTACGTCTGCGCTTGCGTCCAAAGGAACCGTCCGCGGCATCAATGTCAGAGGACAGGGGGACATGGGACGCAAGAAGATCGATAAACTGGTCGATTTGGCAAAAGCCTGCGGAGCCAAGGGCTTAGCTTATATTCAGTGCAGGTCTGACGGGACGGTCAAGTCTTCCTTCTCCAAGTTCATGAGCGAAGAGAAGATGAGCGACTTGATAAAGGCTATGGACGCGCAGGCAGGTGATCTGCTTCTCTTTACGGCGGACCGCTTCAAGACCGCGGTAGAGGTATTGGGACAGATTCGCCTGACTCTGGCAAGAGAATTGGAATTGATTCCCGAGGACCAGTTCAACTTCCTCTGGGTTGTCGATTTTCCTGCTTTCGAGTGGTCTGATGAGCAGAATCGTTTCCTGGCCATGCACCATCCCTTCACCATGCCCTATGAGGAGGATTTGGACAAGCTGGAGACCGGCGATTTGAGCTCGATTCGATCCAAGGCCTATGATATTGTCTTAAATGGCGTCGAGCTGGGAGGCGGATCCATTCGAATTCACCAGGACGATATCCAGGAGCGTATGTTCAAGGCGCTGGGCTTTTCTCTGGAAGAGGCCCGTGATCGCTTCGGTTTCCTCTTGACCGCCTTCGAGTATGGGGTTCCCCCACATGCCGGCCTGGCCTTCGGCCTGGATCGGATGATTATGCTTATGACCAATGCGGATTCGATCCGCGATGTGATTGCCTTCCCCAAGGTCAAGGACGCCTCTGACCTGATGACCCAGGCGCCTGGCCCGGTCGATGATAAGCAGCTGGAGGAGTTGTATCTGAAGACGCTTTTTGATGACCAGGAAAAATAAAGGGATGAGAAAAACCAAATCCTAAAAGGATCCGTTTGACCCATAGTATTGGTTCAACGGGCCAAGGCCAGTCAAACAGACGAGGGATAGGTAAACAGGCGAAAAATACAAAATAAAATGTGTTGATAAAAGTCGGCTCAAGCCCCTGCGGATGGGAATTGAGCCGCTT
>ERZ772960.1162-NODE-1162-length-21679-cov-7.269932_pt1 | contig 21679 bp, 18 predicted proteins | sample MGYA00580678_ERZ772960 | MGnify/ENA primary metagenome ERZ772960 (study PRJEB29015, sample SAMEA2737930) | human oral metagenome | biome: human oral; feature: human-associated habitat; material: dental | place: China | collected 2059 ... | reverse complement strand
TTAATTAATCTAAACTTCAGGGCAAATGAAGAAAAGTTGAGCAGAAGTGGAGAGAAAGTCGGTGGGAAACCGGGCGTAATTCAGAGAGATAAGAACATACCCCGAAAGCATACTTTGTAAAGTTTTTTAATTATTTTGTTGCGATTATCACTTCTCTGACAGCCACCAACTGATTTATATATAGTTATAATGTACGCGCGAAAGAGCTTCCTTATATTTCTTCTAAAACTGCAGAAGTTATCAGCATGCTTTCCCATATCTATGAAAACAAGCTGCAACTTCATTCATCTTAGCGCGCAATCTCTGTCATTTCATCATGTCATCTCTATCATCTTACACACTGATATGACAGAGATGACATGATAAAATGCCCTTTATAAAGAGGTATGATTAAATGTAATCACAGAATATGTTTCTCATCTATTGAGCCTGACTTACCAAGCTTTTCGGTGTTATCAGTCTAAACTTCCTTCAAGTAGGCAGCTAAACCATGACGCTGCCCAAGATATTTATCATCAAAGGCATCAATCGGCTTAATCTCCTCTATGACATAAACTCGGTCATGATATGTGACCGTCTGTCCTACTTTATATTCTGCATTGAAACGTTCCATCTGCTTTCGGTAGCGCTCTGAAACGCCGAAAAATATCATACGGGCAGAACCATCTGAGAAGAATTCAAACTTTGGTTTAAACTTACCATAGTTCACATTATACCACACACCCAAAACAACCACCACAATGCCTAAGACGATGACAAGGGCAGCCCAAACATAATAAGTAGTAGTTTCCATTGACAATTTACTTTAATTCATTTACTTTTTCTTGTATTTACCAATATTCCAATTTGCATAACGCTGAAGGTTCTTGTGCAGGACATCAGACTGTGAGAAATAATTCCATGGAATATTCTTGGCCGAGATCCCAAGCAGGGCACAATCAATATAGACACTCTTCTGATAAGCACCATAGTGCACATACACCTGATCGAAGTTTACTTTCTCTTGTCTTCCCAACACCGTAACAAAGCCAATGCCGTCTTCATAGATGCAAATCTCTTCGAATGGCTGTTTTTCTCTCCATTTCATGAGTGTGCCAATTGCCATAAAAACAGCTATAATCCAAAAGCCATTAAGCAAGAAATGAACAGACGTTACGACCCATTCTACACTCTTTACCGAGTCAGCAAAACCAAGCAGCGCCTGCCGAACAGCAGGAATAAGCGTGGCTATGAATATAACCAGAAATACAATCCAGCCTTGTATTACACCTTTCCACTTTCCCTTTCCCTCATAATGACTTGCGTCTAACACATGTCTTGAAACAAGATTTCCTTCCATTTCAATGTATTATTTTTAAGAATATAGGCTACAAAAATAATTAATTTTCTCTATATGAACAACATATATACTTTTAATTTTATGATTATTTCTATGCTGCTCGGTAAGTTTATCAGACTTATGACCGTGCACTCTGTAATTTTTGATGTGCATTCTTACATTCAACATTCTTTCTAAAAGAAAAGAAAGATTATCTTAGTTTGATTGTTGCGGGTTTCTAAAATTTTATGTAAGTTTGCAGCAAAGCAAATGAATATGAACGATAAAAAATTGATTTACAGAAATCCTATTTACCTCATTGGAACCCGATTTCTAAAGTTATATATCATCATTGGACTTATCCTGCGTATCATTCTTATGCACGCTACCCCCGGAGATGCATCTTTCTCCTTGGGAGAGATAGTCAGATTATTAAGCATCGGTATTGTTTCCGACTTCTGCATGGCTATCTTACTCGCTCTGCCATTACTGATTATCTATCTTGGACTGAACGAACGAAAGTATCATCGCATCATAGGATGGATGATAGAAATCCTACTGATTGCATCATTCGTCTACGTGCTGTTCTTCCACACTATCTTTCATGAGTATGGAGGTGGTGCACCAACAATTGCCCGGATTTTCTTGGGTTGGAAGCTGTTCAGCTTCTCCATGCGCTTCTTCTTTCCGAAGATAAGGGAGACATGGCGAAGAGTTTCACTCTATCTTACCTGGGCTGTCTATGTCTTTCTGTTTCTATGTGTCACTGCGGGAGAATACATTTTCTGGGGTGAGTTTGGAGTGAGATACAACTTCATTGCGGTAGATTATCTGGTCTATACCCACGAAGTAATAGGAAACATCATGGAGTCGTATGCCATTATCCCCATGATTGGCATGACACTACTCCTCACCGTTGGCATCATCTTCCTGCAGTCACGCCATTACAGATTTAATATCACAAAGCTTTATGGTGTAAAGATGCTCATCATACACCTTTTCTTATACGCTGTTCTTGCAACAAGTGCATACTTCATCTTATGGGGGACACACTCCCTCAAGAGCGATAATCAATACGTTACGCAATTAGAACAGAACGGAGCATGCGATTTCGTCATCGCTTTCCAAAGCAATAAGCTGGCATATGATCAGTTCTATGCCATGCTGCCAAAGCAGGAATGTATAAGTATGTACCGGCAACTGAGCGGACTGAACAAGGATGGCAAGAAGAACATAGGCGACAGTCTTGCAGCAAATCGGCCAAACATTGTTCTCATCACTGTAGAAAGTCTCAGCGCAGATTTCCTCACACGGTATGGAAACAAGCAGAACCTTACACCACGACTTGACAGACTCATGCAGGAGAGTCTTGTCTTCGACAGCCTCTTTGCTGCAGGTAACAGGACGGTCAGAGGGTTGGAAGCCCTGTCTCTTTGTCTGCCACCGAGTGCCGGAGAGAGTATTATTAAGCGAAAGGCCAACAGAATGGGCAACCTATCTGTTGGGAGTGTGCTATCGCGTTTAGGCTACAAATCGCAGTTCATCTATGGTGGAGACAGCTATTTTGACAATATGGGCGACTTCTTCAGTCATAACGGTTATGAGGTAATTGATAGGAAAAATATCCCTGACAACCAAGTGACTTTCGCAAATATATGGGGTGTCTGTGATGAAGATATATTCAGGAAAAGCCTGCAGGTGTTCGATACAAATAACAAGTCGGGACATCCTTTCTTTGCACAGATTATGACTACCAGCAACCATCGCCCCTACACCTACCCCGCTGGGAAAATAACAGTGAATGGTGATCCTAACACGCGGGAAGCCGCTGTTAAATATACGGATTATGCGATTGGCAAGTTCATTGATGATGCAAAAAAGAAAGTATGGTTTAAGAACACTGTCTTCATTGTCATTGCTGACCACTGCGCCTCCAGTGCAGGAAAAACCTCATTGCCTATAGACCGCTATCACATCCCGTGCCTTGTCTATGCACCGGAAATCATACAACAAGGGAAGATTGAGAAAATCTGTTCTCAAATTGACTTGATGCCTACTGTTCTCTCACTGCTCAACCTACGCAGCAGCGTAAGTTTCACAGGACAGGATATTCTTGCTCCGACCTATCATCCTCGGGCATTCATGGCAACCTATCAAGACTTAGGCTATATGGAAGGCAATCGACTGACAGTGCTCTCACCCGTCCGCAACGTTCAGCAATATACCTTGCGACCATTACAAGACGGCACTTATGACGAGCAACCCGCCAGAAAGACAGATGAAAAGCTCGTTCGCAAAGCACAAGCCTATTACCAATATACCAATTTGTATGTAAAAGCAAAATAGGCAAACCGTAGCGTTATGCTATAAAGAATGGAGAATGTGGGGGCAGTATAGGGGATTACTGGCCCACTCTTTCATGAAATTGAAGATAGCATTTGAAGAAACAACTACAGCATCAAATACAAACCTTCCATAGTGTTCGCACAGGAAAGAAAAAGCCAATGGCTGTTGCAATGCTTGCTTTGCCAATCAACAGCTGCATGGAAAACCTCCCCCAAGCGGATTGCTTTAAGAAATGTCATAAAACAAAAGAGCTGAACATCTGTTTTACCAGACATCCAGCTCTATCATATTTCTCTCTCTTAAATGCGATTTACTTATTGAGTCCACGATTGTTCATTGTGGTGTTGAGCAACAGAAGATACTTGCTGTACTGGCTGTTGTTCAGAATATAGTGCATATACTTGAGGTTCTTTTCAATAGCCTTGTCAACCATGTTCTTACGCTCATCCTTAGGAGCATTAGCTGCATTCATCATTTCAATGCAGAATGTCTTATGAACATCTTCTACGCTCTCAAGCTGATCCATTGACAGACCAAGTGCCTCTGCAAGCTTGCTGTAATTGACTGTCATATCGTAAGCTGCAACTGTATTTGTTGCCACTGTATTCTCACCTTCAGCAAAAGCCATTGTCATACTCATAACTGCAACGAGTGTCAAAAACATCTTTTTCATAATCTTTTTACCTTTCATCTTTTGTGAACCCCTATTTCATTTCTGGGTTCTGTTATACCTAATTTATATTATCCTAATATCTTATTCTTTCTTTAAGACATTGCAAAGATACGCTGAAAAGATTGAAGCAACAAGAATTTATAACTTTGTTTGCGCAAACAACTGTTTTTATTGACATATATCAACGAAACAAGTTATAGATTAAAAGCAAACGAGAAAAATAATGGATAAAAACACTTTCCACAGCTCTTTGAAGTGAAAAGAAAGAAGATGGCTTACCACAACAAGTTCCACCTTACTATAAGAGAAGTAGTCTGAAAGTGCAGATAGCTTCACAAATAAAGGACCAATGCATAGAGATTGAACACTCCAATCTACATGAAGGCCTACATTCAAACCATTAAAAAGCCAATCCTATTGCAGCCTCAAAGTATTGGCGCGTACCGTGAATGGTAGGTTGTGCCTTGAGTGCATAGGCCAGCTGATAGGCCATGGAAAGCGCCAAACGATAGTGGGAAAAGCGTTTCACGGCACCAATATCAATGCGAGTGCAAGCTGTTGATGTGGCATAGAAACGTTGCAAGGGACGTGCCAGCTGGGTTGAAAACACATTTTCCTGTGTTGAAGGATAGTTCAATGAAGCCGAAGGTAATGTGAAAGCCTGACTTGCACCATAGAAAAAGGCGAAAGCACGAGGCAAAGGACGCTGCGAACGATAGGCTGCAACCATATGAAAAGCATCTCGAAGAAAAACATGCTGCGTAGCACCGTCTTGTCGTTTTTCATGCTCTGCACCGAAATTTAAACTGTAAAGTTCGAGTCGTTGTGAGGAAAAGCGATGATAGAGCAATGCATTTATTCCGATGTTGCGATGAGAATAAACATAATTTTTCTGCCCACCAAGAATATTATCCAGCCTATCCCAGCCTTTAGTAAAGTCAGCATAAGCTGTAGCCTGCAGGTGAAGAACACGTGAGAAAGGATGAGTTATGCCCAAGAGAACATTCGTTTGACGAAGATTATAGGTGGAAAGAAGATTAGCCGACACGTTAGTAACCCTGCTTCGGCGTATGCTATCGCGTTGTGAAAGATATGTTGCGCGTACCCAGAGCATAGTACTGTCCAAATGAAGATAGGCTTGCAGAGCCAGTTCATGTCCGTAAGTATTGGTTTGCATCTCGCGATTTTGCAGCTTACCTGTTTTCCGATGCATGCCAAATCCCATCAGTTCATAGGCCATGAAGTCAAGACGGTCAATGCGATCATTGCTCTCATTGACGTAGATAAGGTTGTTATCACTCGTGCCATAGACCATTCCCGCCCCCACAGCAATATGTACAGGAGCAAGATTTAGGTCGACATTAAGGTGATAACGCGAATTAAAACTTTCGGCAGAAGGGCGCGGATCGTTGCTGCGTGCCCCCTTGTGGTACCTTATCTGCAAGCCAGCACCAATGGCAAACAGGCGTGAAAGCTTATAACCGGCTACTCCTTTCAGCAGATAGGTCTCATTCTGCCAATTGCCTTTACGTGGAGATGCAAAATAATAGGGCATTCCGTTACGCGGCATTTCACTAAGTAACCACCCTACACTGTCGGCAAATTGTCGGTCGTAAGCAAACTCCCCATAGAGTCGCCAACGTTCAGAAGTATACAATCCCATGGACGAAAGTCTCACGTTCGTATCTTTTTCGGGAGTCTGGATGCGCGCCAAAGCACCTTGCGCTTGCGTGAAAGCCACCGAGGTATAACCATAGTTACAAGCAGGAAGCAAGTAAACACCTAAGGGTGAAGCCATAATCCGGTGGTGCTGTTGCCATTCTTGAGAAGTTGGAACAGCAAAACGCGTGAGCGAATCTTGGGCGTGTGAGATAGAGAATAATCCACACAAGAGACAAGAAAAGAGTATACGTACGTGCATAGTAATGGGTTTGTTCTTTATAAATCAAGACTGTTTCTGAAAATTCCTGCTACCTAAAAGCTACTAAGCAGCCTTTCAATGCAATTTAGTTGATTATAAAAACTGTCTTAAACAATATTTCGCCTGCCTGCATGATAAGCGCAGGCAGGCTGAAATTCATAGCCTCAGACTTTACTTGCTCGGGGCAAAAGCCTTTGGATTAGGGATCATCTCCACAAAGTCGATTGCAGAGTTGTTGAGGTCTTGCAGTATGATGCGACCATTTTCTGTACGGCTCACCTTGCGAGAAACACAGCGGAAGCTATAATCGGGCTTAGAGAATGTGTAGCTTGCATCAAGCGATTTCGGGAATGCCTTTGGTGAAACATAGCCATCAGCATTAGGATTAATAACCTCAACAGCATCAATAACTGAAGCTACAGGTATCTGAGTGAAGACTGTTTTATCTGAATACTTCAAATCCTTATATGGGCGTAAATATGCTGGTAAGGTAGCTGGTGAAGGATGACGGAAGATGACATACCCCTCTTTACCATTGCGCGACATTCTCATATACTTGTTATTTCCTTTCTGTATCAGCACCATATTGACAGCACTCTTATTATCCAACTGCTCGTATCCAGGGTACACCACATCAAACTCTGCCTTGCTCAAGTCGAGTGTAGAGTCGGGCCATTCGGGAGTAACCTGCTTGCCCAATGATGTAGTGAAGGGCTGCTTATAGTTCTGGGCAAAAGGAGCAATGATGAAACTTTCACCTGCCTTAATTGGATGTTCCTTGCCCGAACCAGGCACCATGATGACAACATTGCCATAAACATACTTGTCATTGGCTCCTGCTGGGTCAGCCATACCTTCTGATTTGCTCCAATCGTAGGTGCCTTTAGAAGTCAGATAGAACTTTTTTATAGGTGCCCACTTATGTATAGTACCATCTGCCATATAGCCATATCGGTTCATCGTTGTGAGGGCAAAGCACAAACCATCAGCATAAAGCGTCTTTGCAGAGTTGTTATAAATCTCTACAAAGCAATCATTTTCGCCTGCAGCCTTCTTATTGTCTGACCCTGCATAGTAAATCGTTTTAATGACAAAATCATTCGTAGTAGAGGTTGTCAACTCCAAGTTTATTTCCTTTTCTTTGTTTGGTTGAAGCTGTATGCCCGTTGCAGCTGCTGAGAAAAGCACATCTTCGGGAGTTTTCTCACCTGTTATTTCGGTATACTCTTTGGCAGGAATGGTATAGGTTGCCGTTATGTCATACATGTCTACAGGCAGATTAGGCAGCACCATGTCGGTATTGAGTGTGGTCTCATAGGTAGTTTCCTTACCTGTACTGGTGTTTTTCAACGTGATAACCACTTTCTTGGTCTTAGCCTTTTCGAAAGTCTTGTTAATCTTAACATTCAATTTCACCGAAGCACTTGATACTTCAGGAGTGTCATTTTCACCGCAAGCAGTGAAGAAAACGGTCATGATCAGCGCCATGAACAGGGCAATGTTGCTGCCCCAATGTTTTGTTGTTTTCATTTTATTATAGAATTGTTATTGTTTATATCGCTTACGAAGAGCGTGTAGTCATTCAGAACTTATAGCTGACATCCATGCTCACTGTCGGCGGTTGATTAAAGTATATGCGGTCACCCTGGCGTTCTATCCAAGGGCGATAGTTGAACACATTATTGATATAGCACGAAAGACGCAGTTTTTTTCCAATCTCCTTAGACACCCGAAGATGACAGTTGGGAATGATGATAGGCTGCGAGATATTTACAGGTTCACTGTCTTTCAGTCGGATATAAGTCCAGCGAATGTCTTTGCGCTGCTCTTCATCAAGATATACACGATGAAAATTCTGATCGATATAGCCGATAGGATAGATATCAAAGCCATGACGATTAAAGTGTCGGAACCAGAAGTTTTGCAAGCGCAGATTGAATATCAAGCCAAGAGTAGGGATCTGCTTGGTAAGACTAAGGGTTGAGATGAGTTCGTTAGAACTGTTCTTCGTAGGCTTATAGATACCGGCAACCGCCTCTTTATCAAGGTCGATGCTTGTGCCCATGCGTTCCCCTTTCTGATAGTAAAAGCTGTAATTATAAACCACAGAGAAGTTAACATCCAATCCTATAGGTCTGATATTGCGCAGACCTCCAATCCATTCCAAGCCTGCATTACGGCTGTAAAGCTGGTTGCGAGGCGTATAGTAATAGTCGATAATCAGCTCGGGAGCGCCCTTTGGTGCATAAATGGGGCGCTGATTGGGCTGCTGAGATACGGTTTCATAGCGCTGAACCCACATAGTATCGAGCACAGCCTCTGAACTTATGCCTCTCTGATCAATCTTCAGATAGCCTGTCAGCGATGTATTGAAGTTGGACTTGGCGTATGTTGTACCCAATTCGAAGCTGTGAGTATAAGGAGAACGCAGGTTGGGATTGGTGGGATCAACGACCTTTGTCTTGTATAAAAACAGTCGTTCTTTGGCATTATTGCTGTAATTGCTGTACACAAGACGGTCGAAATACACGTTTTCGGGATAGAGATAAGCTGTGGCGGGTATCTTATAACTGATACCATAGGCTGCATTGAAGCTCAACCCATTGTCAAAGGCCCACATCGTATTGATGCGCGGACTGGCTGCAAAGCGTCGGTTCTGGAATTCAAATCGCACACCAGCCGTTGTACTAAGCGTTCCATGGGCTGTAGACAACATGAATTTATCCTGCACATAGAGTCCTGATTGATTTAGTTGGATGCGGTTGCGATATTTATAAGAACGGTCACCGCGGCCACCTTGCCCACCATCATAGAACGGTGTTTCAGCATTGAAAATCTTTCCCCGACCATGATTGGACTCATGACGAGCGAAAAAACCCAGACTAAGCGTATGTGTGGATTGCCCCCATTTCAGCGTCCTACGCGCTTCGATATTACCCGAGAGCGCCAAAGGTTTGCCATCAATCTCCAGAAGCGCATTATAATAAGGTGGTGCAACATCAGTTTCGTGCAGCCCGTTAGTATAGGCATCGGTGATGAGATTAAGCCTGTTGTTAGCGATAAACTCTTCGTGCATGTCGTATTGATGCGACAGAGAGAGCGAGAAATTATAGTCTATACCATCGATGAAAGCATTTTCCTGGGGTGAAAGCATACCGCGGAAAGCCAAGCGAAGGTTCTGCCTGTCGGTTCGTGTTCTATTGAGTGTTGCATCGGGATCACTTTTCAGTCCGTCGATATTCTTGGAGAAATCAGCAGAGATTGTGTTCTTCCAACCCAAGGCCCTACTAAGTGTATGCGTCCACGTGGCATTGAAAGCAATGTTGGCATTGGTCTTCAATCGGTCGCGTCGGTCACGTGTACTGTGCATATAGTCTACGTTGAGGTTAAGCAATCCCCAACGTTCACCGAGAGAGAAACCCTTTCCCAACGATGCATTGAAAATGTCATACTGCACCTTTACACTGCCATAGAAAGGAGTAAGTCCGGCACGACGATTGATGATGACAGCCCCACTGCTCAGGTCACCATATTTTACCGGGGCCACACCCGATATGACTTCGACACTCTCTATAGATGATGCGGGAATTAAACGCAGGTCATTTCCACTGCCCACATTCTCATTATTATCAGTGTTGAAACGGCGATTAAACATCTTCACCCCACCCCACTTACCATAACTGTCAAGCTGCATGTTGGTGTTGTTCGATATGGGAGTGCCGTCCACCACATAGGCAATGCCGAAAGCAGCATTACGCACATAGTCGTTAAGCTTGTTGCGCGAATAAGCATCGAGCGGGTTCTGCAGGTCTCCCTGCAATGCCGAGCGCAGAGTCAGAAAGCTGGCATTGTGCATGTCGGTGTTGAGAATAGCCTTTCCCGGAAGTGCCTGAACGATGTCGGCCATGCTGTAAGCCTGGATGTTGTCAATCGTGTTTCGCTGTATCAGCATTGAAGAGTTGCTGTGTCTTGGCGTGCGCGTAGCATTCACTTGAACGCCTTTCAGATAGAGGTTGTTATCGTCTAACGAAATGTTCACCTTCTTATTCTTCGCAACAGCCTCTTGCGTAATGGTCAAACTGCGCGTGGCTTTTCCCAAATACGACACAGTCAGGCGCACGCCCTTGCTGGTGAAGAGGGTCGACTTGAGACGAAGTTGCCCTTGCGCATCGGCAGTATAGGTGAGACCGGCACTCTCCACGATAACTGAAGCAAAAGGCAAAGCCTGCCCCTCGCGGTCTGTAATCGTCAATGAAACGCTTTCTTCAGTGGTGCTGGCCCGCAAGAATTGAGCACAAGGGCACAATACTAAGACCATAAACAAAACAAAAACACGCATCCGCCTACATAGAATTGGTGCGATAACTCTCATGATTCTAAAACCCTTTCAATGCTGCAATGTATAAAATATCAAAATATTTTTTGCAAAATTAAAAAATAACAACACTGCAAACAATACCTACAAATGAGTATTTTAAACGGTTTTCATTTGGTTCTAAGCTATGTTTACCCCAATCTGTCATCCTCTATAATCTGCTAATAACTGTGAAAATCGTGAACTGCGACAACCGTGTCGGCCCACTTGCAATATTGAATGCAGAGGCACATTGCCGGCAACACCTTCTCATCTTTGCAAAGGTTATCAGCTTGAAACTACCAATTTAAAATACAGCCAAGCAGGAGAAGGAAAGTGAGAAAAAGGTGTTAACTCCTGATTTCAAAATACTCAGTTTCCAATTTGCGTCATTCAACGCGATAACTTGATGCAGATTACACCGCATTTTGACTCAAAACACGTGCTAACTTGATGCAGATGGCGAGGTGATTTGACGCAGATAACAACGCTTTTCTACAGCATATTGCCACACAATTCCATTCAAAACTCATAACTTCTTGATTATTAACGAATTGAATAAAGATAGAAGGCAATGTTTACATGAAATAGGGAAAACTTAGAATTTCATCCTGTGTGCAATATGTTTTCAGTCCCTTTCGGTCTTTCCTCCACAAAAAATGAGGGCAGCCAATTGACTGCCCTCAACCAACACAAAAACTAAACTAGACTTAACTAAGGCGATTATTCATTCTCACGAACTTCGTAATCGCCGATACAAAAATAATACCTTTTATGCAAAAAGCAAACAATTCAAGTATAAAATAAGTAAAAAAAATTACTCTTTTTATACTTTTGTGGTCAAATTCAGAAGATAATTGTCTAATATTACCATAGCAGCCATAGCTTCAACAACAGGGACAGCTCTCGGCAATACGCAGGGATCATGACGCCCACGGACATCTATCGTTGCAGAATGACCTTGGATATCGACGGTCTGTTGTGGCATGAGAAGCGTAGCCACAGGCTTGAATGCAACGCGAAAATAAATATCCTCGCCATTACTGATACCTCCTTGAATTCCTCCACTGTGATTGGTTACCGTTGAAATCTGGCCATGATGTGACACAAAAGCATCGTTCATGGTGCTGCCACGCTGTCCCACTCCCGCAAAACCCATACCATATTCAAAGCCTTTCACGGCGTTGATACCGAGCATGGCGGCTCCCAACTGGGCATGAAGTTTACTGAACTCCGGTTCTCCGAGTCCTACAGGACAACCTTGAATGACGCAACTGATAACGCCACCAATGGTATCTCCCTCTGCTTTTACCTGTGCAATGAGTGCTGCCATGCGTGCAGCCATCTCCTGATCCGGGCAACGAACGATGTTATCTTCTGTGGTGTTGAGGTCGTAATGACGGTAATCGTGGTCAAGCGCAATGTCTCCCACTTGCGAAGTATAAGCTCTGACACTGATATTCAGCTTGCGGAGCACAAGCTTGGCCAAGGCTCCTGCCACACAGCGGGCTATGGTGATGCGGGCCGAAGAGCGACCACCACCACGATGATCGCGTAGCCCATATTTTGCATAATACGTGAAATCGGCATGCGAAGGGCGGAATAAATCACGCATGTTGTCATAGTCTTTCGAGTGCTGATTAGTGTTGTAGACAGCAAAACCGATTGGAGTTCCCGTGGATTTACCCTCAAAGACACCACTGAAAAACTCTACCTTGTCCGGTTCAGCACGGCTTGTAGTAATTTTACTCTGGCCCGGTCGACGGCGGTTCAGTTCGTTCTGGATGAACTCCATGTCGATAGCTATGCCGGCAGGCATACCATCAACAACGCCTCCCACAGCCACACCGTGACTTTCACCAAAGGTAGTGAGCGTGAATATATTGCCAAAAGAGTTTCTCATCATGCCTGTTTTTTCATCCTATTCATGGCAACCGCCACCACAGCTGCCACCGCAACAGCCTTCACCGCCGCTTTCGCAACCACCTTCGCCACAGCTACCTCCGCAGCCACTACAACCACCTTCACCGCTGAGCATATTCATAAACTTGGAGATTTCCTCATTTGTCGCCTCACGGTTTTCAGCAATCTCACCAACGAAATTCAAGGTCTTGCCTGCCAACGGATGATTGAGATCCACCTTCACCTTATCCTCTGAAATGGCAAGTACGTGGCCGTTGAAGCGGTTCCCATCTTCGTTTTGAAGTGGAATGACAGCATCTACAACTATATGTTCATCGTCAAACTTGCCATTGACGCTGAAGATTGACTTGTCAAGATCAAGCACATGCTCCGGATTATGGCCTCCGTAAGCTTGGTCGGGGGTAAGCGTGAAATCGAAATGTTCGCCCTTGTTAAGATTAACCAAGGCCTCCTCGAATGCAGGAATAGTGATACCGAAGCCACTCAGAAAATCGAAAGGACGTTTATCAACGGTCTGTTCTATCACTTCTTTCTTGCCATCTGTCACATCATACAGCGTGTATGAAGCAGCAATATATTTGCTGATTTTATTTTCCATTATACCTATTATTATATATGATTATTCTACAAAGTTAATGCTTTTTATTGGAACGCCACATATTGTACGCCATTATTACGGTCAAATGACACCAATAATATCCCTGACACTGGTGCAACCATGGGCATCAAGCCAGGTATTTATTCCGTCTTTCACCTTTTTCGTAATCGCAGGATCTACAAAATTAGCAGTTCCTATCTCTATAGCTGTGGCACCACACATCAGAAATTCAATCGCATCCTCTGCACTGCTGATGCCTCCTAAGCCTACCACGGGTATCTTTACAGCATGGGCCACATCATAAACCATACGCAAAGCTACAGGCTTCACGGCAGGACCACTCAATCCTCCCGTACGAATGCTCAACAGCGGTTGTCGCTTTTCAATATCCACAGCCATACCCATTAAGGTATTGATTAACGAGACGGCATCAGCTCCTTCTGCCTCACAAGCGCGGGCAATTGCAGCAATATCCGTCACATTCGGAGAGAGCTTCACAATCAATGTCTTGTGATATACGGCTCTGACAGCCTTGACAATGCTTGCTGCCCCCTCACAGGTCACACCGAAAGCCATGCCTCCTTCTTTCACATTCGGACAGCTGATATTCAATTCTATGGCAGGAATACGATCGAGTTCATCTATCCTTTGAGCACATGCAGCATACGACTCAGCACTGTTTCCACTCACATTGACAATCATGTTCGTGTCAATATCCTTAATCTGTGGATAGATCTTTGAACAAAAATAATCGACACCTTTATTCTGCAATCCAACACAATTGAGCATTCCACTGGCTGTTTCGGCCATACGAGGATAATCATTCCCTTCGCGCGGAAGTAATGTCGTACCCTTTACGATGATGCCTCCAAGTTCATCAAGTGGTACAAGATCTGCAAACTCAAGACCGTACCCAAAGGTCCCTGAAGCAGTCATTACAGGGTTCTTGAAATTTAAGTTATTTATTTTTACATTTAGATCTGCCATAATAACTTCTTAATATTTAACACCGGTCCCTCTTTACAGACGCATAAATTACCCTCTGTTGTTTTCTCAACACAACATAGACAAGCACCCAATCCGCACGCCATTTTATTTTCTAAAGACACCTCACATTCGATGCCTCTTGCATGTGCATAACGCGCTACACTCATCATCATTGGCTTAGGCCCACAGGTAGCTATACGCGAAAACTTTTCTTTTTTGAGAACTGAATGGTCTGTTACAAAACCTTTCTCGCCCAAACTGTCATCTTCTGTCGTCACATAGACATGCCCAAGTTGCTGAAACAGGTCAAGCTCTAACAGGTCATCTTTAGTGCGGGCACCCAACAGGAAAGAGGGTTCTCCACCTCTTTCTTTAATTTCATGTCCTAAATGAAGCAGTGGAGCTACCCCCACACCGCCACCAACCAACAGCATGTTTTCACTCGGATCCGTAGGGAGTGTGAAACCGTTTCCCAAAGGATAAAGACAATTCAGCGTATCTCCGACATGGAGTTTTCCTAACTGTCGCGTTCCATCACCAATCATGGCAATGAGAAGCCACAGTTCATTTTGCTGATAATCTACTAAGTTTATTGAAATTGGACGCCGAAGATAGGTTGACGGAGAATGATCAACTCGGACTTCGACAAATTGTCCTGGCGTTATTGTCGGTAGAGGACTATCCGACGTAAGCTTCAAAAGCACGTGCTTAGAACTAAGTGCCTCTACTGACTTAACCGTCAGATCATGAATGAATTTCTTCATCTTTGCTTTTGCATTTAGATTTATGCAAAGATAAGAAAAAAAACTAAATCGACAAACACTTAACCTTTTTGAGGAACAAAAGTCTCCCAAGTCTTATCATCATAAAAGACTCTTATTTCTACAATTTTACGTTGATGATTGTCAATTATTTTCGTAGTTATTTTCTTAGTATTATTGAGTGTTGCTCCAACACCGTGCACAACATCTTGATCAAACAGTGTTGGAGTGGAGGAGTTAGAAGCTCCAGGAAATTCGACCAAGCCTTCCTGAGGCACAGAAGTGTTATCAGTTGTCCCGGAATCAGATGCAGATTTATCTCCCATATACATGGATCCTGAACCAAACAAAAGCCAGTCGGTAGACAAAGATGGTATCTTCGCCTTAATAGCTTCAGCGATAGCCAAGGTCGGTTTGGTTCTCCCATTGAAGATACTGCTGAGTGAAGCAGGGGAGATTTGTATGAACTGAGCAAAGGTTTGCTGAGTCATGTGTTGACTCTCCATAATCATTTTAATTCTATCTTTCATAAGCTTATAACATGCAAAAAAGGGAACTTTACCCTAATTTTCATTGATTTTACAAAAGTAAAACAAAAAAATGAGATACGCAACAATTGTATATTAAATTTAGAATCAAAGAATTTATGTTTTAATTTGTAAAGTTTACAATTCTACATATACACATGTGGCAGAACAGCTATATAAAATACAAAACTAAATTTACAAGTCAAAATACTATATAATGCTTTATATAGCAAAGTATAGTAAAGTTATTGGTTTATAGATAGATATTTATTGGTATTAAACAAGATCTATATGGATATGCAATATAGAAATAAGAATCGAGGCGTTTATATTGATATTTGATTTGAAAAAACTGTATAAATCACTGGATATCAATGATATTATGTTAAATTATAATCCGAAACATATATATGCATATAGGATTTCATATCTAAATATATACATTTATATATTGCAACTAAAAACAAGAATATATTTATATAAATACAAATATAATATTTATATACATAAATACATGGTGCAATTGTTATAATTTAGCATCGTGAAGTTTATTGTTATAAACGCAAACAAAAGTTAACTCTAAATTTAAGGGGGCTTAAATTGGCTAAAAACGCCATAGCTCGCGTATTCTGAACGAGGGGTTTATATTTTGAAAATACGCGAGTTTTAGAGGGGGTAAAAACAGGTTAAAGCATTTATTTATAATGATTTAAGCCTAAAAAAAGCACCCTTCAAGAGTGCTCGTTTTAGAGAAAAAAGAGGTAGAAAAAGGGTATTTTTAGTGCAAAATGAAGAAAATCAGCTCCTTCATTAACTCTCCCGGAGGTGTATTTGGGTTATCAAGACCCTTACTTTTGGCATCTATTTCTCTTATTTTAGAAATTATCTGCATCGTTTTCATTCCCGAGTAGTTTCGCATCCCTGTAAGATAGTCTCTGGCAGCCCACCCATTTCTCAATTCCAGGAACTCTGCAACAGCATTTTCATTGTTTTTATTTGGCGAATAAAATGCTATCATCAGATTTTCGAAATAAGAAAAGAGCATTGGGAGAAATGAAAACAACGATCCTGCTTTGGGATTGTTGTCAAAATATTTTATAATTAAATTCGCCTTATAAATATCCCTCTGAACGATTGCATTTCGTAGTTCAAAAGCATTGAAATCTTTACTGACTCCTATTTCCTTTTCAACCACATCAGGGGTTACCCTCCTGTCAGATGCAGGCAAAGAAATCAAGACCTTATCAAGTTCAGAAGTCAATCTGTTCAAGTCAGCTCCCACATGATCGGCAATCATCTGGGCAGCTTTCTGTTCTACCGTGGCTTGATGCTGTCGCAAATAAGTTTCAATAAATCCAGGCAATTCGCGCTCATAAAGTTTCTTACTCTCAAAAATCACAGCGCCACCTGCCTGTGCAGCTGGAATAATCTTCTTTCTTTTATCAATACTTCCATTCTTATGACAAAAGACAAGAACCGTGGAAGGAACTGGATTTTTGAAATATTTCTCCAAAGGTTCCGTACCTTTCAAGTTCTGTGATTCTTTCACTATCACAACCCGTTTCTCGGCCATCATTGGAAAAGCCTTGGCAGAATCCACGATTTGTGAGGCCGAAACATCAGAGCCAAACACTATAGTTTGATTGAAATCACGCTCTTCCGGCTTCAGCACATTATCTGCAATATAATCTGAAATCTTATCAATGTAATAGGATTCTTCCCCCATCAATATATATATAGGTGAAAAATTGCGTGCTTTCAAGTCACGCATTATCGTTTCATACGATGTTCCTGTATTTTTCTTTTCAGGCATCCCGATATTTTATTTTTATTGTTTATCTTTGCAAAAAACAGGCAATAGAGGCTTGTAATTATAAGAAAGCCCTTATCTACAGCCCGTTCTTTCTCTGCAAAAATAATAAAATGATTCCATTAAACCTACCCGATTACGAAATAAAGTTATCCGGCACTCCCACAAAGCCAACGATTTTCGATATTTTACGCCGTAAGTATGTGGCTCTCACTCCAGAAGAATGGGTGCGTCAACACTTTGTACATTTTTTGATTAATCACAAAGGTTACCCCGCAACTCTTTTGGCAAACGAAGTGAAACTCAAGATTGGCGACAAGCATCTTCGTGCAGACACCGTACTCTATTCACGTGAACTGAAACCGCGTATCATCATTGAATACAAGGCACCCCATATTGCCATTACACAGAAAGTGTTTGACCAAATCACGGTCTACAATATGCTACTCCACGTAGACTATCTCATTGTGTCTAACGGTCTCCAACACTATTGCTGCAAAATGGATTATAACTATCAAAAATATTTATATTTAGAGGACATCCCAAACTATCAAGAAATTCAACAAATTTGATTGGAAATCAACCTCTAAACAGGTAATTTTTCAAGACAATCTGCTTCTACCGAAAACGAAATCCAGACACAATGATACCACAAAAAGAAAACTTTCTTTCAATCACAACCTTTAGGTAAACCATCATCCTCCTACAGATGTTGCAACAAAGCGTATCTATTTTCGACAACTCCTATAAGGAAACGAATTATATGTTAATTTTCTTCAACTAATTTTACAATAGCTCTCATCAGATTTGCGTATTTGAAACAAAACTCTTCCTCACTCCAAATTCGCTCAAATTTCAGGCATTTAACAAACTGTTGAAAATCAGGATGTTATGAATTTCAAGCTGATATTCGCAGTAAAATCACGACAAAAAGTATTGCAATCTGTATGGAGTTACAGCGTAATCTGCATCATTTCATCGCGTATTCTGACGCAAAAAAGCGTGTAATCTGCATCAAATTACAATGCATTACACGCCATATTGTATGCTAAAATCAATTAAATCATGAGGTAACTCCCCTATTTCTGCTTCTTTATTTCTACAGAAGGAGATACTTAGAAGTGTTAAAAACAGGCTATAATATTTACAAAAAGCAGAGTTACTTGGCCGTTATTCCCCTGCTTTTCACATGCCGAGTTCCAACGGGCGATAATCCAACAGCACGGTCATGCCCTCTTCCAACGAGCGCTTTACATCAATCAGACGCTGATTACTGCTGCCTCTGAAAATCAAATCAGTATCTTTCTGTGCCTCTATAAAAGGACCATCAACCAACACATCAACGTATTGAAGCAATTCACGCTGTGCCGGACTCTTCAACAATGTTTCGAAAACAAAGCCACTATAACACCATATCGTTTTCTTCGTCTGATGCTTGATAGCCTTTGCCAAGGCCAGGAAACCTTCAGGTTGGAACATTGGATCACCCCCCGTGAAAGTCACATTGGCAAAAGGATCCTTAGTGATTTCCTGCATAATTTCGGCAGTTTCCATCATCGTTCCATTCTTAATATCCCACGACTGCGGGTTATGACAACCAGGGCAGCCATTCGGACAGCCTGCACAATAAATAGATGTGCGAAATCCCGGGCCGTCAACCATCGTGTCGTGCACTATTTTCAAAACACTTATCATAGCCATTTTCCAAACAAAAATACAGCAAAATCCCCTCCCTTCAGACAAGGGAGGGGATATCATTCTTACTTACAAGCACCATCAACATGCGTCACGCGATCATTCAATTCGGCTAATTTTCCTTGGTTCCAACGGTCTGTTGTTCCCACTAAATAGCCTGTGATGCGCTGCAACCTATCTATATGTTGGCTGCCACACTTAGGGCAGACATCGAGCTTGGCATCCGAATTTTCATAGCCACAATCCATACAACGGTTGCGGTTATGGTTCACACTGCCATATCCAATGTTGTATTTATCCATCATATCTACTACGTTAGCAATGACCTCCGGATTATGCGTTGCATCGCCATCAATCTCTACATAGAAGATATGTCCACCACGTGTAAGGTCATGATAAGGTGCTTCCACCTGTGCCTTATGCAGTGCCGAGCACTTATAATATACCGGAACGTGGTTTGAATTGGTGTAATATTCGCGGTCGGTCACGCCTTCTATCTCACCGAAACGCTTGCGGTCGAACTTTGTGAAACGGCCCGACAGTCCTTCAGCCGGCGTTGCCAACACACTGTAATTATGCTGATAACGCTCCGAGAAATCGTTAACACGGTCACGCATATACGTTACAATCCTCAAACCTAAAGCCTGCGCTTCTTCGCTTTCACCATGATGCTTGCCTATCAAAGCCTTCAGACATTCGGCCAGACCAATGAAACCGATACCGAGAGTGCCTTGATTAAGCACACTTTCAATCGTATCTGAAGGCTGAAGCTTATCGCAATCAATCCACAACTTCGTCATCAACAGCGGGAATTGCTTGGCAAAAGCAGTCTTCTGGAACTGGAAACGGTCGTCCAACTGCTTAGCTGTTATCTCCAATATATTGTCGAGTTTGGCGAAGAAAGCATTGATACGCTCTTCCTTATCAGCGATTTGCATGCACTCAATAGCTAACTTCACGATGTTGATTGTCGTAAAACTAAGGTTACCACGAGCCACACTTGTCTTTGGACCGAAACGGTTTTCAAAAACGCGAGTGCGGCATCCCATTGTCGCAACTTCCCACAGATAGCGCTTCGGATCGTCAGCTTTCCAGTTGCTGTTCCGGTTGAACGTGGCATCAAGATTTAAGAAATTCGGGAAGAAACGGCGTGCAGTTACCTTGCAGGCCAACTGATAAAGATCATAGTTCCGGTCTTCAGGAAGATAGCTTACACCACGTTTTTTCTTCCATATCTGTATCGGGAAAATAGCCGTTTCACCATTACCTACACCCTCATACGTTGATTTCAGCAGTTCACGCATGATGCAACGCCCCTCTGCCGAGGTATCCGTTCCATAGTTGATTGACGAGAAAACCACTTGATTTCCACCCCTACTGTGAATGGTATTCATGTTGTGAATGAAGGCTTCCATAGCTTGATGCACGCGGTTCACGGTCTTGTTCATAGCGTGCTGACAAAGTCTTTCGTCACCTTCAAGCCCATCAAGGTCTTTCAGAATAAAGTCATCAAACTCTTTATGATACAGTGAAGCAAGATCACGTCCCGTCAGTTTCTCCAAGTTTTTCACCTCTTCTATATATGAACTGCGCACATAGGGGGCCAAATAGAAGTCGAACGCAGGGATAGCCTGACCGCCGTGCATTTCATTCTGACAGGTTTCTAAAGAGATACAAGCCAGTACTGCCGCCGTTTCTATGCGCTTGGCAGGTCGCGAAGAGCCGTGTCCGGCCACGAAACCATGCTCCAGAATATGATCCAGCGGATGCTGAACGCAAGTCAGACTCTTTGTCGGATAATAGTCTTTGTCGTGAATATGAATGTAATTATGGGCCACAGCATCACGCACATCTTCAGACAACAGATAATCATCCACAAAGGGTTTCGTTGTTTCCGAAGCAAACTTCATCATCATTCCGGCCGGAGTGTCTGCATTCATATTGGCATTTTCGCGTGTCACATCATTATTCTTGATGTTCACAATCTCCATAAACACGTCACGGGTCTTGGCTTTTCGTGCGATGCTTCGCTGATTGCGATAGGCAATATACTTCTGTGCTACATCCTTTCGAGCACTCTTCATGAGCTCCATTTCAACGGAATCCTGAATTTTCTCCACGGTCATCTGACTCTTGCCATGAATGCAAATGTGGTCTGTAATCTTCTGTACGAGTGCGTCATCCTCACCCTTTTCGGTGTGCATCATGGCCTTTCGGATGGCTGCCATGATTTTCTGTTCGTTGAAACCGACTATTCGTCCGTCTCTTTTTACTACGGTCTGTATCATTATTTTATAGGTGAATATGGTTTGAAATTCATTTGCAAAGATAGCATATAAATATATAAGTTAATCGTTTTGGACAACTTTTTGCGTGTTAATAAATGTCAAGTTGTTAGTTATCAATATATTACAAAAATTTTTGGAAAACTTTGCAGACAATACGATTTGCTTTTATTCTCAAAACAGAAAACATTTAATCAATATGCAATACGTAAAACATTATCATTTAATTGATTTGCAATCCACATACCTCATCCAACAAATCAGTCTGAAACTTGTATCAACCTGCACCTCAACACATTACGGACAGCCTTGCAATATAAGGCGAATTACGTGCTGATTTGACGCAGATCAGTGTGTCACTTGACGCAAGTTAGCGTGTCACTTGATGCAAGTTAGCGTGTCATTTGGCACAAGTTAGCGTGTCATTTGATGCAGATGACGAGCTAAAATAACACAAATTACATCTTCAACACCCCTCTCA
>ERZ772960.1157-NODE-1157-length-21717-cov-13.038270_pt1 | contig 21717 bp, 16 predicted proteins | sample MGYA00580678_ERZ772960 | MGnify/ENA primary metagenome ERZ772960 (study PRJEB29015, sample SAMEA2737930) | human oral metagenome | biome: human oral; feature: human-associated habitat; material: dental | place: China | collected 2059 ... | reverse complement strand
TTCTTTACAAAATGATAGCTGTCTTTAGCTGAAAACGAGTTTTGACACACCCTCACTTTAGAGTTTCGTTCCTTTGTATATCATATCAATATTGTTCCATAAACAAGTCCAAATGCCGCCACCTCGCCCCAGTAGTATGGCTTCGGCAACCCCAGCAGCTTGTAAACTGTCCAGCACGCCAAGGCGATACTGACTATTATAGGGTGAAAGGTTGCCACCCACAGAGTGCCACAGATAAGTGCTGTAAATGCTCCCACTGTGTGCACCTTTTCAACCTTGTAAAGTGGTTCACCGCCCACTAATACAAGCCCAAAAACGGCAAACAACGCCAAGAATGGGGCAACACCTCCTTTCTCCATCATTACGGGCAATAGACTGATGCTACTTGTTGCCATAGTAACAGAGAACAACCAGCGATGCTTGCCCATATAAGCGTAATCACTTACGTAATCTCCTATGCCGTATAAAGCTGTCATAGTAGCCAAATAAGTTACCATAACAAGTGCCGAAATTATAGTTAATACTACCATCACACGTTAGTACTTAAATTCAACTTAGGTGGGTAATTCTTTGTGTGGTCGTATTTTTCGACCTCCTCCACTGACGCAAGCTGCTTCACATTAAAAATGTGCGCCTGCGTTACATTATATGCTTGATAAGCATAGTGTCCCACCGCATCGAGCAACTTAAGAGCTAACTGGCTATTTACGACTAATTTAAAGCCGTTAAGCCAAATCTCGCTCTCTGTCTTTCCATTCTCAACGTCGAGCTCAATAGCCCTGCGAGTACCTATTCTGTCTTCTCTACATATCCAAGCTGACATTCCATTTAAGCTAAAAGAATTTACTGCCTCGCTGCTATCGTAAGCCTTGATTTCGGCTACCTTTGCTTCAACAGCTTTTTGCAACTTGTTTTCGGGTACTTCCACCTTTTCGTAGCCGTATTTTAACAGCGTTTCCTCCGATGGGTTGATGATAAAATCTTCGCCTACTTTGATATTTTGCCTATTATAGACTTCTCCTGTTTTTTTATTTATCCACTGTGTCATATTTTCTTTTCTATTACGTTATACTCCATATTTGTATAATACGATGCGCACCCTTGCATTACATATACATTAGATATTACTGCTCTATGCCCTTTATTACTTGGAAGTATGCTACCTTTAAACTCTCCATTCAATAACACAAGGCTATCCAGTGTATTAGTTATACTATAAAAGCACCACGCAGCCACAGATGATAGCTTTCTTGGAAGTGATATTAGTAGTGCTTGTTTATATTTATATTCTAATATTCTAAATGCTGACTCGCCTAACATCTTAACATCAGCATTATATACTATTTTTCCAATGCCATTCTCATAGACGTGGGAAACAACTTCCAAACCTTGCTGTTTGCCCCAGCCTCCTATTAAATTAACTCCCTCTAATTTTTGACCATCAATCGATATGTACCAAATTTCATTGTCGGGCTGTTTACTAAAATCAATGCCACATATCAGCTTGTTAGCCCTCAACATCATATATCGTCTGTAACTCATAGCACCCTCCTTAATTGTTTATCAGTATGGCAACTCCATTTACAACACTGCCTTGATACGTCTTGCCTTTTAGAATGGTTGGCACGACTTCGTCTACCCACTGAACATCGTGTAGTTGAAACTCAGTAGCCTTATTTGCTGGCGTTGTAAATTGGAAGTCGTACTCCGCACGTATGTTTGGCTCCATATTAGGCGCAAGTGTCAATCTAAGGCGTTCAACCTCGCCCCATACGTGCATCGTGTTAGGTGTTAGCGCAAATGTTGTGTCTGCCGTGCCGTGATTAACGAGCGCAATACGACCGTCCTTGCCGGGGTCGCCCTTATCCCCCTTGTTCATCTTCTTGGCAGTGTCTACTATCTCCTGTGTTATTTCTGCTATTTTATTCTTAGTGTAATCTATTAACTCTTTATTGTCGCTTGGTAGTTGTAGTTTCAATGCATCTTCATTATAGTCTACTAGTTCTATGTTAGTTTCAGTCGTATACGTTTCTTGGCGTATGCCATCATCTGAATAGTTTGCATCTGGGTAAAGCAACGTAGCGGATACTTTCAGTGGACCACGTCCCAACTTATGATTGTCAAAGAATACTATAAGCTGATTATTCAGACGTTTGCAGTGTGTATACACTCCATTCTTGCACTCAGCCTTGAAAGTTGCAAGACTGCCCTCTGTTTTGGCTGTAAATGTGAAGTCTACATTGTCAGGAAAACTTTCTGCTTCTCCGTTCTTCATTAACCGTACTTCGAGTGGAAAGTCGCTTTTGTAATTAATACGAACAACGCCGTCTTGGTGTTCTCCGCCCTGTCCTAATAGTACTGTTTCCATTGTGTTTCTTTGTTAAAATGGCTATGCCTATTCTCTCGAACTGGCAGCAGTCTAAAAATAAAACAATAAATAAAAAACTAAAACCTAAATATAAAACAAAATTATGAAAGTAAAAGCCCTAATATAGAGCCCACGATACCGCCTGATAGCCATAGCGCAATGCGTGTCCACTGCCAACGTGCGCACTCCTTAATGAGTAGGCGAAACGCTTCTGCCATTAGGCTTACAACGCTCACTACTATTAAAGAGTAGACGCATACATTTACCGCTGGCGCATCTGCTTTTGACGAACTAATCGTTATAAAAAACGATATAAGTAGCCCTATGAGGACTAATAAGATGTTTTTACTGCTTAATGTTTTCATTTTCTGCCTCCTTATGTTTAATGTATTCTGCCACGAATGGCACTTTTTGAATTACTTGAATTGATACTATGAAATATAGAATGTCGAATAGTTTATACATACTGCTGGTTTTTAAACAACAGTTTCGACAGTTCCTAAGAATGTTAATTCCGAATGCCCATATTGCCAGCAGACAGGATACGCTAACGCAAGTTGTAGCTTCCTCTCGTCTGTGAACAAAGTAGCCTATGACATAGAATGATGCTACTAAGCCAAAGAACACGAGGCAATCTCTAAAGAACACAAAGAACTTGCGCTTTTGCCATTCGCCACCGTTTATGTAGTCGGCTAATACGCCAAAAACTACATTGGCAACGAACAAACAGAACATTGCGATAAGGAAATCCTGCACTGGCGCAAAGAACGCCAGTAGACACGATAGAAACGTTACTAATACTCCTCTAATAAAATCAATCATATTTAATTCCTCCTTTCTTTACAACAAAGCATCTATTTCGCTTTCCGTGATACGTCTAAAGCCTGCCAGCTCGTTCTTTGCATCGGTGGCAATAGTTTTAGCATCTGTGCCCTCCTGCTTTGCTGCATCAATTAGCTTTTGTGTTTCCTCTCCACAATATGGTTTCCACGCCGTCCACGTGTTCTTTGCGCCTAATGGGTTACCATCTTTTAATATATAGTGGCGAATATAGCGTTGTGCGCCTTGTGATTCTTTAAAGCGAAAGCTTTTAGTGCCGTCTAATATACATCGTGTTTCTGCTATCTGCGTGATAGCAAGTGTAGCGTTGTCTGTAAACTGCTCTAATGTTCCAACCGCATACGTCTTGTTGTCTCCGTTTGTATAGGTAAGCGTGTAGCGAATAACAGCTTGCATACCTGCGAGCTTCTTAACGGCTTCTAAGCCTGTGCCTGGTGAATAGTCTAAATTCTCTATGTCAAGAGTTGGAAGCATTCTGTAGTCGTTCTTATACAGCTTGTTTAAGGCTGCATTAAGAGTGTCGCTTTCGCTAAGCTCGTTAAATGTGTTTTCTGGGTCGAGTGTTGGAATATAGTCAGTAAGTGCTGTTACTACATTTGTGCCATGATTCTCAGGAGCAAACTTACTTGGTTTGTTCTTTACTTTGGCCCAATCAACACTTTCGGCAATTTCGGCTGTAGACGCTGTACCTGCAACATAAGGTTCGTAACCATCTTCGCTATTGAGTTTAGTATCGTCCTTTACAAAGTACATCTTGCCGTTTAATGTTACTTTCACGGTGTCGCCATTCTGTACTTGGTCTGCTGTAAGTGCGAAACGTGCTACATCATTGGCTACAACCATACAACGTTCCATTGCTGCACGTGGAATGTTGGCGAGTGGAATTTGTGTTGTTCCCCACTGAATGCCTGATGCTGCCACTCGTTCGGCTACTTCTGCGTGTCCCACTCGAACAGAACCTGCTTTAATCTTGCTGTTGTAATGTTTGAGACCTTCTAAATCTAAAAATTTTTTCTCTGCCATATAACTAAACTGTTTTATTGATTATGATTTATCCAATTTTCTCCTTTACTACATAAAGCGTTTTGCCATACAACTGACCATTCTGATATTGTGTTCCATAGCCATACAGACGAAACAGATAGGCTGAATTTGGTTGTAATGGCGTTGCGTCTCTCTTTACGTCTAAATACCAGCTAAAATTAATATTAGCTGTATTTGCCCCTGTTATAACTATAAATTCAAACGCTTTTTGACTGTTATCTGAGATGAGTTTCTGCTTAACATTTATCCACCACGCCTGCCCTGCAGGGTAGGTAAATTGAGAGTTGTCGAGTATTGCAAGTTCGTTGCTGTCGAGTTCTGCTAAGAAGTTTTTGTTTGTTACAACTCGTTGCGTCTGCGCAAGGTTTTCTTTTATCTTGCGTGCGAAGTGCTTTAATCCTGTAAGGTCTAAAAAATGTCTTTCTGCCATAGTATTTGTTTTATTCGTTTACTATATTGTTTATCTCTTCTTCTGTGATGCGTGTTGCATCTTCTATAATCTCTGTTTTGCTCCCACCTATAATAGGTAGCATTTTAGAGCCGTTCCACGTACACGCATTTCCATAAATGCGATGATAGAACAGTATGCCCACAGCCGGCTTACGTCCATCGTGCGCAAGTTCTCCATAATCGTCAGCACCTTTCCAGTTAGTGTAATAGGTGTCTCCTTTTTGGTATACAAACACGTTCTTAACTCTGTCCCACATAACGCCTTTTTTGTTTTCGGGAGTGAGATTTAAGCCGTTAGGCGTGTTGCTGTCTTCTGTGTCATCGGCTGCTGATAGTGAAACGGCTTGCACATCATCTACATATCCATCGAAAGGTAATGCGCTAACGTGTTGTTTCGTCTGTTCTAAATTATCTTCTGTTGTTAATTGTTTCCAATCGTTTTCATTCTTTGACCTATCGGTGGTTGTGCATACATAGTATACACGCTTCTTTGTTTCTGCGCTTAAGAAGCTAATCATCATACAACGTTTGAACTCAATTCTGTTATCATCTGTAACAGTCTCCACAACCTCACGCAATGTACATAATTGACCATTTGGCGATGCGTTGTATATTTCAAACATCTTATCAAGACGTTCGTTAAGACGCACAAGTGTATCGTCTTTACATTGCTGCCATAGCGTCCATTGGTACTTCTTTATACCGCTATAATCTTGCCGTAAACCATAGTTGCGCCAATAGCGTATAGGTTCTGAATATACGTGTCCGCCACCGACCTTTGTGCCATTTACCAAAAGACGTGTTTCTATAACCTCTGTGAGGACTTGTCGGGGTTGGTCTGCATAGATGTGAAGTACACCTACATTTATGCCATTCTCAACTATAGAGAGAACTGTGTGTTGGTTTTTCTCTTTAACAAAAGCAATAGCTTGTTCGGGGGTCGTTGGAAATTCATTTAGCGTCTTTAGCGACATAGAGGCTGGTGTGCCTTGTCCACTGCTGCCACCTGGTGTATCGGGATTATCGAAACTAAATCCTTTTACACGTAAAATACCACCTACGACTAAATCGTTCTCAACAGTCAGGTCTCCATCAAAGGTGTTTGTAGTTCGTCCGCCTGTTGGTGTAGTGTCGCCCTTGCTTTGCCATATACGCTCCCATCTATTCCAAACGTACTCTATGCCGTCTATGAATAGATAGTCGCCCTCTTTACCACCATCGGGGTATCTACTATATACCTCTAAGATGTTTGCAAAATTGCCAAGATTGTTTTTCTCTTTAATTTTGTTGGCTGGTACAGTAATAGTAGGCTTCTCTTTTGTCCATTCTAACGATAATGGATTCCAATAGTAATTGCTATCACCCACAATTACATAGTCGCCTTGTATGCCACCTAATGGGTGCGCTACGTGTACGGCTTCTAAACTTTGGTATGTTCCTAAAAGGTTGTCAGTCATAATATCGTTTTAATGTTTCAGTTCAGACAAGTCCATATAAATAGAATACATTAGTTTTGCTTGTTCTACTTCGGATAAAGAGGAAAGGACAAGATATGCACAGTAATATATCACGGCTTTTTCGAGTTTTTCGGATATACCGATATGTTCGTCTTCTATACGTGGTATAGGAATGTAGCGTGCCACCTTTACGGCTACATCGTTAGATGTACACGAATAAAATTCCAATATCAAACCAATAGGGTGCTGCACAATAGCTACAACAGGGCGTTGCGGATTGCCTCCTATTCCTGCAAAACGGCTGTTCTGCTGTTTGTATTCGGGGTCTGCATCTGTGATAGCTTCTGTTACGGGATAGCTCCAATCAGCCATTTGGAAAGTGAGCAATCGCAAAAAGTCTTCGGGTAGTTGCGTAAAGCCCCAATGCTTTGTCTTTGACGAACTCCACGCTACGGCTGTACCTATACTCTTACCACTATCGAGCAAGTGGCGTGGGGCATTTACAGTTACTGCACGTGCCGCATCTTCTAACTTGCTCTCTATAAGCGTGTCTATGCTCAACGTGTCTACGTCTGTTAAACCAGCAAGAGGTGCGCTGCTATTGTTTCTGTCAATAACAGTGCGCACCTCGTTTACTAAATCTGCAACTTTGTACATCATTGCAATACAAGTGATTAAAGTCCTGTGAAGCGAACCCCTTTTGTTTCTGCAAAGGCTTTTGCTGCAGCCTTGCTGTGGAGCTGCTGTTTCTTTGCATCGTCAAAGTTCGATACCAAGTAGTCTACTGCTTCTTCGAGACTGCCTACTTCAATTTCCGTGAAGTTGCCTGTGCTATCTTCGTTGTTGATAGGTGTTTCTTGCGTCTCATCTGTTTCCGTCTTTGGCTCTTCGATGTCCATTTCATCGATTAAACGTACTCTGCCACTCTTGAAATGTAAGCTATTCTCCAATGCGAACTGTATAATCTCATTTCGCGTGGTGAATGTGGCAGGACGAATGCCTGTACCTGAAACTGTACCTCCCTCGAAATAGATGTTCATAATGCGGTCTGCAACGGGCAATATAATCTTCCATTCCGACATATTATAAACGCCATATACTTTTTGCTTCATTTTTCTTAAATTTTAAGGGGAGGCGAGTATAATTTCTCTCCTCCCCTTGGTTACTAACTGATTAAAACAAACTATTAAAGGTCTAATACTCCCTCGTATTTCTCCCAAGTGCCTGTGCCGCCACCTTTCCTGTAAATCCAAGTTTCGCCCTTTCGTGCTTTCTTGTCAATTCCAGGGCAATCGACAGTCAGGTAATATACCTTTCCGTCCACGAGGTCATCACCAGTAGGTGCTTTGTCAGACTTCCAAACGCCGTAGCTTGTTGCATCAGGTGCCTTTGGTGTGCCCTCGCCGTTGATGAAGATGTGGCAAGCACCTTTGAGTGCGAGTGCGTCCCACACAATGACTGTCTCGCGCTTTGCCTCGTGTTCCTCTACATTCTCTGTATCGGAGTGTTCGGCACTGCGGACATAGTGCACAAGGCGGTCGTAGCCCAAGATTGCAGCGCTGTTGCTGTAACCAATGCGGTCGAGTGTCGGGTCGTGCTTGAAGTCGAAATCACCAAATACGGTGTGGAAACGAGTAACGCTCCAGCCTAAGTTGTTTGTTTCGACTTTGATTTGCACTTCGGGGTGCTTTGAGAAGTCTATACACTGAATATTCTCGAGGAAGTTCTTACCGCAAAGACAAAGTGCACCCTTTGGAACGTCAGCACCCGTGTAGAAGAGTTTGCCAAGACCTACGAAGTCCTCGTACTCCCATTTACCCGTATGCTCCATTTCACGCTTGAAGTACCAGCGTATTCCTTTCATGAAGTAAACCATTTGTGTTCCTGTCTTTTCGTCCTTGACAGGCATCTTTCCTCCACGACCAATCCACAATGAGCGGTTGGTAGCATGCTTGAACTTGCGAATAGCGAGTTCGGCAAGCAACGCCTGTGTGAATGGAATGCGTTTCTTTTGACTATCAAAGTAGTCTGAAACGATACGTGTAAGCCCACGCTTCTGTAAAGTTACGAGTGTTGGCACGGGAACGAACGTATCAGGCGGTACAACCTTTTGAGTTTCGTGCAGTGCGTTTGCGAGAATGTCAATCTTTGTACCCTTTGGAATTGCAGGAGTTTGACAATATTCGCTGGTAGGACTCTGACGTGGACCGTTTACACAACGAACGATAGGATTGTCGCTGGCATCTCTACCTGTTACATAGAGCTGCAAGTCAGAGCCTGCATCTTCCTTTGAGCCGTCCTCGGTGTAACCATTCACACCACGCACGTGTAAGGTCATGTAGGTTTGTACAAATGATTTGTCCTCTTCTGAAAGCTTGAGAACGAAAGAGGCTGCTGTACCCTTTGCAATTGCATCTGTGGTGGTAACTGACGAGATTTCCTCGTCCATTTGATAGTGCTGTACGATGGGTGAGGTTACGTTCACTTTCTTTGCGTTGAGCATAAGTGAACAAAGTGGGGTGTCATCGCTTTCGAACTTGGCAAGTTCGGCATCGATGTCTACCTCCATAAGCTCACCAGGGGCAACTCCACCACCTGCGGCTGCTATGCCGTCTACAGTTGTGGCTTGTCCTGGCAACTGGGTTCCCAGCCCAGCAGAGCCTGGTGCTGCTTTGGGCTGCGTGTCTACTGTTTGAATTTGTTCTGCCATTTTTAATAAATATTAAAATTAAACTATTTTGCTAAAGATGCATCTCTGAAAATTGATGGTCTGTATTTTGGCTTTTCGGGTGTGCCATTTTGACCTCCCATAGCTGCCATTCCGTCTCCTGTTTTGCGGAGCTTTTCTGTTATCTTTGCGTTTTTGCCTCTTACTTCGGCTTCGTGGCTTGCTTCGGCTATGTCGGTGTCGTGGTTGAGTGCCTTTAGTGCCATTTCCATTGTATCTCGGGTTATCTTGCCGTTGATACCGTCTGTGATAATCGTCATAATGAACTCTGAGACGTTGTCGAGTTCTTCATCGGTTAGGTTGTTATCCTCCTGAAATTTAGATAACTCTTCTAAAGATACCTCTAAATTCTTGCTGTATTCCTCTTCCAACTCTTTGGACTTGCTGACCTTGTCGAGGTATTCCTTGCGTGCCTCTTCCATTGCTTCCTGCTTGTCGGGGTCATCTAACGCCTCTCTTACATCGTCGCCAAACATACGAATAAGTTCTACTGCAGGGTCTGCGCCTTTACGCCAGCTGTTGAGGTAGGCTGTACTGCGTGGGTCGGCTGCAAACATACCTGCCAGTTCGTCCTCGTGTTTCTTGTATTCTGCGAGTTGGTTCTCCGCATCGTCATAGTCTTCGCCAAGTCTGCCGTACAATACTTCTTCATCGTCGAAGTTGTCTTCAGGGTATTTGGCTTTCAAACGCTCTATGAATAGTTCGCGCTTGTTCTTTTGTGGGGTATTTTTTTGTTGTTCTGCCATTGTAAAACAATATTTTGTAGTTTATGGCACAAAAATAGGTACATTATTAATAGTTATACTTTTAAGTATTAACACAAAGCAGTATCTTTGTAGATGGGAACAAGTGCCAATATAACAGACAGTTATTTATATTGGTGTTTATGAAAAACTTTGGGAGTGTATTTGAATATGAGCAGGAGCGAAATAATAATCTATTACGGCTTTATCATCAGCTTATATCAGAAGTAAGGTTTATTTGCTCGGAGGAGATTTACCGAAAAATGTCAAATAGCCCTTCCGACCGTTTTTGGGTAAGTGAAGAGCGTGCGTTAATAGTTGTTTTACAGATTATGAAAGGAGACACACTTCTTGGCATGGGCAAGAATAAGCGTGATATGTTCTTTGAGATATACAGGCGAGCGATGGCAATGAAAGAGAGGTGCCCCAATCTGTCGCTGACAAAGATAGTGTTCAGGGTAGTCAGGCAGCCTGCTCCGAAATTTTATTTAACAGAGGGGTCTATCAAAGTAATTATAAGCAAGATAAAATCTAAATGGTACGAACGAAGACGGGCAAGCCACAAGCAAAGCTTAGTGGCGATGTAAAGAAGCTCCTGCTCGAAGACGAAAGGCGGTGTGCCCAAAATAACCGCACGTTCAATCCTATCACAGGTGAGGGGTCGATAGGGGAAAGAAAAAAGGTGGTTATAAAAGACCACCCTTTACCTACGCAGTATCTACCTGTGGGAATGCTAAATGTCCCTCTTGTTAAACTTATCGTAAAACACAAGTCTATGAAAGTGTTTTGCGAAAAGGAACTTGATGCGGAGTACACGGAGGAGAATAGGCTTAAAATCATAGAGCAGATTGTCCGCATACGCATACAGTACGATTTTGCGTTTTGGGCAGCCTTGCTTGTGTACATTAAAAATAAAGGTGGTGGTGAAGATGTCTTGTTTCGGCTGACACGTCCGCAGCGCAGGTTTGTAGAGAAATTGGAAGAACTTCGCCTTGCAAACAAGCCTATACGGCTTATATTGTTGAAAGCCCGACAATGGGGTGGTTCTACTACTTCGCAGCTGTATATGGCGTGGTTGCAGCTTGTTCACAAGGTAGGTTTAAATTCTCTTATCATTGCGCATCAAGGTACGGCATCAGATGAAATAAAGGATATGTTCGACCGCATGATTAAGGCATATCCGATAAAGATGCTACACGAGCTTGGAGAGATTTATAATCCCAACGAACCCAAACTTGTTGGAGTAGGCAAATCGGGGGCGATATACAGAGTACCGCAACGTAATTGCAAGATAAAGATAGGTACTGCCGAACGTCCTGACAGTTGCCGTGGTGGTGATTACAACTTGGTACACCTTTCCGAAGTAGGTGTTTGGAAAACTACAGATGGAAAGAAGCCTGAAGATATAGTACGGTCTGCTTGTTCAGGTATTCAGCTAAAGCCGTACACGATGATAGTTTACGAAAGTACGGCAAATGGTACGGGTAACTTCTTCCAGCGTGAATATGACGCTGCTAAGAAAGGGGTATCACAATTCCAGGCATTGTTTATTTCGTGGTTCGACATAGACATATACAGCTTGCCATTTAAGAGTGAAAGCGAAAAGGCGGACTTTGCTATCGAGCTATGGAAGAATAGAAATAACACAAATGTTAGCAACGAACGTGAAGAGAGTGGCAAATACTTGTGGTATCTGTGGGAACTTGGTGCAACTCTCGAAGCTATACACTGGTACGTGGAAGAACGCAAAGGAAAACCCGACCACGCTACAATGGCATCTGAATATCCGTCTGACGATGTGGAGGCGTTTGTACATTCAGGCACAAGAGTATTTGACAAGTATTTGGTAGCAAAATTAAAGAAGACTTGCTGCCCTCCACAATTTGTTGGCGACATGGTTGCCGATGGAGACGAGGGCAAGGATGCGTTCAAAGGCTTGCGCTTCATAGAGGATAATCAGGGCTGCTTGTGGATATGGAAGAAACCTGAAATATGGGCAAATGAAAGAGTTACAAACCGATATCTTGTTGTTGTTGATATTGGTGGGCGTTCTGCAAAAGCCGACTACTCTGTTATAACCGTATTTGACAGGTTCTATATGATAGACGGTGATAAGCCGTCTGTTGTTGCGCAATGGTATGGACACACCGATATGGATATACTTGCGTGGAAATCTGCACAGATAGCCGCCTACTATGACAATGCGCTGTTGGTAATAGAGAGCAACACACTCGAAACAAAAGATAAAGACAGAGTTGTAGACGGTGTGCAAGCTCCATTTATATTAGACCAAATAAAAGATGTATATCCAAATCTCTATGCACGCAAGCAAAGTGCGGAGGCTATTGCGGAGGGTGCTCCAAAGCATTACGGCTGGCACACGAACGTATCTACAAAGCCGATGATTATATCGACACTTGTAAAGGTGATAAGAAAGCAGATGTACGTAGAGAGAGACGAACGTTGTATTGACGAGTATCTATTCTACGAGCGCAAGAAAAACGGTGCATTTGGTGCTATCGTTGGCAAACACGATGACTTGTTGATGACACGAGCAATAGGGTTGCATATTTGCTACTATGAAATGGAGATACCAAAGATAATATTGACGGTGAAGAGTGATGCTGAAAGCAAGACACACAAAAGAATTGTGTCGGAGGCAACAATATAATGAAAACAAACAAAGGTTGCATAATCGCAACCTTTGTTTTTATTATGAGGCTTTAAGCATATTGTAGCCCTTGTTTACAGCGTCCATATCTGCACCTTGTTGAACTTGCTGTTGTAATTCGGGCGGTAGTCCGTTCGGCGTTCCTCCTTGCTGTTGCATTTCTGCTTTCTGCGCTTTTATACTCTGCAGCAGTTCGTCGGCAAATGGGAAGTCTCCATATTCGAGTAGCTGTTCCAAATTGATTTGTCCGCTTTGCCAAATCTGCATCAAGAAGTCGTTGGCAACTTGCCTGAATGCTGGCGTGGACGTGCTTTCTACTATGCTCAAATCAAATTCAACGTCTCGAATTAATTTAGGGTCGTAGACAACTATCTGCCTACTCTTGCCTGCAATGTTGAATACACGTTTGCCATCGTAGAACTGTTGCATATTCTTAACGTCCTTGTAGGCACCATCTACAATAAACTGGCTGAATGTTTCGAGTAGGTCTAACAGGGTTGTGGTTGCGTTCTGCGCCTGCTGTGCATAGAGAGAACCACTTGTTGTGCTATATCCAGGTTTACCTTGCAATGCTCCGTGTATGCCTGAAATATCCTCAAAGAACTTGAGCTGTATGTTGAGTAGTTCTGATATGCCTATGTTCGTAGAGTTTATGGCAATCTGTTGTGGGATAGGTACTCCTGCTTTTGGTTTGTAGGCAATGACACCATTAAATCTGCTCCATTCGTCCGCAATCTCTTCCACAGACATGCTGCCTAAACTCTGTTCGGGTACGAGCAGTACGCCTTTTGCACTTGACCGCATTATCCAGTCGTATAACGTAATTAGTCGGTTGGTGTATCGCTGCTGGTCTATCACGTCGTTTACGAATGAATGTATCTCTCCATCTATGAATGGGTAGGCTTTGAATACGTATGGGTGGCTCTTATGCTCGTATGGTGTTTCTCCCTCATCGAGGATATCTCCGAATGGCGTTAGATAGTAGTAATACCAATAATCGTCCATAAACCACGTGGCACGCAAGAAAGGTACGTCTTCTAAATCCATGCCAGCCTCTATTGCCTGTTGTTTCCGCTGTTCGTTTACAGAAATAAACAGTCGTTGGTAGTCTTCTACATCTATCTTGTAAATATCTCCATTGTTGGGGTCGTGAATGCGATAGCGTGGTTTGCTTTCCTTGCGCCATACCTCTATTACCCTGCAAAGACTGCCGTCTTTTGGCATAAAAAAACTAATATCTGTATCGTCCGATACTCCAAAGCTTGTAAAGTTGCTTACGATATTCTGTTGGTCTTTTGCAGCCTTGTATATTTCGGATAATTTATAATAGTCTTCGGACGTCTTTGCAAACTGTCCGCACAGAGTATTGAAACTGACATCATGAATTTCTCCTATACAACTTGCGTCCCACCCTCTGAAATCACGCATCTTGTTGTCAATGAAGAAATTGTTGGGCTGTACATAATCCGTCCAGCAGTCTAATTTGTTATTGCGCCAGCCGTACCATTTGCGGTGTACAATGAAACCACTAATCAAAAATTCCTCAATGCTCCGTGCGCTTATTTCGTCCATACGGTTAAGCTGCCTATTGCATTGTAATATAGTAGACATCGTTTCACCAATACGCTGCTCGTCTCGGTCTCTTGCTACGCATATAGGTTCTTTGCTCTGGCTTCTGTAAACGCCTAACACGCTGCGCACCAAACGCCTGATAAGGTTGTTTTTCAATGGTATGTTTCCTTGCCGTCTGATATATTCGGCTTCCGTCATTCTTTTGCCCTCTACACAAATGACGTCTTCCCATTGCTTGCCATACGCATATCGTTTATTTCGCTCACGTTCTTTGCGAAACTCGCTCATATTCATATAGTATTGCTGCGCCTGGAACAGTACATCGTAAGCACGTGCCTTGTTGTTGAGCTTCGAATTGGCAACGCTATCCATTGCACGCCTGTCTTTAATAGAACAGACACGTTTTACACTTAACAGTTTTTCTTTCTTTGCCATAAAAATATATTTTTATCTGTCGCAAAGATATGAATGCGAAATGTTTAAGTGCGGTTAAGTATTAATTTAGGTATGTGAATTATAACACCGAAGCCCTATGTGGATTTATAGGGCTTCGGTGTGCTGTTATTTCTTTTTAAAGAGCTTGTTCATTTCCCGAATGATACGCATTGTTGTTTCTTTGTCTTCGCTGATAAGTTCTTCTATGCCATCATCATCTTCGCCATCTAAACGCTGTTCTTCGTTTCGTTTGAGACTTCGTAATGAATAGTTCAGATTATTGCTCAACTCACTAAGACTATCTCCTAAATAGTTGAAATCTTCCTCACGTTTAGCGTGCTTTCCTTTTTGCTCATTTTCTACTGTCTCCATCATATAATGGCGTAGTCCTGTGAGTGCCTTTTCGACTTCCTTTTTGTCGGTAGTATTGTCTATGTGGTTCAATGTTTCCTGTAGCAAGTCCATTGGCTTTTTATATGCCTTTGCTATTTTATAGCGTTGATATTCAGGACTTTTAATTAAGTCTGTTATCATTTTGGCATATTCCATTTTACCCATTTTTACCTGCTTCTTGTAATTGGAAAGTCGGTACTCTGTCTCTTCCTTGAAATCTTTGTAGCTCCCCTGTGCGCTGCTTCTCACGCTCCGTTCGTCGAGCTGCTGTACAAATCGGCTGGCAACGGGTACGTCTCTCCAACGTATCTCTTTTGCATTTCCGCTAAAGCCTTTATAAAGCAAGCTACTCATCTGTGTAACGAACGTTGCAGGACCTCCGAAGTAACCTTTTACAAAGTGGTTTATAACATCGGGATTGAGACTGACACCTCCTCTGTCTACGTCATTTCCGCCTGTTAGGCTGTTGAGGAATTTTGTAGCTTCTATGAGTGCTGGTGGCGTGCTGCTGAATGCTTTAGTCCAACCTGGCGCAAACTTCTTTTTCTCATTGTCGTTATATACCTTTCTGCCGAAGTAGTCTGTATTAAACATATACTGTGCAACTGGCTGCAGAACGGTAGGTGTAAGCGTTATGGGCAAGTTCCCACCGTTGCCTGTGAAGTCTATAGGCAATAGTCCTGTAAAGCCCTCTACGGCTTTTTGCAGTCCGCTTGAGAACGTTTCCTTTCCAAACAGAATAGATGCTGCTATTTCTCCCATACCATAGAAAGGTCTTAACTCTTGTGGCAATGGAATGCTTATGAATGTTTTTTCTAAGAATGGTATACGTAACACGATGTTGTTTCTACGAACCCAATCCATATTGTCCCAATACTTATCATCATCGCCACCACCGCAAAGTCCTGTAAGGAAAGCATTGAGCATTGGCACTCCAAAGCCCAAAGCACCGAACTTGGATATTACAAGCATTGTGCGTGCTGGGTGCTGCTTTAGCATTGTGCCGAAATTGTTTATGGACTGCACGGCTGCATTGAAGAAGATGTAAGCGAAGTTCATAAACCTGCTGCCCATTTCTCCGCTGCCTTTCTTATTGAAGTTTACAGTAATATCCTTTGCCTCGTAGATGGCATCAACGATATTCTTGCCTTGCTGGCGGCTCGTCATAAAGGTAACAAAGCGGCTGAAATCTTCTGCACTTCGGTTGGCGAACTCTACGGCATTGATGAATGACTTCCACCCACGTTTTGCAATGTTTGCTTTGTTTCCATTGATGGCATCTTTAACTTCTTTCTTTATGCTCTCTATGTCTCGCAAGGCTGTGAAACCAGTTTCGCCACCCCCACGCATAAACTCATCGAAGTAACGTTCCGTTTCGTCGTTCATGTCAAGTGTTCCGTGTTCCCATTTGTACACAAGTCGTGGCAATGCTCCGCTAAAGAACAGGTTGCGTGCATTCTTTGAGGCTTGCCGCTTGTATTTCAGTCCATATTTTATATACACGGCTTGTGAGGCAAATAATTGGTCTCGTGTGAAGTTGGTAAGTACGAATGCCGGAGAAAAGCTTGTATATACGCCTGACAAGAAATTCTTTAGCTGTGCTACTCCTATTTTAGCCCATTTAGGCAAGTCGCTGCCTTGTGTGTCGGGGTTAGTCAGACCGTTTACGGCTTGTGCTACTGCTGGGTTTCCGTTGATGTAGATGATGTACTCTTTTCCACCACGCCATACTTTAATGGTGTGCTCTGCACCCTCTCCGTTGATTACACGTTTGTCGAGCTTCAATCCGTTGCGCTGCTTTATGGCTGTTCCTTGTTCGGCTAATCTTTGCATCTCCAATTCGTGCTCTTCAATAATCTTGCTCATATCATCGGGGGTTGCATTTGCTGGTATGTTTGCATCGCTACGCTCCCATTCTCCTAACGCATTTTTGATGTACCATTGTTCGCTAACTGTAGCTAAATTGGTAGGGTGGTTAAGCACGAAATTCAGAAACGTCTGTTTCATCTTGTTTCTGTTGGCTTCAATTATACTGTGCTGTGCCATAGATGCGATTATAGCCATCGGGTCTTCGGCAAGCGATGTGCGCCCCTTTGCTGTTTTTGTAAGTGGTTTTCCCTCGTAAGAACGATTGTTGTAATATGTATAAACATCGTCTGCGGTAGGTTTAGCCCACCCACGCAAAGGAATATAATACTTATACATATTTAGAATATGCTCGTACGTGTCCTTTGTCATTATGCCGCTTTCGTAACCAGTCTTTAACGTCTGTTTCGTGGCTGCATTGACTTTGCTCCAAAACGCTGTAACTTTTGGCATTGCATCAGGCGTTTCTACAGCATCTACAATCTTTTGCGCTTCGTATTCGGCTTCCGCAACATCTTCTTTGCCTGTGAGTTCGGTAAGTCCAGAGTAGTCTCTGCTGGTGTGGACTTCCAATGCCTTGTCGTATACTTTGCTATACTTTTCTTGTGCTTTTTGTACTGCTGTTTCGTTCTCACTTGTGGGGTCTTCGTTGTAAGCCGCCAGTGCATCTTCCAAAGATTTCTTTGCTTTCAATACATTTTCGTCGTTCTGCGCTGCACGCTTGCCCATATACTCGTTACGCTCCAAGCCGTGCTTTGCTACCATATACATATTGAGTGCATCGTAGTCCATTCCTACGGCTTCGCAAAGCTGCTGCGCTGCCGTGAGCAATGGGTTGTAGTAGTCACGGTTGTAAACTTCACCGTCTGTTTTGTTTTTGGAGGTCATTGCATTTTCGGCTTTGTAGGTGTCTTCGTGCGATGCCATCTTGTCGCCTGTTGCCTCGAGTACGCTGTTTGTGAATGACTTCAATGCAAGCATACTGTCTACGTACGATTTGTAGAAACGTCTAAAGAAGTTGTGCGTTTTTGGCACAGAATCTATATTGTCGGGTTCTTTTGTTTCCTTTTCGTAACGTGTGCGTGCATCGGGTAGAACTTCTGTTGCTGTAGGGTCTATGCCACTTCGATACAAAACATTGTCTGTTGCTTTGTCGGCATAGTTGCCAGCTTTCAATATGTATTGCATTGCAATATCTTCTGCCTTGTCGAGTATGCTGTGTTTGCCACTGTTTTGTAGGTTCTTGTAACTACGCCATAGTATATAACGTAGGTCGTTGTCGGTGATGTTGGCGTGGTGCAAACCAAATGCGCTCATTATTTCTCCAAAGAGTTGTTTGATGCGCTGCCACAGTGTGGGCTTGATTTGCTCGAAGTTGGTGTTTTCTGCCATTGAGGCAAGATATTCCTCTGTTGCCGTGCGTATGTTCCAGCCGTGTTTTGCTGCCAGGTGAGCTATTTGTTGCCTTGTTTCGATGTCGGCTTTTGCAAATACGGTGTCGAGGAAGTTGTCGAAGTTGTCTCCAAAGAGTTCTCTCAACCCGTAATGCGCTACTGCTTCGTGGAGTACTGTTTTCTCTATGTCTGCAATGTCGGTATGGTTGCTTGCCACTACTACAATTTTACCTGTGCGCTTGTTGTAGAAACCTTTTGCAGTGACTTGCTCACCATTGAGGCTGCTGCCATCGGGTACTATTTCTACGTTGTTAAGATGTAAGTTCTGCACAACGCTTTCTGCGTGGTCGGTGAGTGTTTCTATATTGGCTGTGGGTTGTGTGGTGGTGTTGCTCTGCTCTATTTCGGGTTTATTATTCTCTCTCCATCGTTGGCTATACTTGTCAATGTCTAAGTATTCCTTTATGCGTTCGCCTATTGCTTTGCGTAAATTCTCATCGTAATTATTGTAGGCGTCAATGGCGTCTTTGGCTGCAAGATAGTCGGGATAGTCTTTTGCTAACATCTCTCGTATCTTCTCTTCCATTTGCTCGTTGATAGAATGCAAGTAAGCGTCTCTTTCTTTCTTTTCTTCTTCTGTAGCATCTGCATAGCCTTTAAAGCCTGTAAACTGGTCGTATTTTTCTATCTGCTTGTGTCTCCACTCTCTAATCGAATTTGCAGCTGTCTCTGCTTCGCCATATTGTGGCATTTCATATTTGTGTTCGTACTGTGGCTTCTCCACTTTCTCTAACAGTGGCTGTTTTGTTTTAGGGTCAATACCTTTGCAGAGTGTGTCTACCTCTTTCTTGTGTTTGAGATAATCGTCTGCAAGCTCATCTTCTGTCCAGCCATAGAAAGGTGTTTTGTTGCCGTACATACTGGTATGATGCCATTCTGAATTGTTGATGAAACCAAGACTTGTTAGCATATCGAGCGACTTTGCTGTTATGTGGTATTCTCTTCTAAATTCAGTTTTTGGATATCTGCCCTCTTCTTTAGCTTCTGCAGCATGTTTGCTCATTGAGTAGCCTACGTAACCACTGTTACCTCCGACAGCCTTGCGATATCTTATATCGTCGTTCTGCGTAGAGAAGTTTCCACTGTTCTCCGTCGCGCTCTTTATTTGGTTAGGGAAGAAAGCCACAACCATTGACGTTTCTCCATCTGTTACAATCACACCGTCATTTCTTTCGGACTCTTCTATCATAAGCGATTGGTAATTATCCCAAAACTCTATAACGTCATTGTCTTTAAAAACATTACTACCAAGACCATTCTTTTTACACCATTCCGAATTGACTACCAAAGGATTTCTTAAGCTTACATAAGCGTCTATTACCTCGCCCCTGCGGCTTGCGTTAAATTCAGAAATAGAATAATCATTTGCTATTCTCCTATTGCTTATAAAGAAAAAGCCTTTTTCATCGTAGCTATAGCGGCTACCTATAAAATCCGTACTGAATTGCCTTAAGCCATCAGCCAAAGTTCCGTGGTACACCACCATAGGTTCTCCATTTTCATCAACAACTTTTGATGAGTTTGTTTGGAGGATTGAAAGTAAACGCTTATCTTTGCCAACAGATGGAGGCAGATTGTTCTCGATACCAGCTTTTTGTATTGTTGGAATTATCGAAAGCAGTTTGCCTTTTTCTATGCTTGACAATTTGTGGTCGTAATATCTGTCGCCATTGTTTTGTACTGCCACTACGGCTTTTACAGTATAATAGGTGTTCCCTATTTTCAGCCCACAAACATAATATCTAAATGACTTGACGCCTGGATATCTTTCTGCATCTTCGTTTGGAACTTCATCTATGAATATGGCTTTTTCTATAATCTGTGGAATTGCAGCGATGCTTTGCAGATGTTCTATGTCCTTATAGTCGTGCTGTAATATTTCTCGTATACCACCACGACTATTACCCCCAGTTAAGGCAATAGTTTCCCCTGTATCTTTGTTTGTATATTCGCCACGCAAATTCTTGCCATATTCCAAAGCATTCTTCTTGTATTGCTTCAAGTCGCTGTTCGGTTCTATTTCTTCTCCCGTAATCTTCACAGCTTTGCTCCTGCGCAACTTTTCTATACGTGCTGCCTTTTCCCAGTCTCCAAACCATTTTTTGAAAGCTTTGGTTCTTACCTGTGCCCACTGCTTCTCGCTAAGATTGGTAGGCTTGCCGTTAGGTGCTTTCATATAAGTGTCGTTTGCCTTTGCAGTTTCGACAATCTGCCTTTCCTCATCGGACAGGCTGTTATCTGCTATCTGAAAACGTGGGTCGCTACTTTTATCATCTTTCAAAAGTTTAACACCCTTGCCGTATGATTTCTCAATATCTTTCAGTAACTTTGCAGTCAGTATAGAGTTGTTGTCATTGCGGGGAGAGGTCATAGTAACGTCTCCACTTTGTCCAGACAGCAGCTCTATTTTTGTAGCCTCGTATGAATATGCTTTAGAAGTTTCTTTTGTCCTAACATTTTCTTTCAATGTAACTTTCACTCTATATATTTTCCCTGCAATATCCACTGCTCCATATAGGCGATGTATCATTACGTCAGGATTTACTGTGTTCCCAGCCTTACGAATACCATTCTCGTCTTTGATACGGTCTTCGTGCTGTTCGGCATCCACGCTCTCGCGAATAATATCAGGCAATACTTTCAGCACTGCCATGTGTACGTCCTTGCTTTCGCTTTTAGCTACAGCCTTTTCAGACATAAATTTATCTATTGCAGTATTGCTGATACGTATATTCCCCTTTCCGTTTGTTTCTTCATTGTCATAAGTACGTGCAATATTTTCCCTTGCCCACTTGTGTCCATCGTCGAAGTTTTTAAAATCGTGATTAGCTTCTGCTTCGACAATATTAATTCTGTTTGGCAGGCTTACACCGTCTACTGTGGTTACAGTTCCACTGTTTAGCTTTGTATTGCTTAGCAAGTCGTACAGTACTCTGTCTGTAACTTCGTCAATGTTTTTAAAGTCTTTGATGCCGAATACGTTCTTTCCTACCCAGTGCCAGAACTGTTTGAGTGCTTTCTTCAGTTTGAGAAGTACGGTTGTGGCTTCTGCTTTTTCGAACACGCCATTGGCTTTGTCTATAGCTTTCTGTGCTTCAGCTTCTATCTTAGCAGCGTTTTTTCTGCCACTGATGCGGCTTAGAACTTCGCTTGCCACTGCGTCTTCGTTGTCTTTGATGTTGGAATAGTTGGGGTCGGTTATGACCTCGTTCCATACGGGGGTGTCTTTCAGCAGCGATTTTATGCTGTTCCAGCCTTTCTTGTTCTGTTTCATCATTGCATCTGCCCACAAGTGGGTGTACTCGTGGACAGGTGTCTCGGGGTTCAGACCTGACTTGGTGAGGTAGATTTTGCCATTGACTGTCCAGCCGTAAACAGTGCCTTGTGGAGTTTTTAGGGGTTCGGCTTTGGAGCTGCCAAGCATTTCCTGTGCCTGCTCGTCTGTTGCCTGTATTACTTCTATGCCTGCCTTGTTTAGGGCAGTGAGTATGGTTTCTGTGGCTTTCTGCTTTGCTTCGGTGTCGTTGGTGAGCGTTGCAGTGGTTTGTTGCCGTGCCGCTTCTTTTGGGGTGTATACGAAACAGTTATCGTTTATGTTGTGGTATGTGGAGATTGTTGGGCAAACGACGTAGCCTTTTTTAGTTTGTGCGTGTGCGAATGTTTCAGACGTGTTTCCGAATTCAGTTGCCCCTATGC
>ERZ772960.1155-NODE-1155-length-21742-cov-3.201642_pt1 | contig 21742 bp, 12 predicted proteins | sample MGYA00580678_ERZ772960 | MGnify/ENA primary metagenome ERZ772960 (study PRJEB29015, sample SAMEA2737930) | human oral metagenome | biome: human oral; feature: human-associated habitat; material: dental | place: China | collected 2059 ... | reverse complement strand
GGGGATAAAATTCTCTTTGTCAAATTTAAAAAGCGCTGACAAAATACTCTCTATATCGTTTTCCATACATAAAAGAGAGGAAAAAAGGGCACCTGAATGTTCGTACTCTTTACATCCTTTCATAAATCCGTCAAGTTTTCTTTTGGCGGACTGTGATGTGGAGTTGTAAAGAAAAAGCAGCTTTCTTTTTCCGGCTTCGTATAACATATTTGCACATTTTTTTGTGGCGTTAAGGTCATCATAGTATGAGCAGTATATGTTCTCACCTGTTAAAGAGCCGTTTATCAAAAGTATAGGCAGGGATTTTGCAGTTGTTTTTATAAGATTTTTATTATCTCTTGAAGATATGTATTTTGAGCCTATCATAATGACGGCATCCACACTTTTTGAGATAAGTATATTCATATATTTTTTCAGATTCTTCGTATCATAGCCGCTGCAACATAAAAGTGAGTCATAACCGTTTTTACGAAGCATTTTTTCAAAGCATGACAATGCTCCCGCTACATAGATATCTGAAGGATCCGAGCAAAGTATACCTATAGTCTTCATAGTATTAAGTCCCAGCCCTCTTGCAAAGACATTAGGAGTGAAGCCCAGCTCATCCACTATATCCAAAACCTTTTTCCTTGTTTTCTCACTTACCTTAGGGCTGTTGTTGATGACTCTGGATACTGTAGCAATAGAGACATTTGCCCTGTTTGCAATATCATATATATTCATAATCCTCCAAGACTGTATAGTAAAATAAATTTATACCTTTTACTATACAAGCATATATCTATCTTGACAAGCTGTAAAAATCCCTTGTATAATGCGATTGTAAACGCTTACATTTATTATAAGCTTAATACTGATATTTGGCAAGGAGTAAGAGATGGATTATATCAAAATCAATGATTCGGATAATGTATGTGTGGCATTGAATGCATTAAAAGTCGGTGAAAAAATCACTGTCGGAAATGAAAGTGTAGTAACAAACAGTGATATTCCGGCAGGACATAAGGTGGCACTGAAGGATATAAAATCAGGCGAAGACATTATCAAGTACGGAAGTAGAATAGGGCTTGCAAAGGAAGATATAAAGGCCGGAGATCATGTACATATCCACAATATAAAGACGGCATTAGGTGATTTGTTGGAATATCAATATATTCCAAAGATAAAAGAGTTAAAAGAGACGGCTCATGAGAGTTTTATGGGTTTTAGGAGAAAGAACGGTAAAGTGGGAGTAAGGAATGAGATATGGATTGTTCCGACTGTAGGCTGTGTCAACAATATAGCACAGGCTATTGAGAGAAGAACAAAAAATCTCATAAGGGGAAGTGTTGAGGATGTAACAGCATTTGTACACCCGTATGGTTGTTCACAGATGGGTGACGATCAGGAAAATACAAGAAAAATACTTGCCGATATGATAAATCATCCAAATGCCGGAGGAGTTTTGGTGCTGGGGCTTGGCTGTGAAAACTCAAATATTTCGGTACTTAAGGATTATCTTGGAGAGATAGATGAAAAAAGGGTGAGATTTCTTATCTCACAAGAAGTGGAAGATGAGATAGAGACAGGGATTACTTTGGTAAAGGAGCTGATAGAAAATATTGCGGATGAAAGCAGGGAAGAGATTGATGCAAGTGAACTGATCATTGGAATGAAATGTGGAGGTTCTGACGGACTCTCAGGCATCACTGCAAATCCGATAGTCGGAGAGTTTTCAGATATTCTTATTTCAAAGGGGGGAAGCACAATACTTACTGAGGTGCCGGAGATGTTCGGTGCGGAGACTCTTTTGATGGAAAGGTGCAAAGACAGAGAAACTTTTGAAAAGACTGTGGCTCTAATAAATGATTTTAAGATGTATTTTAAAAATCATAATCAGACAATATACGAGAATCCTTCACCCGGAAATAAGGCAGGCGGTATATCCACACTTGAAGACAAGTCATTGGGATGCACACAGAAATCCGGAAGTGCAAAGGTGTCAGATGTACTTGGCTATGGTGAGACTTTAAAAACAAAAGGCTTAAATTTGCTTTCTTCACCCGGAAATGATCTTGTTGCGGCTACAGCCCTTGCAATGAGCGGTGCACATATAGTATTATTCACAACAGGAAGAGGAACACCATTTGCATCACCTGTACCGACACTAAAGATTGCTACCAACTCAAGACTTGCAAAGTCTAAGGAAAATTGGATAGATTTCAATGCCGGCAGAATGGTAGAGGACAAATCAAAGGATGAATTGGCAAACGATTTATTTAAATTAGTATTGGAGGTGGCAAGCGGTAAGAAAGTAAAGTCTGAAATCGCGGGATTCCATGACTTTGCAATCTTTAAACAGGGAGTAACGCTTTAATGAAAATAAATCGCACAACAGAAAGAAGTGTACAGATACTTAAACTTGTATCAGGAGCAAATGACGGGCTTGATATGGATGAAATCTGTGAGAGATTAAATATACCCAGAACAAGCTGCTATGATATACTGGTGACTTTGGTACATATGGGAATGCTTGAGGTAAATACTTTGGCAAAAAAAAGCTATAAGATAGGGCTTAATGCATATAGGATCGGTATGAGTTATACAAATAACAGAAATATCTCAGAGATTATATCTCCGGCACTGAAGGAACTGGCAAAGGAACTGAAAAAGACTTGTTTTTTCGGTATACTTGAAGGCAATAAGATAGTGTATATATCAAAGTTTGAACCTGAAAATCCGATAATAACTACAGCTACAATAGGCAGTAAGAATCCGATATACAACACTTCTTTGGGTAAGGCGATACTTAGTACAATGAGTGATGAAAAGCTTAGAGAAGCAGCAGATAAAATTGATTTTAAACCTGCCACAAGATTTACAATTACAGATAAGGATGAATTGGTTAAAAATATCGAATTGACCAGAATTCGAGGCTTTGCACTGGATGAGAGAGAACTTGAAGAACATATGGAATGTGTGGGAGTGCCGATATTTAATGAAAAAAGAGAATGTATCGGTGCAATATCGGCATCAAGTCTGTATAGGAAAGATGAGGATTATATCGCTCTTGGAAATATCTTAAGGGAAAGAGGTATGGAAATATCAAAATCTTTAGGCTTTATAGCTTGACAAGAGCGGAAAAGTTAATTAAAATCAAATTATCGCAAATATGAATTACTGTTCGCATATACGGATAAAATGGTTAAGGTAAATGCTTTGGATATATTGTATTTGTTTTGGGTGTTTTGATATGGTTTTATTATTTTGGAGGTTAAAATGAGAAAAGAACAGGTCATTACAAGAATGAAAGAAGACTGTCTGGTTGCTGTTGTTCGTGCAAAAAACAAGGAGCAGGGCGAGAAGGTAATAGATGCCGTCATTGCAGGCGGAATAAACTTTATCGAGATTACAATGACTATGGATGAGGGCAATCCTGTAGAGTTTATACAGTTTATGTCTGAGAAATACAGAAATAATGAAAGAATAGTTATAGGTGCAGGAACGGTGCTTGATCCTGAGACGGCAAGAGCGGTTATTCTTGCAGGTGCAAACTATGTGGTAAGCCCGGGGCTTAATGTAGATACTATCAAGCTTTGCAACAGATACAGAATACCTATGCTTCCGGGTGTAATGTCACCTACAGAGGCTATCACAGCACTTGAAGCCGGATGCGATATTATAAAAGTATTCCCCGGAAATGTAGTGGGACCGGGAGCAATCAGCTCATTTAAGGGACCTCTTCCACAGGGAGACTTTATGCCGAGCGGCGGTGTAGATGTTGACAATGTGGATAAATGGTTAAAGGCGGGAGCATGTGCGGTAGGTACAGGCTCATCACTTACAAAGGGAGCAAAAACAGGAGACTTTGCGGCAGTCACGGCAAAGGCAAGGGAGTTTGTAGAGGCTGTAGCGGCAGCAAGAAAATAGTATTGGAGAAAATATGGCAAAGATAGTTACAATGGGAGAGATAATGCTTAGATTATCAACTCCGAATAATGAGAAGTTTATTCAGGCGGATGAGTTTGATATCAACTATGGTGGCGGTGAGGCAAATGTTGCAGTTTCACTTGCAAACTACGGCCATGATGCGGAGTTTGTAAGTGCATTGCCGAAGAATCCTATAGGTGATGCGGCTATTGCAACACTTCGCAAGTACAATGTAGGAACAAAGCATATTTCAAGAAGCGGTGAGAGAGTAGGTATTTACTTCCTTGAAACAGGTTCGGCAATGAGAGCTTCAAATGTGGTATATGACAGAGCAAATTCTTCTATCTCCACAGCTAAGGCGGATGAGTTTGATTTTGATGAAATCTTTAAGGATGCGGACTGGTTCCATTTTACAGGAATTACTCCGGCAGTTTCAGACAGTGCCGCCAAGCTTACAGAGGCGGCACTTAAGGCGGCAAAGAAGGCAGGAGTAACAGTATCTGTAGACCTTAACTTCAGAAAGAAACTTTGGTCATCCGAGAAAGCAAAAAGAATAATGACTAATCTTATGCAGTATGTAGATGTATGTATCGGCAATGAAGAGGATGCGGAGAAGGTTCTTGGATTTAAGCCGGGCAACACAGATGTTACAGCAGGAGAGCTTGAGCTTAACGGATATGTGGATATATTTAATCAGATGTGTGATCAGTTTAAGTTTAAATATGTAATCAGTTCACTTCGTGAGAGCTTCTCAGCTTCAAATAATGACTGGTCAGCCTGCATTATGGACGGAGCTACAAGAGAGTTCTACCACTCAAAGAAATACCATATAACTCCGATAGTAGACAGAGTAGGTGGCGGTGATTCATTTGCAGCAGGACTTATATGCGGACTTTGTGATAAGAAGGACTTTAAGTCCGCACTTGAATTTGCGGTAGCCGCTTCGGCACTTAAGCATACAATACCGGGAGATTTCAACCTCGTAACAAGAGAGGATGTAGAAGGCCTTGCAGGTGGAGACGGCTCGGGCAGAGTGCAGAGATAAAAATAAAATATGTATTTTCCAAATTTAAAAGGAGTCGGCAGGATGCCGGCTCCTTTTTTATAACAATTATTATATCTTGTAATAAAATACAAGTGAATTATATTCAATGTTAGTGTGTAAACATTTAAATGTATGATGTCAAATATATGCTTTTATGATTTTCTGATGTCAGATTTTATAATTATATTATAGTAGTTTGCCGGAAACTGTATAAAATATAAAATGGGAAATAAAAAAAAGTAAAATTAGCTAAAAGTTAGGCTTTGCTAACTTAAAAATCATTTATTACTAATATTGATTATTTTATAAAAAAAGTGATATATTACAGTCGAGTTTACTAATAATTTATATATAAAATGAAAGGAAGTTTATGAAAAATAAGCATTTAGTAAGTATGATGCTTTCAACAATAATTGCATTCTCTATAGTTACAGGTTGTGGAGCCAAAAAAGAGAGTAGCGAAGGTTTGACGAGCAGCGAAAGTGTTACAAGCAGCATTTCATCGGCAGAATCCTCAGAGGCTAAGGATATTGCAGGATTTCCCGTAGTTATGAAGCATGCCTATGGTGAAACGATTGTAAAAGAAAAGCCCCAGAGAATCGTTACACTTAATTGGAATAATGCAGATTCCATTTTAGCTCTTGGGCTTGTGCCTGTCGGTACATCTAAGATGAATTGGGGTTCGGTTACATCCAAGGGTCTTCTTCCATGGACGGAGGCTAAGTTTAAAGAATTGGGTGTAGATAATCCGAATGTATTTAATGATCTTGACGGATATGATTATGAGGCTATTGCAGGCACAGATCCTGATATTATAATTGCACCTTATTCAGGAATGGATGAAAAAGAGTATAAGCGTTTATCAGAGATTGCACCTACTGTTCCATTTAAAGATGTTGCATGGAAAACAACATGGAGAGATCAGTTATTGGAGGCATCGGAGGCTGTCGGAATGAAAGATGAGGGAGAAAAGCTGGTTGAAGAAACAGAGAAATTTATAAAGGATAATGTAGCAAAGTACCCTAACCTTTCAGGAAAGAGTGCGGCTTTATGCTATATAGATGCGGCAGATCTTAGTAAATTTTCGGTTTACAGGACTATAGATCCAAGAGCAGGCTACCTTGTGGATATGGGATTTACTTTCCCTGAGAAAGTGGAGGCACAGGCAAATGATAAAGATTCATTTTATGTGCAGATTTCATCGGAACTTGCAGTTGAAACATTAAGTGATCTTGATATTATTATCACCTATGGAGATGATAAAACACTGGATGCAATAAAAAATGATGCCATTTTTTCAAAAATACCTGCTGTTAAAGAAGGCAGAGTAGTAGTACTTGACAATAGCGGAGACCTTTCGGCAGCTTGTAATCCGTCGGTGCTGTCAATAAAAGCGGAGCTTGTAAATTATTTGGATGCAATTAACGCGGTGGTAAAATAAAGGAATATGCTAAATGAGAAAGAAAAATTTTGCACTCTCTATGGTTTTATGTTTAGCTTTGCTTTTTATAATTGCGATTTTTTCGATATCCTTCGGGGCAAAGCAGATAGCGTTTTCAAAAGTGATAGATGTACTTTTAGGTAAGGATTCAGACAGCATTGAAGCAACTGTTATACTGCAAAGAGTTCCAAGAACTGTATTTGGGATATTGGCAGGAGGTGCTCTTGGTATATCAGGTGCACTTATGCAAAGTATAACCAGAAATCCTATAGCAGATCCGAGTATTCTTGGTGTAAATACCGGAGCATCACTTTTTGTAGTTGCAGGTATAGCATTTCTTAATATTACGGCGGCATATCAATATATCTGGTTGGCTATAATTGGAGCGGGGCTTACAGCATTCTTTGTGTATGCGGTTGCAAGCATCGGAAAGGATGGGGCTACACCTTTAAAACTTGCACTTTCAGGAGCAGCTGTGAGTATAGTTTTGGGTTCACTTGTAAGTACCATAATGTTACCGGATAACAGAGTACTTCAAGCTTTCAGATTTTGGCAGGTTGGAAGCATAGGCAGTGCTACATGGGATAATATATCTCTTATCATCCCGTTTTTGATAATAGGTTTTATAATATCAATGTTTATTTCAGGGTATTTGAATAATCTTGCATTAGGTGATGAAGCCGCTACGGCTTTGGGAACAAATGTAGTTATTACAAGGTCTGTAGGCGCTTTGGCATCTGTGTTGTTATGCGGAGCAACTACGGCACTTGCAGGACCTATAGGATTCGTAGGTCTTATAATTCCTCATTTGGTAAGGCTTATATATGGAAGTGAAATGGGGAAAATATTACCTCTATCTTTTTTGGGTTCAGGTATTTTGCTACTGCTATCTGATGTGATTGGAAGAATTATAGGTTCACCCGGAGAAACAGAGGTTGGAATTATTACAGCAGTATTAGGAGCACCTGTTTTTATATTTGCAATCAGGAAGGGCAGGGTAAAAAGTCTATGACAGAATTAAACCGTGGATTTAAGAAGAGGGCTCTTAGATGGAAAGTAGTTGTACTGGCTTTATTTATAATGTCACTGATACTTATTGCCTGTGAACTTTGTTTTGGAAGTGTATACTATCCTGTAAAAGATATTATAAGAGTTTTACTGGGAGAAAATATAGACGGAGTGTCATATGCAGTTAATAATGTTAGATTACCGAGAATGATTGGAGCGGTGTTTTCAGGCTTTGCATTCGGTATAGCAGGTTATGTTTTTCAAAATCTTTTACATAATCCTTTGGCTTCACCTGATGTAATAGGTATATCAGCCGGTACAAGCACAGCAGCTGTATTTTTAATTTTAGTTTTGAATATCAGAGGAGGTGTAGTTTCATTAGTCGCTATGGTTTTCGGTATTGTTACGGCAATGGCGATATATAGATTGTCAATTATAAAAGGGCATTTTACATATGGAAGAATGATACTTGTAGGTATAGCTGTGTCAGCACTTTTAAGGGCGGTTACTTCCTATCTGTTGGCAAAAGCGGCAGAATATGATGTGGGTTCCACTATGCAGTGGTTAAGTGGAAGCTTAAATGGGGTGCAGATGGAAGATGTACCTGTTCTTATTCCGGTCGTGGCAGTATTGACTTTCGTTCTGATATCTTTTACGAGACATATGGAAATTATACCGCTGGGAGATGATTTTGCTGTAACACTGGGAATAAATACAAGGCTTACTTATTCCATTATGATAGTGGTTGCAGTTATCCTTATATCCTTTGCAACCTCGGTTACGGGACCTATAGCATCAGTTGCATTTCTTTCAGGGCCTATAGCCTCAAGTCTTGCAGGAAGAGGAAAATCAAGTTTAATACCTGCCGGCCTTGTGGGAACTGTGCTTACTTTAGGAGCGGATTTGGTAGCATTCCATGCATTCCCTACACATTATCCTGTCGGTGTGGTAACAGGGCTTTTAGGAGCTCCGTATATGCTTTATCTGCTGATAAGAATGAATAGAAGAGGTGTGAATTAATGGGAAAACATATATTGGAAGCAAGAAGTCTGGTTGCCGGTTACGATGGAAATGCAATTATAAAAGGGCTTGATTTGACTATACCGGAAGGAAAAATTTCTGTGATTATAGGATCAAACGGATGTGGTAAATCAACTCTTCTTAAAACTTTTTGCAGATTGAATAAAGTAATGTCAGGGAATATTTATTTGGACAATAAACCTGTGTCTGAATATGATCCCAAAGAGATATCAAAGATAATAGGTCTTATGCCGCAGTCACCGCTTGTGCCTGAAGGTATTACCGTTTATGATCTTATAAGTCGCGGACGATTTCCATATCGTAAGCTGTTTAGAGGAATGGATACAAATGATTTTAGAGCAATAGATGAAGCTATGGAAACTATGGGTATAATCGAACTTCGTGACAGGACTGTAGATGAATTATCGGGAGGACAAAGACAAAGGGTTTGGATTGCTCTTGCTCTTGCCCAACAGACAGATATACTTTTTTTGGATGAGCCGACAACTTTTCTTGATATATCTTATCAGGTGGAAATACTTGATCTGCTGGGAGAACTTAACAGAAGCAAGAAGACCACGATAGTTATGGTACTTCATGATATAAATCTTTCGGTGCGTTATGCAGATTATATATTTGCTCTTAAGTCAGGTAATCTATATGCGGAGGGAAATCCTGAAAGTATAATAAATGAAAAGCTTATAAAGGATGTATATGGCTTGGATTGTACCGTTATAACAGATCCTACATCAAATACACCTATGATAGTTCCGATAGGAAGGTATCATAAAGAATAAAAAACATTTGAGAAAGTCGGATAAAACAATATTTTTTTGCCATAAGGTTAGGTTGTACTAATTAAAATCGGATGGAATATACAAATACAATTGCGATATCAGGATATTAAATCAGGAAGAATAGTTTATGAAAGTAGCCACAACACTAATTTAGTGCGTTGGCTACTTTTAAGTTTTATAAGGATAAATTACAATGACCGTCTTGGGTGATAAATATAGGCTCAATTTGTTTTATGACAAAGTGCAGAGATATCGCAGAGATATCATTGCAGCAGTTTTGTAAGTCTGTTCTTGAGTTAATTATCGGCATAGAACCTCGTTTCTAAAGAATTTATAATATTATTTCTTTGGAAATCCAATAAATAAAATAGCAAAATTTAGAATATAGTATTGACAAAAAAATAACAATATTGTATTATACGAGTATGTTAAAAAAATAACGAAATATTTATTTTATTATGTCGGAGGAAGTATGGCAGATAAGAATTTTATTGTGGATAATATCGACAATTTGAGCATCAAAATGAAAGAGTTGAAAGAGGCTCAGAGAGAATTTGCAACCTATTCTCAGGAACAGGTGGATAAGATTTTCTACGAGGTGGCTATGGCAGCCAATAAGGCAAGATTCGAGCTTGCAAAGATGGCTGTAGAAGAGACGGGAATGGGCGTCTTGGAAGATAAGGTTATAAAAAACCATTATGCGGCAGAGTATATCTACAACGCATATAAGGACACAAAGACCTGCGGTGTGATTGAAGAGGACGATATATTCGGAATAAAGAAAATAGCCGAGCCTATAGGTGTTATAGCTGCCGTTATTCCTACCACAAACCCTACATCAACAGCTATATTTAAGATACTTTTGGCACTTAAGACAAGAAACGCCATTATCATAAGCCCACACCCGAGAGCAAAGGACTGTACAAACTATACTGCTAAAATGCTTTTGGAAAAGGCTGTGGAGGCAGGTGCTCCAAAGGGAATAATAGGATGGATAGATGCACCTTCACTTGAACTTACCAATGAGGTAATGCATGAGGCGGATATAATACTTGCAACAGGCGGACCGGGAATGGTGAAGTCGGCTTACTCATCAGGAAAGCCTGCAATAGGCGTGGGTGCAGGTAACACTCCGGTAATTATTGATGAGACTGCCGATATCAAGATGGCTGTAAATTCAATAATACATTCAAAGACTTTTGATAACGGTATGATATGTGCTTCCGAACAGTCGGTTACCGTAATGGACAGTATATACAATGAAGTAAAAAAAGAATTCACATACAGAGGTTGTTATTTTCTAAAGAAAGATGAACTTGATAAGGTAAGGAAGACTATCATAATAGGCGGTTCTTTAAATGCAAAGATAGTAGGTCAGTCGGCATTTAAGATTGCCGAAATGGCAGGTGTAAGCGTACCTGAAAACACAAAAATACTTATCGGTGAGGTGGAGTCTGTAGATATAAGTGAGGAATTTGCTCATGAGAAGCTCTCTCCGGTACTTGCAATGTATAAGGCAAAGACCTTTGATGAGGCAATAGCCAAGGCTGAAAGACTTGTAGCGGACGGAGGTTACGGTCATACATCAGCTATCTATATAGATGTCAATCAAAAAGAAAAGCTTGCTATACATGAAAAAGCCATGAAGACATGTAGAATCCTTGTAAATACTCCGGCAGCTCATGGAGGTATCGGTGATTTATATAACTTTAAACTTGCACCTTCACTTACACTTGGTTGCGGATCCTGGGGCGGTAACTCGGTTTCTGAGAATGTAGGCGTAAAGCATTTGATAAATATAAAAACTGTAGCACAAAGGAGAGAGAACATGTTGTGGCTTAGAACTCCTGAAAAGGTTTACTTTAAGAGAGGCTGTCTGCCGGTAGCGCTTGATGAGCTTGGAAATATAATGCACAAGAAGAGAGCATTTATTGTAACAGATACATTCCTTTATAAGAACGGATATACAGAGGTTATTACAAACAAGCTTGATGAGATGGGAATAAGACATGCCTGCTTCTATGATGTAACACCGGATCCTACACTCCAATGTGCAAGAGAGGGTGTAAAGGCGATGACATCATTTGAGCCTGATGTTATTATTGCACTTGGTGGCGGTTCGGCTATGGATGCCGCAAAGATAATGTGGGTAATGTATGAGCATCCTGAGGCAAACTTTGAAGATATGGCTATGGACTTTATGGATATCAGAAAGAGAGTATATACATTCCCTAAGATGGGACAAAAGGCATACTTTGTAGCAGTACCTACATCATCAGGTACAGGCAGTGAGGTTACGCCTTTTGCAATTATTACAGATGCGGATACAGGAATAAAATGGCCTATAGCAGACTATGAGATCCTCCCGAATATGGCAATAGTGGATGTAGACAATATGATGGATCAGCCGAAGGGACTTACAGCGGCATCAGGAATTGATGTACTTACACATGCACTTGAAGCCTATGTATCAATAATGGCTACAGATTATACAGACGGACTTGCTCTAAGAGCAATGAAGCTTGTGTTTGATTATCTTCCTTCGGCATATGAGAACGGAAGTGGAGATCCTATTGCAAGAGAGAAGATGGCGGACGCTTCCTGTCTTGCAGGTATGGCTTTTGCAAATGCTTTCCTTGGAGTAAATCACTCAATGGCACATAAGCTCGGAGCATTCCATCATATAGCACATGGACTTGCAAATGCGGTTATACTTACAAGAGTAATGAGATATAATGCTTGTGATGTACCTGCGAAGATGGGAACATTCCCACAGTATGACTATCCTAAAGCAAAGGCAAGATATGTTGAGGCGGCAAGATACTGCGGTGTAACAGGAAAAAATGATGATGAGGTATTTGAAAACTTTATAAAGAAAATAGAAGAGTTAAAGAGAATTATCGGAGTAAAAGAGACTATAGCTCTCTATGGAGTGGAAGAGAAGTATTTCCTTGATACATTGGATGAGATGAGCGAGCAGGCATTTAACGACCAATGTACTGCAGCAAATCCCAGATATCCGCTTATAAGTGAGATTAAAGAGCTGTATTTGGATGCTTATTACGGCAGATAATATAGGTGAATCTAAATTAGAAAGGAGATTGATATCATTATGGATTTAACAAATAAAAAGCTTATTGTAGAGAGAAAGCATAAGAAAGTATATGAAAGCAATGATTGCATTATAAAGTCCTTCAGTAAGGAACATCCGAAGTCTGATGTATTCAATGAGGCACTTAATCAGGCAAGGATAGAAGAAACCGGTCTGAATGTCCCTAAGGTGCTTGCTGTAGAAGAGATGGACGGCGGCTGGGCTATTATAATGTTAAAGAAAAACGGCAAAACCTTAAAAGAGATTATGGAGTCCGACAAGGAAAATATAAAAAAGTATATGGAGATGTTTGTTGATATACAGCTTGATATAAACTCCAAGTCATCACCTCTTCTTAACAGAATGAATCTTAAGTTCAGTAGACAGATAAATGAGTTAAAGGAGCTTAGTGCAACTATCAGATACGAGCTTCTCACCAGACTTGACGGAATGAAAAAACATACAAAGATTTGCCATGGTGATTTTAATCCCAGCAATGTCCTTATAGGAGATGGCGGAGAGATATCCATAATAGATTGGTCTCATGCGACTCAGGGAAATGCGGCGGCGGATGCAGCCAATACCTATTTGCTTTTTGCTCTTGAAGATAAGGAACTTGCAGATATGTATATGGATATTTACTGCAAGAAGTCGGATACTGCAAAACAGTATGTACAAAAATGGCTCTCTATAGTAGCCGCACAGAGATTGTCAAAGCATGTGGAGACTGAAAAAGAACTGTTGATGCAGTATATTGATGTGGTGGATTACTTATAAAGTTACTTTGATTTTAAAGTAAGAAGCTTATATATGTGGGTTGTATACGATTTCACAATTGTATACAATCCTTTTTTGTGTTATCATATGTGCTTAAATAATGGAAGGAGCAGGTATTTAAACATTATTAAAATGAGTGAAAGAGTAACGTCATCAAATTTTAGAACAGATGCAAATGAGAGAAGAAAAAAGATAATATTTATAGCTGTAGTAGGTATTATTACAAATTTGTTTTTAGGGATTTTAAAGGCTGTACTGGGTATATTGTCAGGTTCTATTGCACTTGTCAGTGATGCTTTGAATAATATAACTGATTCGTCATCATCACTTATTACTATAATAGGTACCAAGCTTGCAAGTAAAGCGCCTGATAAACAACATCCTTTCGGACATGGAAGGACAGAGTATCTGACAAGCCTGCTGATAGGCGGTATCGTTTTATTGACAGGTTTTCAGTCTTTTATAAGCTCTGTTAAGGCGGTGTTTAACAATGAAGAGATAAAGACCAATGTTGTGACTATAATAATAATTATTGCAACAATTGCAGTTAAAATAATATTAGGAATTTATACAGAAAACAGCGGAAAGAAATACAATTCAGGTGCATTGCAGGCTTCAGGTGCAGATGCAAAAAATGATGCAATAGTTTCCGTGGTGACACTTATTTCCACAGCCGTATATATCTTTACAAAGATTTCAATAGACGGTATAGCCGGTATTATTATATCTTTGTTTATACTGAAGGCGGCATATGAGATATTGTCAGATACAATAAAGAAAATACTTGGTGAGAGAGTGGACGGAGATATAGTCAGAGGTATCAAGGAGATAGCAAGGGGTACAGAAGGTGTTATAAATTGCTTTGATCTTATACTGAATGATTACGGTCCTGACTTTTACACAGGTTCAATCAATGTTGAGATAGAGGACAATAGAAGCATCGGGGAGATGTATCCTATACTTCATGAGGCACAGACAAAGATTTATAATAAATATAATGTATTCTTGGTATTCGGGTTCTATGCCGTGGATATAAATGATGAGAGATACAAAAAGATAAAATCATTACTGCAAAATTATGAAGACAATGAAAGACATATTATTAATTACCATGGAATAGTAATTGATGAAAAAGATATGACTATATACTGTGATCTTACAAAAGATTTTGATATTGCACCGCAAACAATCATAGACAATGTAAACAGAATATTGAAAGCGGAATTTCCAAGGTACAATATACATGTAAATATAGATACTGAATTTACCGGAGAATAGTAAATTTTCAGAAAAAAAGACAGTGTGCAGATAAGTTTGCAAACTGTCTTTTTAAAATACTATAATTTTCACAATGTATATACTTATGTACTTTTAAAACATAAAAAATACATGAAAAAACTTGAAAATAAATTTGCTTTTTAGTATAATCTTGGATGTTAGCAATGGCTAACATTAGCAATAGTATAGTACTTAAGTGCAAAGGGAAGTGTTTTTGCAAGAGTATTTAGTCATAGTTGCAGTATGATTATGATTCAAATGCTTTTTTTGTCGTGCAACTTTCCTTTATTTAAGTAGAAAAGTTAGTGGCCACTAACAGAATGTAGCTAAAAGAATGTAATAGGAGATTTATGAAAAGAAAGCTTATTTTTAATGTAGGTGTCGGTGCATTAAGTGTATTGATGGCTGCAACACAGGTTACGCCTGCTTTTGCCGGCTCATGGAAAAAAGAGCAAAGCGGATGGAGCTATATAAATGACAATGGAAGTAAGGCTGTCGGTTGGACAAAGACGCCAAGCGGATGGTATTACATGGACGGTTCCGGTATTATGAAGACCGGTTGGGTTCAGGATACTGACGGAAATTGGTATTTCTTAAGTACAGCTGAAGGCGGACAAGCAGGAAAGATGCTTACCGGATGGAATTGGATAGACGGATATTGCTATTATTTCAATCCTGAAGGCGGAGGCTTATCTGTAAATACCACTACGCCTGACGGACATAAGGTAAATGCGGACGGTAAGTGGGAAAAAGACGGCAAAGTAATGTTCTCACAAGGAAAGGGATTGTCTTCTTTAAACACAAACGGTGCAAATACAGGCAGCTCTACAGCTAAAAAAGGAACCGGTACTTCAAAAGGCGGTTCAGGCGGAAGCTCAAAGGGTTCTAAAAGGAGCGGTGGCAAAGGAAGTACAGGAAGCGTAACTGAAAGCGTAAATAACAACAATTCAAAAAAAGCAGAATCGGATAAAAACGCAGAGAATACAGCTTTAAGTAAAGAAGAAAGCAAAGATGTAGATAAAGCGGCTTTAAGTACACAAGCAAGCAAAAATGCAGAGAGTGCAGCTTTAAGCAAAGAAGCAAGTAAAGATGCAGAAAATAAAACTTTAAGTACACAAGCAAGCAAAAACGCAGGGAATACAGCTTTAAGCAAAGAAGAAAGCAAAGATATAGAAAATAAAACTTTAAGCACTGAAGAAAACAAAAATGCAGGGAATGCAGCTTTAAGTAAAGAAGAAAGCAAAGATGCAGATAAGAAAACTTTAAGTACGGAAGTAAGTAAAAACGCAGAGAATAAAACTTCGAGTATACAAGAAAGTAAAAATGCGGAGAATAAAACTTCAAGTATACAAGAAAGCAAAAATGCGGAAAATAAAACTTTAAGTACCGAAGTAAATAATAATGCAGGTAAAAATGATACTGTAAATAATGTAGAAGCAAACAGTGACAAATTTGCATATGTAAACTATACAAAAAATATTAATACAGACTTCGGTGAGTATGTGGTAGTTACATTCAAATATGGAACGATTGATAATTACAGAGTACTTGTAGACGGCACAGATGTCACAGCAAGCATGACTAAGGTAGATGATGAAGGTCATGTAGTGAAGTGGCTTTCAACTGTAAAAGATCCGTCAGCACTACAGATAGTAAGTAAGGCGGACAATGATACACAGGATATCACGCTTGCAGGCGGTGAGAAAAAGACCGTTACAAAAACTGATGCAAAGGCACCGAAGTATGTAATTTCAAACGGTCCTGTTACAAAGTTTGACTACTTCCTTGAGACCTATGACAATGAGGGAAGAGTAAGAAAGAATGCTTCAAAGACAACATTTACTTTGCAGACAAAGAAGACTGATTCGGCTGTAGCCGCAGTTCCTTCAAAGTACTATATCCCTGTAACAGAGATAGACAGTGAAGGAAACGGAAGTATAAAGATAAAGCTTCAGCTTGAGAATGAGGAGCAGGAGAACTGGTTTAAGGGACTTAACAATATCAAACTTCTTAATGAAGACCACAATATTGTAAACTCAAATCTCGTATATAATACATCTTTAGAAACCAAGTACGGCAAGGTGGGTGTTATAAATATTCCACTTCCGCAAAATAATGCAAGAAGCAGAGGAGACTACTATGTAAGTGTTGGCTCTTCAAACGGCAGTGACAGGATAAGTCTTCCTATATCACTTGTAAGCAATACCGATTTTAAGGTTGTCCGTGACAGTGCAACTCCAAACCCGAAGGTTGGAAAAGATGTAAGGTTCAAGATAGTGGACAAAAAGGAAAATCATACCTTTGGAAATGATGCAGGTGTGGTAATGTACAAGGTTACTCTTACAAAGCCGGACGGCACCTCCACAGATCTGCCGAAATATTCAGGCTGGTACAATATAGGAAATATAGTACATATAAGCGGAACGGACAGTTCTTCGGGGAAAGTATATACGGATGTACCGGGAGTATATACAGCTACAATATATACAAAGGGTTATAAAACTCTGATAAAGAAGTTTGAAGTCTTAAATAGTGACGGTTCATCTGCAAAAACAGCACTGACAGAGGATGATTCAAAGACTGTGGATGCGGTTTCAACTCCTACAGTAAGTAAAACTCATGTAGGAAACAGAGAAGACTCTGCAAGTACATCAGTTCTTGTGGGCGGATACGGTACAGGAAGTCATGTAAGCTCAGGTAAAAAGACAGATGCAATATCGGGTGCCACAAATAAATCAGGCGGAAGCGGTGCGGATGCAACATCCGGTGCAAGCGGAAGTATGATGATAAATGCCTACCTTATGTATGATTATGACTTACTTGCAAATGCAATGGTTTTAAATGAAATCGGGCTTAGAAGTAGAGATTCCGATGCGGTAATGAAGTGGTGGCTTGAGCAGATTCCGGAGGCAATAGTAGGAGAAGACAAGTCAAAGCTGTACAAGCTTGATGATTTTATTGATGCAAAGGAAGATGCAAGACTTGAAGGAAGAGCCCTTACATTTGAGGAGTATGCAAACTCATCTGATGCCGCAACAAGAAATATTGTAGGCAATGTAAAGAATGTACTTGAAAACGGTAAGCTCGGTACAATATACCGCTATGGAAATATTGTGGGAGAGGCGGCACCGACATTTGAGGGGCTTATACAGCCAAAGGCTGAAAGCTATACATTTACAACAGATAATACCGACTTTATAGAAAAACTGCAATCCGTTGTATTGGACGGTTCAAGTGCGGCTCTTAGAAATGATTCATACTTAAAGCAGTATGAAATAAGTGCCGATAAAAAGAGTATTACAATCTATAAGAATGCATTTAATGAGTATATTAAGCCGACAGTAGGAAATCATACTCTTTCACTTGATGCTACAGGATATGAGAAGATAACTCTTGATTTTACCGTTACAGATACTGTGGAAGATGTAGTACTTACAGATGTAAGCGAAAAGCTTGAAGCCGGTTCACCTGTAGTGATAAAGGCTGTTAAGGACGGAGATCCTAAACAGGGAGATTTCCTAAGCAAGCTTGCAAATGTAAAAGTACAAGGACCTGACGGAATGTTGAGAGATGTAATATCAGCTTTGGCAGGCGGTAACAGTTCAGATTCGGTATACAGTGTTGCAGACGGTAAGGTAACACTTCGTGGAGGACTCTTTAAAGATGCGGGAGAATACACCATATACTTACAGTCAAGTGACAGAAACTATCCTGTAAAATATATCAAAGTAAATCTTTCGGCAAAAGCGGAGGTAGTGCCTCCGGCGGTTCCCGAAGTGACGGAGAATGCGAAAGCACCTACTGCAAAATCCGGTGCCAAGACAAACTCATTCTTCTATGAGATGCTTACAGTGAAGTTTGAAGGTATGGATGCCGTAGAGCTTGAAAAATATCTTAAGGCAGTAAAGGAAGTAAGCGTAAATGAAGAGGCATATGCAAAAACAAGCAGTTTCGGATTCGGTGATGCACTTGAATTTAAAGCACATTCAAACGCAATATATGGAGGTAAGATAAGCGAACTTTCAGTTAAAGCAAAGAGCGGAAAGTTCAACTCTGCAAAGTACGACTTTGTTGTAAAGGCTGAGGGATATGAGGATCTTACATTTACATTAAATGCGGACGGAACCGTTGCAAATGCGGCAACACCTGTAGTGCCTACACCGGCTCCTGCGGTAAACCCTGTGGAGATTGAGAAAGTGTTACCTGCAAAATACAATAATGCAAGTGTTTATGCAATTACATTAAAGGGTGACCCAAATAAGATTGATGAGTTTATAGAAAAGCTGAATGTTATAGCAGTAAACGGTGTAAGTGTATCGGAAGGCAGAATATCTATACTAAGTAATGATGCATTTTCGGTTAGCGGAAATGTTGTATATGTAAAATCCGCCAAGTTTAGAGGGCGTGCAGATACTGTCGTATTAAAAGGCAACGGCATAGAAGATTTGAGCTTTACAACCGAATCAAAGATAGCTACACCGGAAGTATCAGGTGCAGAGGTTACAAGCAATTTCTTTGACAGATATGCCAGAATCACATTTGATGCTTCAAACTCAGATGTGTTAAGGGCTTTTATGAAGGAAATCAAAGCCGGTAATGCAACAGTAACTGTAAACGGAATTACCTACAATAAGGGATATTCTGTAGGCAGTGCCGCGACATATAAGATTTCATCAAATTCAGCCTACGGTTATGATCAATATCTTGACTTTTCACTTGACGGATTCACTCAGGCAAATAATGAGGTCGTTATAACATCAGACAGCTTTGACACTATTAGAGTAAATGTTGAAGTAGGTACAAGCGCAGGGGCAAGAAGGACAAGAAGAGATTTAAGTGCTTTGACTGCCACTTCATCTAATGCAAACAGATAAAGTTTATAAAGAGATGTCGGCTCCGTGAGGGGTCGGCATTTTTTAAACACAATAAAGAACAAATGTTTGGGATTGACAGATGTTGTGTTTTTTTGTAAGATGAAAGTTGCACTATTGTAGGGGTTTTTATGCCCTTTGATAGATGTTGTGATAATGTAACTTGCCAAAAGGCTAAACTAAATGAAATGACTTTTCTATTATATCATAGAAAAATCTAAATTCATACCAGAAAAATATACAGGGGTGAAACGTCAATGGATAGAAGCAAGATGCGTCCGATAACTTCCGGAAAGAGCATGAGGATGAGCTTCCAAACACAAAAAGAAGTTTTAGAAATGCCGAACTTGATAGAGATACAAAAAGACTCATATCAGTGGTTCCTAGATGCAGGTCTAAAAGAAGTTTTTAGAGATATATTTCCTATAGAAGATTTTGCAGGACATTTTAGCCTCGATTTTGTCAATTTCAAGTTGGCAAGAGATGAAGTTAAATATTCCATAGAAGAGTGTAAAGACAGAGATACAACATACGCAGCTCCGCTAAAGGTGAAAATCAGACTTATAAATAAAGATAAGGACGAGATAAATGAGCACGAGATCTTTTTAGGAGATTTACCGCTGATGACTGATACCGGATCATTTGTAATAAATGGTGCAGAAAGAGTTATTGTCAGCCAGTTGGTTCGTTCACCGGGTATTTATTATACAATAGAACATGATAAGATAGGTAAAGAGTTGTTTATGTGTCAGGTCATCCCGAACAGAGGTGCATGGCTTGAGTACGAAACAGATTCAAACGATATTTTCTACGCAAGAGTGGACAGAACAAGAAAAGTTCCTATTACAGTACTTTTGCGTGCATTCGGTCTTGGAACAAATACACAGATTACAGATATGTTTGGAGAAGAACCCAAGATTATGGCAAGCTTTGCAAAGGATCCTTCTGAAAATTATCAGGACGGTCTTTTAGAGCTGTATAAAAAGATAAGACCGGGAGAGCCGCTTTCGGTAGACAGTGCAGAGAGTCTGCTCAGATCAATGTTTTTTGATGCCAGAAGATATGATTTGGCAAAGGTGGGAAGATATAAGTTTAATAAAAAACTTCACTTCAAGAACAGAATCAAGGGACATACATTGTCAAGAGATGTAGTGGATGAGAATACAGGTGAGATAATAGCACAAGCCGAGACTGTAGTGGATGCGGATATTGCTACAGTTATTCAAAATGCCGCAATTCCCGCAGTGTGGATACATGGAGTGGAGAGAGAAGTTAAAGTTCTTTCAAACTTAATGGTGGATATTGAAAGCTATGTGCCTGAGCTTACAGACCCTAAGTCAATAGGTATTACCGAGCAGGTATATTACCCTGTACTTAAAAAGCTTATGGAAGAAAATGAAGGTGAAGAGCTTATAAAGGCGATTGAAAAGAATGTAAATGAGCTTATACCGAAGCATATTACAAAGGAAGATATCTTTGCTACAGTAAACTATAACATGCATATAGAAGAGCATATAGGAAACAGAGATGATATCGACCACTTAGGAAACAGAAGAATAAGAGCGGTGGGTGAGTTGTTACAGAATCAGTATCGTATCGGTCTTACAAGAATGGAAAGAGTTGTAAGAGAGAGAATGACTACTCAGGATATTGATTCTATTACACCTCAATCACTTATAAATATAAAACCTGTAACGGCGGCAGTTAAAGAATTCTTCGGAAGTTCACAGCTTAGCCAGTTTATGGATCAAAACAATCCGCTTTCGGAACTTACACATAAGAGAAGACTCTCAGCCTTGGGACCGGGCGGTCTTTCAAGAGAGAGAGCGGGATTTGAGGTTCGAGATGTTCACTATACACATTATGGCAGAATGTGTCCTATAGAGACTCCTGAAGGACCGAATATCGGACTTATAAACTCACTTGCAAGTTTTGCAAGAGTGAATGAGTACGGATTTGTAGAGGCTCCTTATCGTGTGGTGGATAAGTCTATAGACCCTTCAAATCCGGTAGTAACAGATAATGTTATATATCTGACTGCGGATGAAGAGGATAATTTTACGGTAGCACAGGCGAATGAGCCGCTTGATGCCGAGGGACATTTTGTACGTAATAATGTATCAGGTCGTTACCGTGATGAGACTTCAGAGTTTGCAAAGAAGAATATCGACTTGATGGATGTATCTCCCAGAATGGTATTCTCAGTGGCTACAAGCATGATTCCTTTCCTTGAGAACGACGATGCGAACCGTGCGCTCATGGGTTCAAACATGCAGAGACAGGCTGTACCGCTTATGATTACGGATGCCCCCGTAGTCGGTACCGGTATGGAGACAAAGGCTGCGGTTGACTCGGGTGTATGTGTAGTTGCAAAGAATTCAGGAACGGTGACGGAATGTTCATCGGATAAAATAGTAATAAAGAGAGATGATGATGCGGTACTTGATACATATAAACTTATAAAGTTTGCAAGAAGTAACCAGTCAAACTCATATAATCAAAAAC
>ERZ772960.1147-NODE-1147-length-21783-cov-9.322303_pt1 | contig 21783 bp, 21 predicted proteins | sample MGYA00580678_ERZ772960 | MGnify/ENA primary metagenome ERZ772960 (study PRJEB29015, sample SAMEA2737930) | human oral metagenome | biome: human oral; feature: human-associated habitat; material: dental | place: China | collected 2059 ... | reverse complement strand
GGCTGTCCCGTGCGAAGATTTCACGGCTGATGGATGCCGAGACGTGGATGAATGCGAAAAAGGCGGTGGAACTCAGGTTTGCGGATTCTGTTCTCTACGAGCATAGGGAACATTCCGCAGACGATGCGGCAGACGGGTTGATCTTCTCCCGCGCCGCTGTTACGAACTCCCTGCTCTCCAAGATCGGGCAGGGGAAGACGAGGAATCATGTCGATGCGGAGCCGCTGAAAAGGCGGCTCTTTTCTATGGCACATTGAAGGAGGACTATTTATGGACAAGGTTTTGGCAATGCGCGAGAAGCGCGCCGCTCTCTGGGAGAACGCAAAGGCTTTTCTGGAGGAGCATACGCATGATGGCCGTCTCTCGGCCGAGGCTGCGAAGGCGTATGAGCAAATGGAGCAGGAGGTGCTCGCACTCGGTAAGGACATTGAGCGCATGGAGCGTCAGGCGATTCTCGACGCGCAGCTTTCGCAGCCGACGATGACGCCGATCACGAACACGCCGAATGGAAGTGTCGGTGCAGAAAAAACGGGCAGGGCGAGTGCTGCGTACCGTGAGGCGATGCTCCGCGCCCTCCGCTCGAAGTTCCAGCGGGTTGACAATGAGCTCATCGAGGGGACGGACGCGAGCGGCGGCTATCTTGTGCCGGAGGAGTATGACCACCGGCTGATCGATGTGCTGCATGAGGAGAATGTGCTGCGCCCGCTTGCGACGACGATCACGACGAGCGGCGAGCACAAGATCAACATCACGGCGACGAAGCCCGCTGCGGCGTGGATTGATGAGGGGGCGGCGCTGACCTTCGGAGACGCAACGTTCGCGCAGATGATTCTCGATGCGCACAAGCTCCACGTCGCAGTCAAGGTATCGGAGGAGCTGCTCTATGACAATGCGTTCAACCTCGAGCACTATCTGATTACCGAGTTCGGCAAGGCACTCGGCGACAAGGAGGAGGAGGCATTCCTGCTCGGCGATGGGACGCACAAGCCGACGGGGCTTTTGGCGGCGGCGTCCGCACGCGAGACGGAGGAAGCGAAGCTCAAGGCAGATGAGCTGATTTCGCTGGTCTACGCACTGAAGCGTCCCTACCGCAAGAATGCGGCATTCATCGCGAACGATCAGACGCTTGCGGCGATTCGCAAGCTGAAGGATGCAAACGGCGTCTATCTCTGGCAGCCGTCGTATCAGATGGGCGAGCCTGACCGCATTTTCGGGTATCCTGTCTATACGACGCCCTATATGCCGATCGCGGAGGCGGGGAAGATTGTTCTGGCGTTCGGCGACTATTCCTACTACAACATCGGGGATCGCGGCGTCCGCTCCATGCAGGTTCTCAAGGAGCTTTTCGCAGAGCACGGTATGGTCGGCTTTGTCATGAAGGAGCGCGTGGACGGCAAGCTGGTGCAGAAGGAAGCCGTGCAGGTGCTGAAGATCAAGGCGTAAGCTGCGGCGGCAGAGGGGAGGTGGTTTTATGCTTGTGCCGCTTGAGGAGGTCAAGCAGTACCTTCGTATTGATGGAAACGACGAGGATCTGCTTCTTTCGAGTTTTGCAGAGACGGCGGAGCAGCTTTGTACGGCGCTCCTGCGCGTAAAGGATCTGTCGGAGGTGGAGGATCGTGCTATCGTACGGATTGCGATTCTCTACGCAGTATCCTATCTCTACGAACACAGGGAGGAAGCCGACCACAGGGGACTCGCGCTGACGCTGCGTGCGTTACTTTTTGGCGTTCGAAGGGAGGTCTTTTAAGTGCGAGTGTCGATGAGCGAGCTGCGGCATCGCATCACCATCCTCCGTCCCGTCACGGATACGGACGAGGAGGGAAATATTCTCTCCTCTCCTCTGGTGGAGGTCGGAAAGGCGTGGGCGCTCGTTCTTCCCTTTGCGGCAAAAATCTCCGACGGATACGCGGAGAAGGTGCAGGAGGTGGATTACCGCATCGTTGTTCGTTACCGCATGGATGTGCGTGTGACGGATCGTATTCGTTGGGGTGACAAAACGCTCACACCCATCGCGCCACCGTATCCGCTTGGCGGGAAGAAACGGTGGCTTGTTCTGGAATGCAGGGAGTTGGTGGAGGATGGCTAAACGTAAAGAGTATGATTCGGCAAAAAAGATTCTTTCCGATCTCGGCTCGGAGGCCTGCGCTGCCGCGAGGGAAGCCCTCTCACGATGTGCGCATATAGTGTACGAGGTGGCAAGGGAAAACTGCCCGGTCTATCAAGGGACTGATAAGCGCGTAGTCAAAGGCGCTCTGCGGGACTCCATTTATATGCATCTGCACAACCGGGACGGCTCTCTTTGGAGTATTGGGGCTGATGCCGAATCCGAGGACGGCGTATTTTACGGCAGATTGGTTGAATTCAGTCCTCGTATCAATAAGCCGTTTCTTTATCCGGCATTCGATGCCAATAAAGATGCTATCGTCTCTGCCATTGTCGGTGCTGTATGTGCGGCGATACGGAGGCGGGGAAAATGAGCATTGCGAAGATGGCGTATCAGGCACTTGTGCGCTCGAAGGAGCTGACGCAGCTTCTCGCTCACGGAAAGAAGAGCATCTATCACGGGCGCAGTCCCAATGCTGGGACATATCCAATCATCGTCTACTCCGTGATCTCGGATGTCCCCGCACTTTCGGCAGACGGCACGGAACTGGAACGCCGAATCACGGTACGTATCCACATTCTGACGAAGGACGGACGCTTTCGGGCGATTCATCGGGCCGTACAGAACACACTTTTGTCGCTTGGTTTTGTAAGAGTGCAGACGCAGGAATTTGTCGAGAAAGATATTTTCGTTGAAATCACAGACTATAAAACAGCAGTGGAGGGAGAATAAAATGCCAAGTCCAACACCAGCAGCAAAGCCCGCCGGAAATCTGACGAGCGGGCAGTTCATCAACATCCAGAAACTTCATATCGCCAAGATGCTCACCGACGAGGCGGGCGGCAGTGCGACCTACGAGAAGCCGATTCCGCTTGGGAAACTGCTCCGTAAGGTGGACATCAAGCCGCAGACGAATCAGGCGGAACTTTTTGCCGACGGTCAGTCCGTGGATACGGCATCCAATACCGCATCCTACGATCTGACCTTCGATACCGCCGCGCTTCCTTTGGAATACACAGCCTATCTTTTGGGACACGCCATCGAGAATGGCGTGATGAAGGCGGGCAAGGACGATGTTGCGCCGTACTTTGCTGTTCTCTTTCAGTCGGATAAGCGCAACGGCAAGAAGAGATATACCAAGTTCTACAAAGTCCAATTCCTCGAACCCTCGGAATCTGGCAACTCCAAGCAGGAGAGCATTCAGTTCGACACGCCGACACTAACGGCAAAGGCGATCTACCGCCTCTCGGATGGACTGTCCTACGCCAAGGCAGACGAGGAGGCGGCGGGCTTTGCCGCTGAGACTGGGACGAAGTGGTACGAGCAGGTCTGAGGGAGGACACGATGGAAACGCCGAAACTGCATATTGCGGGCAGGGAGATCACGCCGAACCCTCCGAAGATGAAGGCCTGGCGGGCGTTCCTTACCTTTTTTGATGCCGACAAACAGGACATGGATCTTGAGGACTTTCTGGACGAGCACGTCCGTCTAATCGTTCTCGGCTTCGGTCGGGAGGAAGTGACAAGGGAATCCGTGGAGGAGAATGTAGACGTTGCAGATATTGTTCCGCTCACCCGTGCGATCTTCCGATGGATTCAGTCGCTGACGTTTTCCAAACTGGTGAACCTCCCAAACGAGGAGGCGGAGAAAGAGGCGTAGTTCTTTCTCCGTATCAGAATCTACTGCGCTATTACGAGCGGCTGCAGTCGGCTTATGGGTGGACGATGCAGGAGATTGACGGGCATGAGATTACGTTCCTGCTCGATCAGCTTGTGGTGACGGCTCTTTGTGAGCAGCAGCCGGAGCGGTTTATTGACGACGTGATGTAGGGAGGGGATAGGGTGGCAAAGCGCGGACAAAAGATTGATGAACTCTATCTCGACATCGGTCTCAATATCGCACAGCTGCAGCTGGATTTCGACACGGCTGGGAAAACCGTCTCAGGTTCCATCGCACGGCTCAACAGCAAGGCAAACAACATTCATCTGAAACTCGATGCCGACCTTGCCAAACTCGACGGTGTGGGTACGGAACTCGACAAGATCAAGGTGCGTCATCAGGCGATCAACCGCGAACTGGACATTCAGCGGCAGAAGGAACAGATTCTTGTCGCTGTCCTCCAATCTGCAAAGAAGAATGACGGTGCGGACAGCGCCGCTTATCGCCGTGCCGAGAGCAATCTCCTGCGGCAGCAGCGCACCGTCGCGCAGACCGAGGCAGAAGTTCGGAAACTCAATACGCGTCTCAAGGAGAGCGCGGTTCTCTCCGGCACGCTCGGTGGGCGCATCACAGCGGGAATGACGGCGGCACAGGCGGGTGTCAAGAATCTTACAAACGGCTTCAACATTCTCTCGACGAAGATGGCTGCGGTCATGGCAGTCGCCGCAACAGGCGCAGGGCTGTTCAACATCACGAAGGACGCGATGCTTGCGGGCGAGAACGTCTACAAGCTGACGCAGCGCCTCCACGTTTCGGCTGGGGAAGCTGCTGAACTGGGGCGTATGTTCCAACTGGCGGATACCGACATCAAGAGCGTTATTCCGCTGATTGCACGTCTCGACAAGCAGGTGTCCGTTGTAGGAGAGCGCGGGAATGATACAACACGCGCCCTCTCGCGCTTTGGAATCGCACTCAAAGATCAACAGGGAAATCTCCTGCCGCTCAATGAGCAGCTGGCACAGCTCGCAAAGGGCTACAAGACAGCAAGCGAAGCGGGGATGGAGGAGGCGTATACCGCCGAAGTTCTCGGTGCGCGAGGGGCGGCACTTATCCCGATTCTCGAACAGTACGACGATCTGATGACGATTTCCTCACGCGTCAAGACCACGGGTTTGCTCGACCCGGAGCAGGCGCATGAGACCTATCTCAAGTGGCGTGCGATGGAGATGGAAGCGGGACAGCTGAAACTCGCGCTCGGTGCGGCACTGCTTCCTGTCGCCGAGGAACTGATGCCCGAGATCAATGACGGCTTTGAATCTCTCGTTGAAACGATTCGGGATAACAAGGACGAAATCAAGGACGCCGTCCTCGGATGGGGCGAGGCACTCAAGACCGTCGCGGAGCTTGCGGGCTTTGTCGGCGAGCAGATTCATAAGGTCAATGAACACGCCGAGGCGAACAACTGGCTCTTGAAGAATCATCCCGTGGCTGCGCCGCTTATCCCTATTCCGTTCGTTGGTGGTGCAGTCCTCGATGCGCTTTATGGCGATGAGTACAAGCAGTACCAAGAACAGCAGAAGATTGCAAAAGAGAAAGCTGCAGCAGAGGAGAAGGCGCGTGCCGAGGCGGAGAAGAACGCCAAGGCGCAGGAGCAGAATGCCAAAGCTGCGAAAATCCGTGCGGCGGCAGAGAAAGATGCCGCAAAGACGGTCAGCGAGTCTGCAAAGGCGACCGCACAACTGACGGACAATCTGTATGCACTGACGCATACGGATATTCAGAACAGCCTGCACGCTTTGGATCGTGAATCCTTCGAGTTCTTCCAGAAGGGCGCAGACCCACACCTCATTGACGAATATCGTCTGGCAAAGGAAGCGAAAATCTACGCTGACTTTCAGCGCGACGTTGTGGATAAGGCGAATGCGCTCTACAAGACTGACCTGCAAAACAAGCTGGATTCCATCGCCCGTGAAGCCGATGCCTTCCGTCAGAAGGGCTTGGATGAGGTACAGACGCAGGCGTGGGTCAGCGAGAACAAAGCGCGTGTGATGGAGCAGTGGGAACGGGATGTCGCTTCCAATATTGACTCGATCTGGAAGACCGAACTTGAGAACCGCCTTGCGGAGATCGAGCGCGAGAAGGATGCGTGGGTGCAGAAAGGACTGGACGAGGTCGAGGCGACACGTTGGGCGGAGAAGCAGAAACTCGATGTCAAACGCAATGCCGCTCTGGAAGTCCTGCGCTCCCAGAAAGAGGAACTGCAGGTGTTCAAGAAGTCCGGGGAGGTCGGGCTGATGGAGTATCTGCGCAAGAAGAACAAGCTGACCGCGGAGGATCTGGGGCTGACACCGGAACTTTTGCAGCAGTTTCAGTCCGGGCGTAAATGGGCGATGGAGAATCTCCTGCCGAATTTTACCCCCGAGAAGCGTGAAGACAGTTCCCGCATTCGTGTGAACGGGCAGGAATTCTCGTATGCGCAGATGATGGCAGGGCTTGAACAACAGGCGCAGATTGTTTCAAGCGGGAGACAGAATGTCCCTTCATCGAGAAATGGGGAGCAAACTGCGCCATCCATGACGGACAATCGGCAGATTCACATACAGGTACAAATCGAGAACGCTGTTACGGAGGACAACGAGGGGATGCGTATGCTTGCCGACCACGTCGCCGACCGCATCCGCCCTGCCGTTGAAAATGCCCTAGGGGGTGATTCCAATTCATATTCACATTGGTGAGGTCAGAACACTGAGTGTCGAGAACTGGCAGATCGTCCCCGACGACCGTCAGCAGCTCTTGGAGATTGTGGGCGGGGCAGTCGTTCAAGACTTCGGTCACGTTACGGAGGGTGACCGTATCTCCTGCACAGTTGTTGTGTCAGCTAGTGACTGGGAGAAGATCAAGGGATATTGGGACAGCCGCGCGATGGTGCCTGTGACAGATGAGGGCGGGAATCTCCTGCCCTCTGTGCGCGTATTGGTAAAGTCCTACGAGTATATGGCACATTTCCCGAAGGTATATAAACTGTCTCTGGAATTTTGGAGGGTGTGACAATGGCAGAACTGCTGCATATCTATATGAACAATCCAACCGAGGGCGGCAAAGACGGGACGGAGGTCAGCTCGGGCACGGAACTTTCGCCCATCTCCGTTCTCCTCGATGCGGGCAAGGCAGAGGAGAAAGCCGTCAAATGTGCCGTGCGCTGCGAGAGCGGCTTCCATATCGACGGAGTCTTGACGATCAAGTTCATCGGCGATCATGCGGACAAGTGGAAAGCCGCTCTGGACAACAGATACACTGCGGAAACAGCACTGTCCTCCACCGAATGGAAAGACAGCATTGGGCTATCCAATGTTGGTGATACCAATGTGATTTTCTGGGTGAAGGCGACGTGTGCGACGGGTGAGCCTCCGCAGAATGATACGAGCGTTGATATTCAGGCGGAAGGGCTTGTTGTGTCGAACTAGGAGGCTCGTATGTCGTTCAAACACATCAATCCTGGCTATGCGGAGCTGCTTTCGTGCGGAGGCACTACGGTGACAGGTGATCAGTACAGTAGGACGGGCGTAGCTTTTTGGCAACCGACCAGTGACAAAGGGATTTCTCTTTCCGAGGCTCCTAGCGAATTTTATGCAAAATTCGATATGTATGTCCAGGGTGTCATAGGCAGTGAGGATGCCACCTTTGGTATTAGCATCGGGCGTAAGGTCGGCATCTATTTGGATGGTTATCGCAGTCTGAAATTTGCCGGGTACATACGCACCAACAACGTGTTTAGCATCTCAGATTCCAAAGATATCATTCCCGTGGATGCGCGTAGCACCGTGTGGCTTCACATCAAGGAAGGGAATGAATCCAACGGGATCCTGCATGTCGTGGTCAACGATCAAGAAATCTACAATAAGAGAGACCTAAACATTTCATATTCCAGCTTTCCTAGCGCAAAAACAATAACGATTTACAGTTGTAATGCCCGTACTCTCTTCTCGAATCTCATCCTATCGGACGAGGAAATCAGCCCGAGAGAGCAGGTCGTTATGCTACCCGTTCAATCCCCGCAGACAGATATGACCGACTGCGGGGATGGAAGCTATGAAGCGACGGCGGCGAATCAGGAGCTTCTGCAAACGGTCGATGTCACCGCGCTGTCAGCGCAGTATGGCGCAGACTCTCGTGTCACAGGGATTTCGCTCATAGGAAATCCTGCCTACCGCACAGCGGAGGGTCTATGCGCTCTGACGGCACTTGAAAAGAGCGGCGGAAATGTTACGGCATACGGCAGGCACCTTGTGGAACAGAATCCGACATTCGTTGTCGCGGACGCACGATCTGCCTCTATGACGATAGCGGAACTTGCAAGTCGGCAGTTTGGATGGAGAGCAGGCACATGAGCATCAAGCTGAAGCCCGGCATCTGCATCTCGTGGCTGCCGATGGGGCGCATTCACCTAAAACCGAGCATATACGCCACGGTGATTCCCGTATTTCGTCAATCCGTGCAGGTGCGAGGAGATACGTCACGCAGCCTCAACCTATCTTGTTCCATTCATGCAGATACCCTGCGCGGTATTCGGATCGTCAAGCAAATCACGGTAACGGGGGACACACAGCGCCGCATCGGTCGAGGGGATAAGGTTCTCGCAGATACAGCACGTCAGCTTATCAAGTCTCTGCATATATTGGCAGACACGAGGCTTGAGATACCGCATACACTCACATATGCAGATTTCAGGGGGCAGGGTGTTCGTTCCTTCTCTGTGACACTCGGGGAACTCACTCTCTCAGATACCATCCAACTCGAGACGGTGCATCCGCTTTCCATCAGCGACAGCGTTCAGGGGCGCGTGCTGGACTATGCCTTCCGTTTTCTCGTGGAGGAAACGAGTCAGCGCGGCATCGTGCAGTCTGTCAAGGGGACGTACAGCAAGGACACGCTCCTTTACACGCCCATCCATATCTACGTTGAGCGGGCAAAGGTGTCACGCTATGCGGCCGAGATTGCCGCAGCACTCGGGCTTCGACTGCATCGTTTGACCGACGATTTCACCCCGTCCCAGAACTTCGAGGGGAGCGGCATGACGTATCATGATTTCATCTCTGCGCTCTTCGGATGGACGGCAAAACTGCCGCAGCGTCAGATCAATGCGTTCATACGGGGCGACACGCTCCATATCATTCAGCGCGGGATGGAGGAATCCGTGGTCGATATTACGAACTGGCCGCACGCACAGCCGATCATTGAGCGGAAACTCGTGCGCTCTATCTGGCACAGTGCGAACAACAATCATGAGAGCGGGGCGCACAACGAGGAGGATACCGCTCCCGTTCCCTTCACGGGAACGATTTCGTTCAAAGAGATCAGCCGCACTTACTCCAACGGTTTTCTCGTGCGCGAGACGAATGAGAACGGCTACAGCACCTATTCCTACGATGGGGAGTATCTCGCCGAAAAGCGGACACACAATGTGGACGGCTCGACGAGCCGCACGGATTATGCCTACGCCTCTACAGGGCGCGATATTTATCTCTTCAAGGAGTGGGAGCGTACCACAGAGGCGGTCAATGATGGAAAGGAACACACGGAATACGACTGGGAAGATTGGAGCAACGAGAAGGGGACGGAGCGCATCACCTATCATGCGCCGCTCGGCTATGGTTGGTATGCGACCACAGTTTATGTGGATGGCGTATTGGAGGGGAGCAGTTTGTCGCAGGGTAAGCCCGGCGGCAAGGCGAGTCAGTTCACGATAGAGCAGTCGAATCTGAGCCTTGGTGCGCATTATGCCGGTGACGATACGCTGCCGTACTCCTCGCTCATCGACACGGAGTTTCCCGTTGTGGGGACGGACTATCTGCGTGCCTTGACACGAGAAATCGAGTGGCTCAACCGCAAGACGCAGGAGACGATCACCGTGGAGATTCGTGCACGGATTCGTAGCGGCGTTCCCGACATTGACCACATCGTTGATTTCACCGAGCGCATCCACTTCGAGGGACATGAGTATTTCTTGCAGTCCAATACTGTGGAACTCACGCCGCGCCTTCTGCGGCAGACAATCAAGATGGTGAGGTGGTTTTGATGCACGGCGTTATAGGGCTTGCACAAGCACTCCGAGAAGGACGGAAAAAGAGCGGGGCAGAGGAACAGAGGGCACAGCGCGGCATCATTCGGAGCGGGCGTGTTCATATCAGGGAGCGGTCATATCCCTTTCGTGCGGCAGTGGACTGCAACACCGAGGATGGCTGTCTCGTGTGGGTGCAGATTTCAAAAGGCGGCACGGCCGTCATTGTGGGAGCGTGAGATGATGCACAGGACGAGAGTGCGCGAGGTGCGCGGAAATCGGGTGCTTGCGGATGGCGCATGGCTCACCTGCATTGGGAACCGCTCCGTTCGAGAAGGAGAGTGGATCTGGACGGACGGGCGGTGCGTCTACGGGCATGAATCCGACGGGGGCGGCAGCTATACGCCCACCAATGTTCTTTCCGGCATACCGCTCCTCGAGGTGGTGTGGAAGGATCATAAAAACCAGATGCGCCATTCGTACTATGCAAAAGGAAAGATTCATCCGTTGGGCTTTTCCAAAGAGAAAGTACGGATGGTCAATAACGGCAGTCGCTTTGCTCTTCTCCCTAATAGGGGGATACTAGATGCCGAAATGGACGAGCGGGGAAATGTCTACGCGCTCGAGGGTGCCCATATTATAGTTGATCCTATCTTCGGATACGAAGAATATCACGGCGTTGGACATGTTAAACGTAACGGAGAGATTGTTGCCACCTACGACCTTGCACGGGCATTTGCTTCTCCGGCGATCAGTGATCCGGGTGACAGCTACACCTGTCAGGTCGAAGCAGGACGGGTAGATGCCCAAGGCAGATTCAAATTGCTCGTTTTGCATTCCGTATCAAGCTGGAAACAAGGTACAAATGTGTCGCAATATGTGTTTTTCGACGGTACCAACAAAGAACCTTGGAAAACGCTATCCAAAACACGAACCATCTGGCATGCGCCGGATTACAGCATCCGTTTCCCTCTTTATGACGGGATGTATATGCGGTTCGATTCAGAGCTAGAGTTAACCAAAATCTACAACGAGCGAAATGAATTCTTGCTGGAGACCAAAGTAGATTCCTATTTGCAAATAAGCCTATGTCCTCTTGGAAACGGGAAATATCTTGTCCAGCTCATGGGACGAGTGTACCTATGGGAAAACGGACAGCTTACCGAGCTGATGCGCGGATGCGAAAACTTCCGTCTGCGTAGGATGAATCATCTCGGAAAATGGAAGAAAGCAGGAGGTGTTTGACGATGGATCAGATTTTGACAATACGTCTCTATGCGGCGGGCATCGGCATCTTTGTCGGAGAGATCCTCGGCAACTTTGACGATCTGCTTTATGCACTCGTCGCTTTTGTTGTGACGGACTACATCACGGGTGTACTCCGTGCGATTGTTGAGAAGAAGCTGTCGAGTGCCATCGGCTTCAAGGGCATCTGCAAGAAAGTCTGCATCTTCACTCTTGTGTGCGTGGCGAACGTCCTCGATACCCACATCATCGGAAGCGGGTGCGTCCTGCGTTCCGCCGTGATATTCTTCTACATCTCGAATGAAGGAATTTCCATCATCGAGAATGCGACGAGGATAGGGCTTCCTGTGCCGCAAAAGCTTCAAGATATGATATTGCAGCTACAAGGCAATAACGTTGCAAACAAGAAAGGGGAGAAGAAGAAATGAAAGTATTTCTGAACCCGGGGCACGCCCCGAATGGAAATCCGGATCCTGGTGCTTGCGGGTATGGACTGCGCGAGTGTGACGTGGCGAAGAATGTCACAGACCTTGTTGCGGGTTATCTCGCTGCCGCAGGTGTAGAAGTTGTGGGGAGTCTCCAATCCGACAGTCTGCATGAAGTCGTTACGGCTTCCAACCGTGCGGATGCCGATGTGTTTATCTCCATCCACTGCAATGCGTGCAACGGCAGTGCGAACGGGACGGAGGTCTGGCACTACTACGGAAGCGGCGAGGGAGAAAAGCTGGCAGACTGCATCCAGAATCAAATTGTGGATGCGCTCGGAACTGTGGATCGTGGTGTGAAGGGGGCAAAGCCCGGCGTCAACGGTTTGTATGTTCTCAACAACACTGACGCGGTCGCCGTCCTCGTTGAGCTCGCCTTTATCGACAATGAAAGCGATGCAACACTCTTGCGAGAACGGCAAGACGAATTTGCCCGTGCCATTGCACGCGGTGTGACCGACTACGCCCTACAGTGATGCATTCACATAAGATTGCATAAAAGACTGAAAGGAGGTAAGCTATGCTTGAGCGAATGCAGCACACTCTTACGGAGCACAAAGTGCTGATCCTAGTGCTCTTGTGTATTCTGCTCATCGGTGTCGCCTATGCTGTCGGTCGCCACTCTGCCGAGGAGCAGACCGCAGCCGAGAAACCAGCCGTCATGACGCAGGAGGCGACGCAGGATGCGGAGCAGCTACGGGCGCAGCTGGATGTGTCGCGGGCGAATGCTGAGGCACTCCAGCGGAGACTTGCGGAGGTACAGGCGGGGCAGCGTGCTCCGGCGGCGACGTATTACGTAGAAGCTCCGACTGTAGAGCGCGCGGCAACGATTGTTGAGCGTCAAATCAGGGAGGACAATCCGACACTGCCACGGGCGGCACGGGAGAAGAGTGACCGCACAATCGTCACGCCAATCACGCAGGATAAGGACAGGAAAGCCCTGCCGCGCGAAGAGCAGAAGGTTGACGTGTACAAGGTCAATCTGCGCAAAGACCATCGCGTCAAGGTGGGTGCGTCCGTCATTGACGGCAAGGCGCTCATGAGTGTCGGGTACGAGCAGGGGCGTCTCGAGGCACTGACGCATTTCGACGGTGTGAATTACAAAGGCGTGACCGTCATGTATAGCGTCGTCGAGTGGTGATTTCGAAACAAAAAAAGAGAGACAGGTCGTGTGCGGTGCCTCTCTTTTTGTCTACAATTTGTCTACAATGCCTACAAAAACTCCTGAAAAAGCCTCATATATCCTCATAGGAAAATATGTGTTAAAAATCCAGTAAACCCGCACAGTTATTGGGGTTAAGCACACATGATAATATGTTTTGAAAATGTATCAGATATGCGACTGTAAAAATGCAGGATTTTTTTGATGAATTCCGAATTTTATAGGTATAAGAACAATAGGTATATCAGGAGGGAGGATATCTTATGCGGCTTGAGTTTTTGGGTGCTGCGCACGTTGTCACGGGCTCATGCTATCTGCTTCATGTGGGGGATCACAGGTATCTCGTAGACTGCGGCATGTATCAGGGCACACGCCGTCTGCGTGAGATGAACTATGAGGATTTCCCGTTCAACCCTGCCGAGATCGAGGCGGTCTTTCTGACACATGCTCATATTGACCACTGCGGACGTATTCCGCGTCTTGTGCGTGAGGGCTTTCGCGGGAAAATCTATGCAACGCGGTCGACCTGTGATCTCGTCCGCATCATGCTGCCCGACTCGGCGCATATTCAGGAGAGCGACGCAGAACTCTTCAATCGAAAGAATGCACGCCGCAGCGAGGCCCCCATCACGCCGCTCTATACGCAGGCGGATGCCTTTGCCGCGCTCGAACTGTTCGAGCCTGTCGCTTATCAATCCAACCTGCAGGTGGATAACCTGAGTCTTACCTTCCGCGACGCGGGGCATATTCTAGGCTCGGCGATCCTAGAGATCGTGGTGGAGGAGAACGGACAGACGTCGAAGCTCGTCTTCTCGGGCGACCTCGGACAGCCGAATCAGCCCATTCTGCGTGATCCTGATGTGATTGAGGGCGCGGATTTTGTGCTCGTCGAATCGACGTACGGTGACCGCATTCACCGCGACTACGACAAGGAGACCGCGCTCCTCGAGGTCATCCGCGACACGATGGATCGCGGCGGCAATGTCATCATCCCTTCGTTTGCCGTCGGGCGGACGCAGACGCTTCTCTATTATTTCTACAATCTCTGGAAGGCGGGGCGGCTCGACGGGGACATCCCGATCATCATCGACAGTCCGCTTGCGATCCAGGCGACGCGCGTCTTTCTCAAGAACTATGAGGATTTCGACGAGGAGACGATTGCGTTTTTTGGCGAGCAGGGGACGATTCCCGCATTCCCTCAGGTGCGCATCGCAGAGACAGCGGCGGAGTCGCGCGCTCTCAACTCGGCTGAGGGATCGGCAATCATCCTGTCCGCCTCAGGCATGGCGGATGCGGGGCGTGTCCTGCACCACCTGAAACATAACCTCTGGCGACCCGAGTCCACCGTGCTCTTCGTCGGCTATCAGGCGGAAGGAAGTCTCGGGCGTCGCCTCGTTGACGGCATCAAGCGCGTGCGTGTGCTCGGTGAGGAGATTGCGGTCAAGGCGCAGATTCAGGTGCTCGAAGGCTTCTCGGCGCACGCGGATGCGGAACAAATTGTAGACTGGATGCGAGCGATTACCGCGCCACGCCCTGCGAAGGTCTTTCTCGTTCACGGTGAGGGGCAGGCGCAGGAGGCACTCAAGGAGCGGATTCAGGACGAACTTGGACTCGAGGCGTACGCGCCCTTCCTCGGCGATATTGTGACGATTCAGGGGCGGAGTGCCAATCTCATCCACTCGAATATCCCATCTGTTTCGGTCGAAGTGGAGATGGAGGATGTCATGCGCGACTTCGATGCAGAGTATCGCCAGCTGCGCAAGGCGGTTATCCGCACGGTTGTGCGCCAACCGAAGCTCATGGAGCCGATCATCCGCACGATGCAGAAGGCACGCAACTACTTCAAAAAGCTTGCTGCGCCCTACAATATTTGACTGCATTTAGAATAGCATTACTTCAAAATTGGATATTACAGTGCTGTGCGCCATGCACTTGCATCGTACTGTGAAATACGTTAAAATAGGAAAGCCTAAAATGGCTTTCCTATTTAATATGTATCAATTGAAAAAATCCGTATGTATTCATATGGATTCGGATAGGTGGTGTTATTTTGGAATCCCCATTTCGCGTCGGGGTAGATGTCGGGTCGACGACGATCAAGCTGGTCGTGCTTGGTGAGGAGCATGAGATCCTCTATAAGAATTACGCGCGGCATTTCTCCGAGATCGGCAAGGCACTGCAGGACAATCTCACACAGCTGAGAGATGTGGTGGGCGAGGCGAAATTTTCGTTTGCACTCACGGGCTCGGCAGGCATGGGCATTGCCCAGCGCATTGGACTGCCCTTTGTGCAGGAGGTTGTCGCCTGTGCCTCTGCTGTGCGCCGGCTTATTCCGGAGACGACGACGGCGGTTGAGCTCGGCGGCGAGGACGCCAAGATCACATATTTCGGTGATGCGCCTGAGCAGCGCATGAATGGCGTGTGTGCGGGCGGCACAGGTTCGTTTATCGACCACATGGCATCACTCCTCTCAACCGACCCCCTCGGACTGAACGCACTTGCGGAAAAGGGAAAGCGCGTCTATGCGATCGCCTCCCGCTGCGGTGTCTTTGCTAAGACGGATGTGCAGGCACTCATGAACGACGGGGCGGAGAAAGCGGACATCGCGCTCTCCGTTTTTCAGGCTGTCGTCAACCAGACCATTGGAAATCTTGCGCAGGGACGTCCGATCGGCGGCAATGTCGCCTTCCTCGGCGGCCCCCTGCATTTTCTCCCGGAACTGAAAAAACGCTTTATCGAAACCTTGAAGCTCGATGACGCACATGTCGTCGATGTGGATTACGGCAATTATTTTGTCGCGGTCGGTGCGGCGCTCTCCGACGATGCCGGAGTGACCGATATGCGGGAGATGCGTGCGTGTATCGCGCGTGCACAGGAGGCTGCAGCGGCGGAGACGCGCACGGCAGACTTTACGCTGTTCAAGGACACGGAGGACTATGCGGCGTTCAAGGCGCGGCACGACCGTGACCGCGTGAAGCGCGGAAGTCTCACGGATTACCGTGGCCCGATCTGTATCGGCATCGATGCAGGCTCGACGACGACGAAGCTCGTTGCCATCGGAAGTGGTAAGGAGCTGCTCCATACCTCCTACGGCAGCAATCACGGTTCACCCCTGCAGTCCGTCATCAACGCATTGCGGGATTTTTATGCCGTGATGCCCGAGGGGAGCTACATTGCGGGTGCAATGACGACAGGCTACGGCGAGGCGATCGTCAAGGCGGCGCTCCATGCGGATGGCGGCGAGGTGGAGACCTTTGCCCATCTGCGTGCAGCACAGGAGTTCTGCCCCGAGGTCAGCTTTGTGCTGGACATCGGCGGGCAGGATATGAAGTGCTTCTTCGTACAGGATGGCAGCGTCGGCAACATCACGCTGAACGAGGCGTGTTCGGCGGGCTGCGGCTCCTTTATCCAGAACTTTGCCGAGGGGCTGCACATGACGCCGGCGGAGTTTGCTGCAAAGGCAGTAGATGCAAAAGCGCCTGTCGATCTCGGTACGCGCTGCACGGTCTTTATGAACTCGAAGGTCAAGCAGGCGCAGAAGGAGGGCGCGGAGGTCGCCGACATTTCGGCAGGCATCGCACTCTCGGTCGTCAAGAACGCGCTGTTCAAGGTCATGCAGCTCAAGGATGTCTCCGCGCTCGGCGACCACATCGTCGTGCAGGGCGGGACGTTCTACAACGACGCCGTGCTGCGTGCACTCGAGAACATCATCGGTAAGGATGTCATTCGTCCCGATATTGCGGGTCTTATGGGCGCGTACGGTGCGGCGATCCTCGCACTTGAAGCCGGGACGGAGCGCTCGACCCTGCTCGGCGCGGACGAACTCGGTACCTTTGAGACGAAGACCAGTTCTTACCGCTGCGGAAAGTGCGGGAACAAATGTCTCATTACGATGCAGCGGTTCCCGAACGGTGAGCGCTACTTCACGGGTAACCGCTGCGAGCGCGGCATCGGCGGCGAGAAGCGCGAGGAGGATACGCCGAACATCTATAAGTTCAAGTATCGCCGCGTCTTCAAGCACTACAAATCACCCGCAGAGCCGCGTCGCGGGCGCATCGGCATCCCGCGCACGCTGAATATGTACGAGGACTATCCGTTCTGGTTCACATTCTTTGACAAGCTCGGATACGGGGTCGTGATCTCAGGGAAATCATCGCCGCAGCTCTTCTACAAGGGCATGGCGACGATCCCGTCGGACTCGCTCTGCTACCCCGCAAAGCTCGCGCACGGGCACATCGTCGATCTCGTCGAGAAGGGGGTCGATACGATTTTCTACCCCTGCGAGCCGCATAATATGGACGATAAACCGGGCTCCTCGGCAAATAATTTCAACTGTCCGATTGTTGCCTCCTATGCGGAGAACATCCGCATCAACATGGACATACTGCGTGAGAAGAACATTCGGTTCATTCAGCCGTTTCTGCCCATCCATGACCGCAAACGCATGATCGAGCGCCTTGTGGAGGAGTTCGGGAAGCCTGAGGGCATCGGCAAGAAGGAGATCACGGCTGCGGTTGATGCGGGCTACGCCGAGATCGAACAGTACCGTCAGGATGTGCGCGACTACGGGCAGCAGATTCTTGACCGCATTGCGGAGACGGGGGAGCACGCGATTCTCCTTGCAGGGCGTCCCTACCACGTCGACCCGGAGATCAATCACGGCATCCCCGAGATGATCCAATCGTATAAACTGCCGATCCTCTCCGAGGATGCGGTCTATCACATCCCCGTGCAGGAGCGGCGCTTGCAGGTCGTCAACCAGTGGAGCTACCACGCACGTCTTTATCATGCGGCGCAGTTCGTCGCCGAGCATCCGAACGTGACACTCATCCAGCTGAGCTCCTTCGGCTGTGGTCTTGACGCGCTCACGACGGCGGAGGTGCGTGAGATATTGGAGTCCCACGAGCGCATCTATACGATGATCAAGCTGGACGAGGTATCGAACCTCGGTGCGGCGCGCATCCGTCTGCGCTCCCTGATCGCCGCGCTTGCACGCAGGGAGAATCCCGCCTATCACGAGGTACCCGGCATTGAGCGTCCGCGTTTTACCGAGGACTGCAAGAAGACGCATACGATCCTCGCGCCGCAGATGGCGCCGATCCACTTCGAGCTCTTCCGTACGACGATGAAGAAGCACGGCTACAATGTCGTCATTCCGCCCATGCCGGACAAGGCGTCGATTGATCTTGGGCTGCGCTATGTGCACAACGATATGTGCTACCCTGCGATTGTCGTCATTGGGCAGCTGCTTGCGGCACTCAAGGCGGGGCTGTGCGATGCGGATCATACGAGCATCGCGCTCTTTCAGACCTGCGGTGCCTGCCGCGCGACGAACTATCTCGGTGTCCTGCGCAAGGCGTTGCGCGACGCGGGCTTCCCAAACGTCGCTGTCTTTGCCGTGCGCGGTCTGCCCGAGGAAACGGACAGCTTTGCCTTTAGCCGCGAGATGATGGTGGATGCCATCAAGGCGGCGATTTACGGTGATCTCCTCATGAACGTGCGCAACCGTATGATGCCGTACGAGCTTCAGAAGGGGGCGACACAGGCAGCGTTCGATAAGTGGATGGCGCGCGCAAAGGAGGAGATCGAGCATGGCAGTGTGTTCAAGTTCCGCCGCATGGTGAAGGACATCGTGCGCGACTTTGACCACATCCCCATCGATGAACAGCTGTGGAAGCCGAAGGTCGGCATCGTCGGCGAAATCCTCGTCAAGTACCATCCCGTTGCGAACAATGACATCGAGAAGGTGCTGATGGGGGAGGGGGCTGAGGTCGTTATGCCGGACTTCGTGGACTTCTTCCTCTATTCCGCCTACGACCCCATTGCACAGCACAAGCTGCTCGCCGGCTCGTACAAGGATCGGCTCTTCGGGCGCATGTTCATCAAGGTGATCGAGTTCTTCCGCGCGCCCATGCGCAAGGCTCTGAAGGAGAGCCGTCACTTCCGTCCGCCGCAGTCCATTGATCACACGGCAGAGCTTGCAGCGCGTCATGTCAGTCTTGGCAACATGGCGGGGGAGGGGTGGTTCCTCACGGGTGAGATGGTGAAGCTCATCGAGGAGGGCGTGCCGAACGTCGTCTGCCTGCAGCCATTCGGCTGTCTGCCAAACCACATCACGGGCAAGGGCGTCATGCACGATTTGCGCAAGGCGTATCACGGCGCGAACATCACGGCGATCGACTGCGATGCAGGATCGAGTGAGGTCAACCAGCTGAACCGTCTGAAGCTCATGCTTGCCGTTGCGAAGGAGCGGCGGCCGGTAAAGGTAGATGCTGTGATGCAGACAAACGAAAATGCAAAAATGAGATAATCCATTTTGGAAAGAGAGCTATGTTTTTAAGCATGGCTCTTTTTATTACAAAAATATGTTCCGCGAACAAAAATTTCACAAAAATTTGTTCTAAACTATTGACCGAACACTTTTTCTGTGTTATTCTATATCCGAACAGAAGTTTTGAGAATGTATATGCGGATATGAACAAACGGAGGGATCGCGATGAAACGTGTCGGTCTTTTTCTCAGTGTATTTGCTCTTATATGGATGGGCGTATCTGCGCTCCATTTGACGAATCCCTATCTGCGCTCCGCGGACTTCATCGAGGTGTCTGTCATGCGCGGCGAGAATGTCTGGACGATTGCGCGTAAGTACGCGACAAAGGAGACGATGGCGGAGCAGCTTGAGGAGGCGATCATCGAGGTGAACGGACTTGCGCCCGATGGCACCGTTGCTGCGGGACGCCGTCTCCAGATTCCCGTTTTGGAACCTGCAGAGCAGCTGCAGGCAATGGCGGAGCACAAATCCCTTGACACAGCCGCCCGTGCGCCTTATAATGGCGTTACCGATTAGGGTGGAAACATATGGCCTTGTCCCTATGGGATGGATTTCCTATCCCAAGGGGCAGGGCTTTTTTGTATGATTGAGAGGAGAGCATTTATGATAAAGCTGACACTGCCGGATGGCTCCATACGTGAGGCAGAGGCGGGGACAACGCTGCTGGACGTTGTCAAGGGAATGAGCAACTCGCTCGCAAAGAAGGCACTTGCCGCGAGTCTCGACGGCAAGACGGTCGACCTGACAACGCCTGTGACGCACGATGCTGCATTTCAGGTGCTTACCTTTGAGGATGAGGGAGGGCGTCATGCCCTGCGCCATACGGCGTCGCATATCATGGCACAGGCAGTCAAGCGTCTTTATCCTGAGAGCAACGTGCAGCTCGCCATTGGTCCTGCCATCGAGAACGGCTTCTACTATGACTTCGATCTCGAGCGCCAGCTGACGGATGCCGACTTGCGCGACATCGAAAAGGAAATGAAGAAGATCGTCAAGGAGAATCTGAAGCTCGAGCGCCGCGAGATTCCGCGCAATGAGGCGATCGAATATTTCCGCGCAAAGGGCGAGAACTACAAGGTCGAGCTGATCGAGGATCTGCCGGAGGACGAGACGATCACCACCTATACGCAGGGCGAGTTCACGGATCTCTGCGCGGGGCCGCACGTCATGTCCACGGGCAAGGTCAAGGCGTTCAAGCTGCAGAGCATCGCCGGGGCATACTGGCGCGGCAGTGAGAAGAACAAGATGCTGCAGCGCATCTATGGAACTGCGTTCGACAAGCAGGAGGATCTGGACGCCTACCTCAACATGCTGGAGGAGGCAGCGAAGCGCGACCATCGCAAGCTCGGCAGGGAACTCGATCTCTTCAGCCTGCACGAGGAGGGCCCGGGCTTCCCGTTCTTCCATCCGAACGGCATGCTCCTGCGCAACGCGATTCTCGAGTATTGGCGCGAGGTGCACCGCCGCTACGGTTATCAGGAGATCAGCACTCCTGTCATCCTGAGCCGCAAGCTCTGGGAGACGTCGGGGCACTGGTTCCACTACCGCGAGAATATGTATACGACCGAGATCGACGAAGAGGATTACGCAATCAAGCCGATGAACTGCCCCGGCTGCATGCTCGTCTACCGTTCGAAGCTGCACAGCTACCGTGATTTGCCGCTGCGCCTCGCGGAACTCGGGCTCGTGCACAGACACGAACTCTCGGGAGCCCTGCACGGGCTTTTCCGTGTACGCAACTTCACACAGGACGACGCGCATCTCTTTGTTACGCCCGATCAGATTGAGGGTGAGATTCAGCACACGATCGACCTCTTCGACGAGGTCTACCACACATACGGCCTCTCGTACAAGGCGGAGCTCTCCACGCGTCCTGAGGACTCGATGGGCTCGGATGAGATGTGGGAACTCGCGACGGATGGACTGCGCAAGGCACTCGAAAATCGCGGGTTGGACTTTGTGGTGAACGAGGGCGACGGTGCGTTCTACGGTCCGAAGATCGACTTCCACCTGCGAGACTCCATCGGGCGTACATGGCAGTGTGGCACGATCCAGCTGGACATGAGTCTGCCTGAGAAATTTGACCTGACCTACATCGGTGAGGACGGGGAGAAGCATCGCCCCGTCATGCTGCACCGTGTCGTCTACGGCTCGATTGAGCGCTTCATCGGCATCCTGATTGAGAACTATGCGGGCGCGTTCCCCGTGTGGATGGCACCCGTGCAGGTGCGCATCCTGCCGATCACGGAGCGTCATGCGGCGTATGCCGAGCAGCTGCGTCAGGAGATGTTCGATCTCGGCTTCCGTGTTGAGGTTGATGACCGCAACGAGAAGACAGGCTACAAGATCCGTGAGAGTCAGGTCAAGAAAACTCCGTACACGCTCGTCGTCGGTGATCAGGAGCAGGAGAATCATACGGTTGCCCTGCGCAAATATGGCGAGAAGGACAGTACGGTCATGTCGGTCGGAGACTTTATCGTGCTCGTGCAGGAAAAAATTGCAACGCGCGCACAGGAGTATTGACAAGATACCTGCATTTGTGGTACTATGGCTTCTGTTACAAGCAGAAGCCACCGCTTCTCACCTGCAGTCACATTGTCTGACGGGTCGAATGAAAGATATTTCACGAGATTTTTCAAGGGTGGCTTTGTGCCGCCCTTTTCTATTGCAGGATGGCGTCAAGACGTGCATCCGAACCAGGAGGTGTTCTTGCCATAAGCAGGGAATCTTTGCGAATCA
>ERZ772960.1142-NODE-1142-length-21816-cov-4.530215_pt1 | contig 21816 bp, 12 predicted proteins | sample MGYA00580678_ERZ772960 | MGnify/ENA primary metagenome ERZ772960 (study PRJEB29015, sample SAMEA2737930) | human oral metagenome | biome: human oral; feature: human-associated habitat; material: dental | place: China | collected 2059 ... | reverse complement strand
ATATACACACAACAGAGTGGTACACATCGCGATGATGCGTACCACTCGCCTTTTTGTTTGTGTGGACAATGCCCTTGTTAGGGCGTGTTTCGGAGAAGCGAGGGGACACAGGTAGGGGGCTTAACGAAAACGTTCGCTTTTCATGCATGTTTTCTACGGATTTTAGTAACTTTGCGCAACCAAGCGAAGAAGAATACCACTGCGATTCCCCGACTGATAGACCTACAACATCAACGACATCAGATAGACACAACGCTATGAAGCAAACCATAGAACTGCTGGCTCCGGCCAAAAATGCCGACTGCGGAATGGCCGCCATCGACCATGGCGCCGATGCTGTGTATATAGGTGCCGACCGTTTTGGGGCACGCGCCGCCGCAGGCAACTCCGTGGCCGATATCGAACGCCTTTGTACTTACGCTCATCGTTATGCCGCCCGTGTGTATGTGACGGTGAATACACTTCTCTACGACAACGAGTTGGAAGCCACGCAGAAGTTAGTCTGGGAACTGTATGAGGCCGGTGCCGATGCCATACTCGTGCAAGATATGGCACTGCTCGAGATGAATCTTCCGCCCATAGCGTTGCATGCCAGCACGCAGACCGACAACCGCACGGCCGAGAAAGTAAGATGGTTGGCCGACCAAGGCTTTTCGCGTGTGGTGCTGGCGCGGGAGTTGTCGGTCTCCGAGATTGCGGCCATCCATCGGCAATGCCCCGATGTTGCCCTCGAAGTATTCGTACACGGCGCATTGTGTGTCAGCTATTCGGGCGTGTGCTATGCTTCCCAACATTGTTTCGGTCGCAGTGCCAACCGCGGCGAATGTGCACAGTTTTGCCGGATGCCGTTCGATCTTGTGGATGCCGACGGACGGGAGATAGAGCACGGTCGGCATCTCCTTTCATTGAAAGATATGGCACAAATCGACCATTTGGAAGCACTGATGGCGGCGGGTGCCTCGTCGTTTAAGATTGAGGGACGGTTGAAAGACATCAGCTACGTGAAAAACGTGGTGGCCGCCTATAGTCGTCGGTTCAATGACATCATTGCCGCACATCCTACGCAATACGTGCGCAGCTCTCGGGGCGAGGTGAGCTACACGTTCACGCCCGACCTCCAAAAGACCTTCCACCGCGGTTATACGTCTTATTTCCTGAATGGCAGACAACCGAACATCGCCTCTTTCGACACACCGAAAGCCATGGGCGAGTTTGTGGGAACAGTGAAGGAGATACGCGGAAAATCGCTCATCGTGGCAGGTACGGCATGCTTTGCCAATGGCGACGGCCTTTGCTTTATCAACCATCGACGCGAGTTAGAGGGATTCCGTGTGAACCGCGCCGAGGGCAACCGCCTTTTCCCTGCAACGATGCCTTCAAACCTACGTCGCGGCCTATCGCTCTATCGCAACGCCGACCGCGCCTTTGAACAGATGCTCGCAAAACCCACAGCCGTGCGCAGTATTCCCGTAACGATGGTGTTGGACATCTGCGATAGCACCCTGAAACTCCGCATGGCGACAGTGGATGGGGAAACGGCCGTGGAAGTAGAAACCGACGTTCTCAACCTTGCCACCGCCCGCACACCGCAGGCTGACAACATCTGTCGCCAACTCACGAAGTTAGGCAACACGCCTTACGTCTGCCGCGAGGTGATGATGGACGGCGGAGTGGAAAGCCTTTTCATCCCGTCGAGTCTGTTGGCTGCTCTGCGTCGAAATGCCGTTGAGCAACTGTCGGCTGCTATCATCCCTGATAGAGAACCCGTTGCCCTGCGTAAGTCTTCTTCCACCATCGTTGCCCCGCAGGCATACGCCGCCTTTCCCTATCTCTACAATATCGCCAATCGCATGGCCGTTAAATTCTACAAAGCGCACGGTCTTTCTCACACCCATCCGGCTTTTGAGTTAGACGGCAAATCTACCGACGAACCGCTCATCATGCAATGTCGTCACTGCATCAAGTATGCATTGGGACGATGCGAACGACACGGCGGATGCAAACCTAACTGGACGGAACCGCTCTATCTGCGCTTAGGCGACGGCCGACGATTCCGACTGCAATTCGACTGCAAACAATGTGAAATGAGTATCTATGCACAGAAATCTTAACCTTTTCAGCATACTGCCCGCTGTCTTGTGGGGCATGCTGCTTACCGCCTGCTATCACGAACACAGTCCGAAGTCGAAAGCCTCCACAGCCGAGCTTGCAGACGATTCACTGACGTTTGCCAAGACGCATCACTACACGAACAACTACAATTTCGTCGTAAAGGCCGATTCGCTCGTATTGTTCAGCCAGCAACCCGAAGAAATCAATAGCGGATTGGCTACCGACAGTATCGTTGTGCCCAAACATGCCCACCTCGTAGTAGCCGACATCCGCATCATGCCCAACGACAAGACGGATTCCGTATGGATACAACTTGCCAAAGACCAATACACGTTTGGTTGGACGCAGGAGTCGCGACTGCTGCCCGCCGTAGTACCCGACGACCCCATCTCGCAGTTTATCTCAACGTTCTCCGACACACACCTGCTCATCTTCCTCGTTGTTATCTGCATCATCGCTGCCGCCTATCTTATACGCACCTTGCTGCGTCGCAATGCCCACCTCGTTCATATCAACGATATCGACAGTTTCTATCCGGCTTTGCTCGCACTCACCGTGGCCACTGCCGCCACATTCTATGCAAGCATCCAACTCTTTGCCCCTGATACTTGGCGTCATTTCTATTACCACCCCACGCTCAATCCCTTCTCTGTGCCTCCGTTGCTGTCTATCTTTCTCTGTTCCGTGTGGGCAATACTTATTCTTGCGGTGGCCGTCGTAGACGTGGTACACAACCGTCTGCCGTGGGGCGAGGCTGTGCTCTATCTCTTTGGTCTTATCGGGGTGTGTGCCATCAACTACATTGTTTTCAGCATCACTACGCTCTACTACGTGGGCTATGCCCTCCTTGCCATCTATTTCTTCTTTGCCATCCACCATTATAACCGCAGTCATCGCCCCACCTTACTCTGCGGACGCTGCGGCCGTCGCATTCCCTCGCGGGGTATATGTCCGCATTGCGGTGCCGTAAACAACTAGGGGGGCAGAAGTAATAGACTGTAACTCCATTTTCGATGTGCAAATACAAGGAACAAAGTTTTCGGGCTTTCTCTTGTTTGCTTAAGAATCTTTATGTACCTTTGCCGCGGTAAAAAGAAATCAAAGTGCTAAACCAATTATTCGAGAACATATCCACCTTATTATATAAAGGTGTGAGTGAGGTAAAGAGAAATGTGTGTTTCCCTTTATCTTTTAACACTTTATATTTGGTCAACTCAAATAATTTGCTAACACACACACACACATTCGCACCGCCAGTCGGATAATACTTTAAACGCTTTTTCATACGCGCGCGCGAAGCGTGTCGCATTCCCCATAAACAAAGGGCTCCAAGGAGTTCCCTTTGTTCGCTTTTTCGTGCCCGTTTGTAAGGTGCAGAAAGGCAAGAATCTCTCTAAAATGATTCTAACTTTTCACTCGTCTGCTGCGGGTAGAAAAAGAGTTGACTATATATTGATGTCTCATTTTAACAAACAAATCCAATGAAGAAAAAACTTTTACTATTATTGTTTATACTTTGTATGCTACCTTCATCACAATTGCAGGCACAGGACAAGACCTATACCGTAAATGGGAAAATATGGACATACAGGTTAAACGGAGGTAATGCAACAATAGTGAGTGTACGAAATGCCGATCATTCAAGCGCTCTCTCCGGTGAAGTGACTATCCCCAGCCAAATCGGTTCTGCTAAAGTTACAGCAATCGGTCCTTCTGTGTTTTACAACCAAAACTCAATAACGAAGATCACGATTCCCGAGAGTGTCACAACCATTGGGGACAATGCATTCTATCAATGTGGGCGTTTGACCGGTACACTGTATTTGCCCAATATCACAACCATTGGTAACTATACATTTTATCGTTGTGAGCATTTGACCGGTACACTGTCATTGCCTAACCTCACAACCATTGGGGACTATGCATTTTATTATTGTAAGCATTTGACCGGTACACTGTCATTGCCCAACCTCACAACCATTGGTGAGAATGCATTTTATAACTGCTATCGTTTGACCGGAGCATTGAAATTACCTAAGGTTATAGCAATTGGAAAAGCTGCATTTGCCAGTTGCCCTGGCTTAAGCAGCTTAGAAGTATCTAAGGCCACGATAATTGGACAGGCAGCATTTGTCGACTGCTCAGGCTTAACCGAATTAAAATTACCCAACGTTACAACCATTGACGAGGGGGCATTTCTCAGATGTAAAGGTTTGATTGAATTGAAACTACCCAACGTCACAACCATTAATGACCATGCATTTACGTCCTGCACTCACTTAGCCCGCTTAGAAGCGCCCAAGCTCGCAATCATTGGCGAGTGGGCATTTGACGAATGCCGTGGTTTGACTCATTTGAAATTGTCTAAAACATTAACAAGCATTGCCACTGGTGCTTTTTCGGATTGCAGCAGCCTAACCACCGTGACATTTGAAAGTGGAACTGTCTTGACTAATATCTTAGGACAAGTGCATTTTCAGTATTGTTATAACTTGCAGTATATCGACATGAGGGGTGTTACCCTTCCCCCAGGCTTTATTTCCAGTAGAGACAACTCTGGCCTATCACTTTTTAGGAATGTCCCGCCCTACACCATGATTTATCTCCCCGCCACTGTCACTGCTGCTGAAGCAAATCAAGAAAACTTTGTGATTGGCAACCAATGTGATAAGTTTGCCGTTTATGAAAGACACAACGACTATAAGGATGGAAACATGGGCTGCGACTATCCCATTCTTCAGGATTTCACCGCTACTACAGCCGAATACCGCGACCGCAACTTTAGCGGTATCAGTTGTAAAACACTTTGCCTGCCTTATCCCGCCACACTACCGGCAGGAATGATGGCCTATACTCTGGTACGCAGAAAAGCCAACGGAAGATGCTACTTCACTTCCGTGGCAAAAGCCGCCGATGGCACAACTTCTCTCGAAGCCAACACGCCCTACCTGCTCCGCGTCACCGATGGCGGAACCCACACATTCGGTACCGAAAACAATGTGCAGGTGAAAGCCACGCCCGCCACAATAGAAATACAGGGTAGCCATGATGCCTCCATTTTCTTTGGCGGCACCACAACTAACATCGACAACGCCGCAGCCGCCTCAGGCAACTATTATGGTCTGTATAGCAATACATGGCTGCCCTACAAGCCCTCTACGCCCAATGGTTTTGTGCACTCGATGCGTGCCTACATCCGCACCACAGGTGGTTCGCCGGCAAAAAGATTCGCCATTGTGCTCGACGATGAAGATACCGCCACAGGCATTGATACGCCCGAACTGACCGAAGATGAGTTGCGTAGCGGTCGCCACACTTTCTACACCCTTGATGGTCGCCAGGCAGGCACGGACTACGACCGGTTAATCAGCGGTGAGATATACGTGGTAAAAGGACAAAAGTTCTACAAATTCTAAATAAACAGAGGATATGAAGAAGCAATATATCGCACCTCGCATCACGGTGCTTCCCATAGAAACAGAAGGTTTGCTCGAAACAATTTCTTTACCCATCGGCCCCGGTCCTGCTCCTGGACCCAGCGAGGGAAAAGAAAGCGACTTCTTCGACGAGGACAACGAACAGCATATGGCAGGCTATGAGCTATGGCAGGAATAGAAAAGACTGCAATTTTTTAATACGATATTCTATTAACGTGAGTTCAATATAAGGAAGAAACCTCTATCGGAGGCTTACCAACTACTTCCTTATATCGGATTCACGTTATTTTGTAGTGGGTAGATATATAAGTACCTGAAAATCAATAGCATATGGAGCAATGTGAAAAAGCTATGCTTTGACGGTATGAAAGCATAGCTCCGAGCATATAGAAAGATAGCTTTGAGTGCAAAGAAGGATAGCTTTTGCAACTTATTAGCTTTGGTATGTCAGTGATAAGAGCGGCCATATGGCATTATCTCTCTATCGAACTTGCATCGGAAAAATGACTGCGGACGACATTTTCCTGTCATTATTATTTGTCGTTCGTCTATTTTTCTTTATATTTGCACTTGTAAAAACAACAATATTCATATAATTACAAATAACACCTAAACAATGACTGAAAAAAGAGTTTACACGTTCGGTAACGGTCATGCAGAAGGCAAGGCCGACATGCGGAACCTGCTCGGAGGTAAGGGAGCAAACCTCGCTGAGATGAATTTGATTGGTATTCCTGTACCTCCGGGATTTACTATCACGACAGATGTCTGCAATGAGTATTATGAGAAAGGAAAAGACGAAGTAGTGAAGTTACTGAAAGCAGATGTGGAGAATGCCGTTAAGCATATCGAAACGCTGATGAACAGCACGTTCGGTGACCCGACGAATCCTCTGCTTGTTTCTGTTCGTTCCGGCGCAAGAGCTTCTATGCCTGGTATGATGGATACCATTTTGAACCTTGGTCTTAACGATACAGTAGTAGCAGGTTTGGCTAAGAAGACCGGCAATGAACGTTTTGCCTATGACAGCTATCGCCGCTTTGTACAGATGTATGGTGATGTGGTACTTGGCATGAAGCCTGTAAACAAAGAAGACATCGACCCGTTTGAAGCTATTATAGAAAAGGTGAAGGAAAAACGGGGTATCAAACTCGACAACGAGATGACCGTTGACGAGTTGAAATCGCTGGTTGTTCTATTTAAAGAAGCCATTAAGAAGCAGACGGGGCATGACTTCCCCACTGACCCCATGGAGCAGTTGTGGGGTGCAGTGTGTGCTGTATTCGATAGCTGGATGAACGAGCGTGCCATTCTCTATCGCAAGATGGAGGGTATCCCCGCAGAGTGGGGAACGGCCGTTTCTGTGATGGCGATGGTATTCGGCAACATGGGAGAAACGTCCGCTACGGGTGTATGCTTCAGCCGCGATGCTGCTACCGGTGAGAATGTCTTCAATGGAGAGTATTTGGTAAATGCACAAGGAGAAGACGTGGTGGCCGGTATTCGCACACCGCAGCAGATTACGAAAGCAGGAAGCCTCAAATGGGCAGAGCAACAGGGCGTGGACGAAGCCACGCGTGTCTCGAAATATCCTTCGATGGAGGAGAATATGCCCGCTATTTATGCTGAACTCGACGCAATACAAAACAAGTTGGAGAAGCATTACCACGACATGCAAGACATGGAATTCACCGTGCAAGAAGGCAAACTATGGTTCCTGCAAACCCGCAATGGAAAACGTACGGGTACGGCTATGGTGAAAATAGCAATGGACTTGCTTCGTGAGGGTGAGATAGACGAGAAGACTGCACTTTTGCGTTGCGAGCCCAATAAACTCGACGAGTTGCTTCATCCCATTTTTGATAAAGACGCACTGAAACGAGCTAAGGTACTGACGCGAGGCCTTCCCGCCTCTCCGGGTGCTGCTTGCGGTCAGATTGTGTTTTTTGCCGACGATGCTGTGAGATGGCATGAGGAAGGACACCAAGTGGTGATGGTTCGTATAGAAACTTCTCCCGAAGACTTGGCCGGAATGTCGGCCGCCGAAGGCATCCTCACGGCACGTGGCGGTATGACTTCTCATGCAGCTGTGGTAGCTCGAGGAATGGGCAAGTGCTGCGTTTCGGGTGCTGGTGCTATCAATGTAAACTACAAGGCACGCACCGTGGAAATAGATGGCGTGAAGCTGAAAGAAGGCGATTATATCTCGCTAAACGGTTCTACGGGCGAAGTATTTTTAGGCGAGGTGAAGACCAAACCGGCCGAGGTAACCGGAGACTTTGCCGCACTTATGGACCTCTGCTCCAAGCATAGCAAGTTGGTTGTACGCACCAATGCCGACACGCCTCACGATGCTGAAGTAGCTCGCAACTTCGGTGCCGTAGGTATCGGACTTTGCCGCACCGAGCACATGTTCTTTGAGAATGAAAAGATAAAGGCCATGCGCGAGATGATTCTCTCCGACACCCAGGCCGGTCGTGAGAAAGCCCTTCAGAAGTTATTGCCCTACCAGCAGCAAGACTTCTATGGCATACTGAAAGCAATGGACGGATATCCTGTGAATATCCGTCTGTTGGATCCGCCCCTCCATGAGTTCGTTCCTCACGACTTAGCCGGACAAGAGACGATGGCAAAAGAGATGGGCGTAAGTTTGGAGACAATCCAATTGCGTGTAAAATCGTTGAGCGAGGCCAACCCCATGCTCGGCCATCGTGGTTGTCGCTTGGGCAACACATATCCCGAAATCACTGCCATGCAGACCAGAGCCATCCTCGGTGCGGCTATTCAATTGAAGAAAGAAGGTTTCAATCCGCATCCGGAAATCATGGTGCCACTTATCGGTATCGTGCACGAGTTTGAGACACAGGAGACGGTGATTCGTCAGACGGCGGCAGAACTCTTTAAAGAAGAGGGCATAGAGATACCATTCAAAGTGGGTACGATGATAGAAATACCTCGCGCTGCGCTGACGGCCGACAAGATAGCCAAGCATGCAGAGTATTTCAGCTTCGGAACAAACGACCTTACGCAGATGACTTTCGGTTACAGTCGTGACGACATCGCCAGCTTCCTGCCTGTATATTTGGACAAGAAAATACTAAAGGTAGACCCATTCCAAGTTCTTGACCAAGATGGCGTGGGACAACTCATCGAAATGGCTGTGAAGAAAGGACGCACAGCACGTCCCAACCTCATGTGTGGTATCTGTGGTGAGCACGGCGGAGAACCGTCGTCGGTGAAGTTCTGTCACCGTGTAGGTCTTGACTACGTAAGTTGCTCTCCGTTCCGTGTACCTATTGCACGATTGGCTGCGGCGCAAGCTAACGTTGAGAGCAATTAGTACTCTCTTTTAATAATTAATGATTTAGGCGGAATGCCCCGTGTGTATGGGACATTCCGCCTATTTAAATAAATGCCTCTGCCACGTATGGTACGCGGAGCGTATGAGGGAAAAACTTACAATCGGATGATGGCAACCAAAGAATTATCAACGTGCAAGGCGAATGCCTGCCAAGCGCTTCCCACTTTGATTGTAAGCTACAGCTATGTAGATGCCAATCGGCATATCTTGCAATGATATGCTGCCCTGTCGTTCTTCAAACTGCCACAGCAAGCGTCCGTCTGTTGCATACAAATCAATCTTGGCAACAGATGCGGCTTTATAAAGCGTAGCTCCGTCTTTATCATAGCGCAGGTAGGTTTCGGCCTCGCTTTGTTGCTGCTCATGTATTCCGGTGCTGACTTCCGCTACAACTTTCCAGCCATTCCCACGCGCTTTGGTTGTATTTGCTGTTGCTGTACCCGGATTTTCGCTGATATCTGCCACACCCCATTTGAGCGAAGCTTGTTCTTCAGGCGTAGCTTCGGGTGCTTGGGGAAGTGCATCAAGCGCTCGAGTAAGCAAGTCTGCAGACAATTGGTTACCTGCAAGGCTCAAGGAATAGAGTTTATTTAACTTTGTCCAACTTATATCACGTAATTGGTTCCGATCAAGATGAAGCATTTTGAGTTTTGTATTGTTTGTCAGATCCAAAGTCGTTAGTTGATTGCCCACACAATAGAGTTCTTTCAGGCGCGCATTGGCCGAAAGGTTCAGCGTTTCAATCGCATTATGTCCGCAAGCTACTCCCGTCAGTATCGTATTCATTCCAAGCTCCAATGCGCCCAGCCGATTATGTTCAACGTCCAAGGTACGCAAGCCGGTATTCGTTCTTAGGTCAATGGAGGTCAGCATATTGCCGGCACAATAAAGCTCTGCCAGCATAGTGTTGGCTGCAAGAGGAAGTGTTGTCAAACGATTCTGACTCACATCGAGCGTAATGAGTAACCCATTGGCTTGTATGTCAGCCCTGTCCAATTGGTTGTTTGCGCAGCGCAGTGTGGTCAGTACCGTATTGTGGCTGACGTCCAAGTCGGTCAATTGATTGTTGCTGCAATCCAATACAGAGAGTTTCGCAAGCCCGCTTACGTTTAAATCCGTCAGATGATTTTGCTTACACTTCAATTGCGTCAATAAGGGAGTGGGACGCAAGTCGAGTGCTGACAAGCTATTATTACCGACAGACAAACGTTGCAACGCCGGATTATGAGAGAGGTCTAAGGCGGTCAATTCGTTTTCATAAGCAAACAAGGTCTCCAACGCCGGATTATGACTTACATCAAGTGTCGTCAGCTTGTTTGCACCGCAACCTAAGGACTTCAAGGCGACATTATGCGAAACATCCATTCTTTCTATTTGATTCTCTCCGCAAGAAATCTGCGTCAGTGCCGTATTGTTGCTCACATCGATGGCACGCAACCGGTTTTGATGACAAATCAACACATGCAATTGTCTGTTCTGGCTAACGTCAAGTGCCGATAACACATTGTTCGCGCAATACAATTGGACAAGTGCAGCATTGGTTCCCACCTGCAAACTCCCCAACTTGTTATTGTGACAATACAGCTCAGAGAGGTGCCCCAGATTGTTTACATTGAGCGTTGTCAACTCATTGTCGTTACACGCCAACCATTGCAGCGCGCCAACGGGACTTGCATCCAAAGCGGTTAACTTGTTGCCGCGACAATCCAACTTCTTCAGTCCATGACAAGCAGATAAATCTATCTGCACCAATTCATTTTTATAGCACGTCAGCGTCTCGATGTTTCCTTTCACCACGATGGTCTGTGCGCCGACAGTATAGCCATCGTCATCATTTCCATTCAGTCCTTCGATGGTGAAAGAGCCACCTTCAGCGGTCTCTATCCCGATATTAAAATTCTCACCGAGAGTTTTATTCGTTTGCAAACGAATAATGTCTATGGGATTTTGGCCCATCATCGTTCCTGTCCCAATAAGCAATAAGGACAACAGCAACAAGCAGTAGCATCGTACCGTACGCAAGAGAGTAAACTCTGTTTTCATAAATGTTGATTTATTAAAGGATTAAAGTATTAAAAAAGTATGCAATCACAATTGCCGTATGCAAACAACTATCATGAAACACGGCTGTAAAGATAATAATAAAATAAAGAAGAAGATAAACGATGATAGAATATTTTTAACCTCCGTTTTACACAATCAAGGTCAAAACAAAAATTTTAGTGCTCGCAGTTCAACTGCAAGCATTCGAGAAAAGAAAACGACAAGCAACGGGATGCCGGGTCTGAAAAAATAAACCCAAAACATACGCGAGTTCGGGATAAGGTTATCCAACCTGTAAGCCCCGACGGGGGCTATTAGATAAGAATCTCTTATCCCGAACTCGCGTATAAGTTAAGGAAAACGGTTGTCGATGTACAGGAAATACATGCGACAACCGTTTACTGCTATTTACCACAAGTCGTGGAGCTTGTGGGAAGCTGCTGGAAGAAGTCGTTGCCCTTGTCATCAACGAGGATAAAGGCGGGGAAATCTTCAACGCGAATCTTCCACACGGCTTCCATACCAATCTCTGGGAACTCTACACACTCAATACTCTTGATAGAGTTCATGGAGAGGATGGCAGCGGGACCACCGATACTACCGAGGTAGAAGCCGCCATGTTTCTTGCAGGCATCGGTCACCACCTGCGTGCGATTACCCTTAGCAATCATAATCATGGAGCCGCCATGGTCTTGGAACTCATCTACGTAGGGGTCCATTCGGTTGGCTGTAGTCGGCCCCATCGAACCGCAAGGCAATCCCGCAGGTGTCTTGGCCGGACCGGCATAAAGCACAGGGTGGTCTTTGATATATTGTGGCAGTTCGCCCGTTTCGTCAAGCCGTGCTTTGAGCTTAGCATGAGCAATATCGCGTGCTACGATGATAGTACCATTGAGACTGACGCGTGTTGAAACGGGATATTTGGTGAGTTCTTTGAGCACTTGCTGCATGGGTTGGTCGAGATCTATCCTCACGGCGTTACCCTCGCCAGCGTTACGCAGTGCTTCGGGGATGAGTTCGCCCGGATTGTCGTCGAGCTTCTCTATCCAGATACCATCGCGATTAATCTTTGCCTTGATGTTGCGGTCGGCCGAACAGCTTACACCCAGACCGACCGGACAAGAAGCGCCATGGCGTGGCAGACGGATGACGCGGATGTCGTGGGCAAAGTATTTACCGCCAAACTGTGCACCCAAACCTATCTTATAGGCTTCTTCGAGCAACAGTTTCTCTAATTCCACGTCGCGGAAAGCTCGTCCTGTTTCGTCGCCGGTGGTAGGAAGATTATCGTAATAGTGCGTCGAAGCGAGCTTCACGGTAAGGAGGTTTTTCTCCGCACTTGTGCCTCCGATAACGAATGCGATATGATAAGGCGGACAGGCAGCAGTGCCGAGGGTTTTCATCTTGTCGATGAGGAAAGGCACAAGGGTGCCGGGATTCTGCAACAAAGCTTTCGTCTGCTGATAGAAATAGGTTTTGTTGGCCGAACCACCGCCCTTGACTACGCAGAGGAAACGATATTCGTCGCCTTCTGTAGCTTCGATATCTATCTGTGCGGGAAGATTGCATCGGGTGTTCACCTCGTCATACATGTTGAGGGGTGCATTCTGAGAATAACGCAGGTTTTCTTCGGTGTAAGTCTTATAGACACCGAGCGAAAGTGCTTCTTCATCGCAGATGTCTGTCCAGACGTGTTGCCCTTTCTCGCCATGGATGATGGCTGTGCCGGTATCTTGGCAGAAAGGGAGTTTGCCCTTGGCAGCTACTTCGGCGTTGCGCAGGAAAGTAAGTGCCACATACTTGTCGTTATCACTGGCTTCGGGGTCATGGAGAATCTTAGCCACTTGTTCGTTGTGTGCCCTACGTAAAAGGAAATTAACGTCGCGGAAAGCCGTGTTGGCAAGTTTGGTCAATGCTTCAGACGACACTTTAAGAATCTGTTTACCTTCAAATTCGCTCACGGAGACACCGTCTTTCGTCAGCAGATAATACTCTGTATCGTCCTTTCCTATCTGGAACATGGGCGCATACTTGAATGCTGGTGTTGTTGCCATAATGTTTGTATTTAAATATTTGAATGTGGTCTTTTAATAGCTGAAGGAAGAATAGTCGGAAGAGAAACAGACAGGATGCGGGAGAAGGACTCCGCATACCCGTCTGTTGCACGTTAATCAGTATCCGAAAATCTCGTCGGTAGATAATCGGTGAATGGTTCCGAGCTTCTCCAAAGCGGGTATATCGAGGTTCTTCTCGTCGCCCAAAATGATGTATCGTATCGGCTTCTTGGCCATGGTCTCGGCCTCGAAGTTCACCAAATCCTGCAAGGTAATCTTGGGGAGGTCACGATAGATGCGCTCGTTGAGGTCATAGTCAATGCCCCTGAGTTGGTTCCAATAATAGGATGAGAGGATGGCATACTTGGTAGTGCGCGACGTAGCAATCTGCTTTGTGAGGCTCTGTTTAGCCAATTCAAAGGCTTTACCACTCTGAGGAATGGTATCGAGCAGGTTGTTGAATACCTTAATACAGTCGGGCATCTTGTCATTCTGTGAGATGACGTTGGTACGCCAGTAGGTTGGTTCCTGCTTGCGCCATGGTGTCGCATAGTATGCATCGGCGGAATAAGCCAATCCACGCGACTCTCTCAACTCTTGGAAGACGAGAGCATTCATGCTGCCTCCAAAGTAGGAATTGAATAAAGAAACAACGGCCTGACGATCGGGATCCCATACTCGGCCGTCATTGTGATACATCGTCATATGTATATTCTTAGCCTCATAAGGCGCGAGGATGACCTCGGTTTGCGGAGTGGTCTGCAATTTATATTCATGTCCTTCCGGTACATCCATTGGTTTCTTCACCGTAGTACGATTCTTAGCTATGGCCGCAGCGAGTTCTTTCTCTGTTGCGGGACCGTAATATAATACGGTGTGCTTATAAGTACTCAACTTTTTCACCATATCAAGCAATGCCTGCGGTTTCATGGCACGCAGTTCGTTCTCACTAAGCACGTTTCTTACAGAATTGTAGGAACCGTACATACCGTAGCGTAATAAGGCTTTGAAATTAGCATCCTGATTGGTCTTCTCATCCTTGCGGCCTTTCAGCAACAGGTCTACCACCTTGTTATAGGCCTCTTGGTCGGGTTTTGCATGGTTAAACAGATTGTCCAACAGTGCAAGAGCCGGTATCATGTTCTCACTAAGGCCTTCCAATTCAATGGAGGTATTGTAAGAACCGACCGAGATACTGTAGTGACAAGCCAACCGATAGAACATGCGCTGTATTTGCTCCACAGAGTATTTGTCCGTGCCAATAAACTCCAAATATGCGGGTGCCAAACTCAATGCCTTTTGGTCTTCTGTACCGAAGTTGTATTGGAATGTGAGATGGAAGAGACCATTCTCCGTATTCTGCTTATAAAGCACAGGAGTACCATTTTTAAGGGTAAACTTCGAGAGGTCTGTCTGGTAGTTCACAAACTTAGGCTGTATGGGTTCGGCCTTGGTTTCAAGCACTTCTTTCAGAAACGCACTTTGCTTGTCGCGGTTGGAAGGAATGGCAGTGATGGCCGGCTTATCAATCTTCTTGAGCGTAGTATCTGTGCCCTGCCGTTTATAGACGATGGCATAATTATCTTTAAAGTGTTGGTTGGCGAAGTCGATGATTTGCTGTTTCGTCATTTTCTCCATACGATGGAGGGTTTCCACCATGCCGTCCCACTTCTTGTCATTGATAAACGCGTCTACGAAGCGACTGGCTCTCCACTGATTATTATCCATAGATTGGTTGTAAAGGAGCTTCACATTATTGATGACCGAGGGCAGCAAGTCATCGGAGAAGTCTCCTTTTTTGAGTTTATCCATCTCTCCGAGCAGCAACGTACGCACTTCTTCGAGGCTCTGTCCCTCTTTGGGGGTTGCTTGAAGAAGGAACGAAGAATAGTCTTTCAGGGTGTAGCAATAGGCACCGGCATCCTGAACCTCGGCTTTACGGATGAGGTCTAAGTCGAAGAGGCCGGCCTTTCCGTTGCTCAATATCTCGGCTATCACATCGAGGGTATCGGTTTGCAAATCGGATGCCCCTTTGAAACGCCATCCCATCACTAAACTTTCTTCCTCCAATCCCATAACGGTGGTATCCACAGGAGCCGTCATTTCCGGCAGAGGAGCATACTGCGGAGCTTTCACCTCTCCGTAGCCTTGCCACGACCCGAAGTATTTGTCAATGATAGCCATCACCTTGTCGGGGTCGAAATCTCCCGCCATACAGATGGCCACGTTGTTGGGCACATAGTATTTCTTGAAATAATTCTTGATATTCACTATCGACGGATTCTTCAAATGCTCCTGTGTGCCAATAGTGGTCTGTGTGCCGTAGGGGTGGTTGGGGCAGAGCTTAGCCGATAGGGCATTCCATATCTTACGACCGTCGCGGGCCAATCCTATATTATACTCTTCGTAAACGGCCTCCAACTCTGTATGAAATCCACGTATGACCATGTTCTTAAAGCGGTCGCTCTGTATCTTCGCCCATGTGTCCACCTCATTGGCGGGGATGTCTTCCGTATAGCATGTCACATCATTAGATGTGTAGGCATTGGTTTTTTCGCTACCGATAGAAGCCATCAGTTTGTCGTATTCGTTGGGAATATTATACTGTGCAGCAAGCTGCGACACACTGTCTATGCCATGGTAAGCCTGTTTTCTCTTCGCAGGATCTGTAATCAGACGGTAGGTTTCGTATCTTTTCTCTATCTCATCGAGCAATGGACGTTCTTTCAAGTAATCAGACGTGCCGAAGCTCTGTGTGCCTTTAAACATCAGATGCTCTAAATAATGCGCCAAACCCGTCGTCTCTGCGGGGTCGTTGCGGCTTCCTGTCTTCACGGCAATGTAGGTATGAATACGCGGTTTCTCTGTGTTCACCGAGAGATACACCTTCAACCCGTTAGGCAAGGTGTAGATACGTGTATGCAGGGGGTCGCCCGCCACCATCTCGTACTTGTAGTCCTTGGCCTGCATCTGAATGCTTATTGCGGCTAAGAACGACATTATCAGCAATTTGATTTTCATGATTTGTTCGTATTTTGATTGTTAGTTGAATAGGTTTTCAATGTAATGATGCAAGGAAACGCGAGCGGGTCTCTTCTTCCACGTCACCTAATGCAAACTCTTTCTCGGCATCGCGACGGATGAGTGCTAACCATTCGTCGTGTGCCTGACGACAGTCTTGCCGTATGCGGTCAAGGTCTTCACCGGCGAGTGCATCGAGTTGATAGTATTCTTTCATCAATTCGTAAGCATACGCCCACAGATAGTCTTCATACCGATGATAGCTGTCGAGAAATCTATCGGTAAGTTCCTCCACATCAGTAACAATTCCCTGCCTTATTTCCTCTGCCAATCGGCGTTCTTCTACCTCCGGCATGAGTAGTCCCGAGAGGTCTATCCAAGTGTCAGCTCCTGTTGTTTCTACAGGCGATACGGTAGTACGTGACGATAGCTGCATGCCAATAAACAGCCGAATGGCCATGTCGTAGCTAACAATACCTTGCTGCAAAGCGCGAGGTGTGATGAGACAGCCCTCATATCGGTAAGCATCGGTCACAACACCTTGCTCACAGAGCATCTTTTCCAGCAATCTTTTGCCTTCTATGCACGCGCCTACCGTTACGGGATTGAGCCAATCGAAATGTACCAAACTTTTCCTTTCGCCACGAGGACGCACGTCTCTTTTCTGCCATTTGCCCACATCACGATAGGTGCCCACTGTGGTGAGATTGCGTCCGGGCACAAGATATACCTCATCGCCGGAGGCTAACAGATAGGAAAACGGCAGTTTGCGTGTATCGGGATGACAAGGTATCTTTCCCATACACATGGAAAAAGCCCCGATAGAAGCGGGCATCAGCAGGTGTGCCCCACTTGCCGTTTTGCTACCGCGGGCAAGCGTTCCGTAGTGGACAGGTCCTAATTTGTAGGCGTGGTTGCTGTAGTTTGTGCCCGAACCGGCATTATAAAATGAAAACTTTCCTCCGATAAGAAGGGTACTTTTGTGGTGACTTACGGTAAAAGGACCGCAGAACGAAGCGCAGGCCTCTCCGTTGTCCATGTGGGAATTGGCAAAAAACACGCTGTCGGTAGCCGTAAAACCGCTACCGATGTGGCAGGCTTCGCCCACGAAACAGTTTTTTATCTTTGCGCCATCGAGTAACGCTGCTCCGGCTGTTACAATCGTATTTTCACAGATAACGTCGTGTCCCACATAGATACCGGTCTCTTGCGTGCCTTCCAAAGTGCAATTTCCAAGACACGATGCTCCATTGATTTCGCAATCGTCGCTAATGTTCGTATCTACAATTTCTTTGGTATTGACAATCTTTACCCGATAACCAATAACGCCTCGTTCAGTCTTTCTCGCTGCAATACGACGTTCTATCAGGGCGAAGAGAGCGGCAATAAGTTCTCTATCAGCATGATGGCGCACCATGAAAGCTGCCAACTGACTCGTCAGCCCCTCAAAGAGTTTCACGTTTCCCCTACCCGCTTCATTCAAGACAGCAATCGTCTCTCCTTGCCCGAACGTAGCACCACCGGTGCTGGCAATCTTTCCCACGCCCGAGATATAGCACTCTTCGCCGATGTCGTATCGGGACATGTAATTGGAAACATTCTCTATCAGGCAATTATCTCCTATGGTCACATCTCTCAATACCACGTTTCGCAGGCCTGAATGCACAACAATTCCTTCGCCCGCCTCTATGTTTTTCTCAAATACACCCAAATTCACGTCACCGTAAAAGGTCGTATTTTTCACATAAGCAGCCGCAAAGTCCGTATCTACAGATACGGAAGTCCAGTCCTCGGCCGTACATCCATTGTGCTCCAAGGTTTGTATTTCCTTTTCTGTCAGTGCTCTGTATTTATCCATTCCGGTCTTGCTCGGGGGTTGATAGGTCTGCTTCACGCCTCTTCTTCCATACTGTAGAGGAAATCGTTGTACGGGTATTTTTGCACATGAAGTTCTTTTACTTTAGCATAGAGTGTGGTTTTAAACTCCTCCACATTCGTCTTTTCTTTGGCCGATATAAAGAGACAATTCTCCTGTAAGCGTGCCATCCATGTCTTTTTCAGTTCTTCCAGCGTCATGTTCTCTTTGGTGGGAGGTGTCAGGTCATCGTCTTCTTTCTCTACCCATGTATAGGCATCTATCTTGTTGAATACGATGATAGAAGGTTTCTCTGAGCAACCAAGGTCTTTCAGCGTATTTTCCACCACGCGAATCTGCTCCTCGAAGTCGGGATGAGATATGTCTACCACATGCAACAGCATGTCGGCCTCACGCACCTCGTCAAGAGTAGACTTAAACGACTCTACCAAGTCGGTAGGCAGTTTGCGGATAAAGCCCACGGTATCGGCCAGCAGAAAAGGTAAGTTTTCTATCACTACTTTGCGCACAGTGGTATCGAGTGTGGCAAAGAGTTTATTCTCTGCAAACACTTCGCTTTTGCTGATAAGGTTCATCAGCGTAGATTTTCCCACATTGGTATAGCCCACCAAAGCCACACGAATCATTCTTCCGCGGTTTTTTCGCTGTGTGGTTTTCTGTCGGTCTATCTCTACCAACCGTTGTTTCAGCAAGGTAATCCGTTGCAGAATGATACGCCTATCCATTTCAAGCTGCGTCTCTCCCGGGCCGCGAAGTCCCACAGAACCTTTTCCTCCACCGGAGCCTGACCCGCCGCCTTGTCGTTCCAAGTGCGTCCAAAGGCGTTGTAAACGGGGTAGCATATAACGGTATTGCGCTAATTCTACCTGCGTTTTTGCATTCGCCGTTTGTGCTCTCATGGCAAAAATGTCGAGAATGAGCGATGTGCGGTCGAGTATCTTCACCTTCAACTCTTTCTCAATATTGCGCATCTGCTTGGCGGAAAGTTCGTCATCGAATATGACCATACCGACGGGATGTTCTACTTCTTCTCTATCTATGATGTATTGTTTAATCTCTTTGAGTTTTCCTTTGCCCACATAAGTTACCTGACTGGGGGCTGCCAGCTTTTGAGTAAACCGCTTCACAGTGACCGCTCCGGCTGTATCGGCAAGGAATTGCAGTTCGTCGAGATATTCCTTGGTCTTGGCCTCATCTTGTTCTTTCGTTATCAGACCCACGAGAATGGCGGTCTCTGCCTTGACTTCGGAAATAACAAATTCCTTCATTTACCTGTACTTTGTTGTAATTTTATTGCAAACTTACTAAATTTTCCCGAATTATCAGATAGCCGGAATCAATAAACTCACATTTTTTTCAGCAGGTAAAAACAGAAAGAAAAACCATCCACAGCCATTCTTCGATACAAGAGCAGAAAAGGTTCGATTGTGAGAAACACAAAACACTGAAAACCAACAGAATAGAGGCACCATTCCAAAAGCTATGCTCTGACGATTTCAAAGCTATGCTCTGACCGCGTAAAAGCTATGGCATAAGACAGTAATAGCTATGCTTTAAGAAAACAGACCATGAGCACCGGTACAAGCAAGAGTGAATTAACACAGATTAAAACCTCGTTTTAGGCGTTGTCGTTTTAATTGTCTACATTTGCACACAGATAGCAAACGCGCAACAGAGCCTTTGCTCCGAAATGGCGTGAAAGCACATTCGCAGACTGAAAACCAAAGTATAGGCTATAATGAAAGCAAACGAACATACCCTTCAACAGCTTGACAGATTTATGAAAAAAGTGGTGCAGAAGTTTCCTGATAAGGGAGACGACAATGTGCTTACCGACATTCATCTGCGCGTCAGTCAGGAGAGCGGAGAATTGTTGGCATTCGACGACGATGACAACGAGATAACCCGATGTGTCATAGAGCAATGGATTGATGCCAAAGATGAGGACTTTTATCCCGTTATCAGCGAGATTTTACACCGCCAGCTCTTGGCCGTCCGTTCCCAAATAGACGCAATGGGTATCATGAAGCCGTATAGTTTTGTGCTGGAAAGCGATGAGAAAGAGTATTTGTCGGAGCTTTATGTGGTGGACGATGATACGATTATATTAGGTGGAAACATTATGCAGAATTTAGATAAAGACCTCGATAACTTTATAGAAGAACTGTTGAAATAACCGGTTCTATCAAAGAAAAGGAGATAAAAACCGTCGTTCTTACGGTTTTTATCTCCTTTTTGTATGGATGTGATGACCGCTCTAAAGTTTTATTTTCTTCTTAGCGGGCTTGCTCTCGTTGCTCATTCTGTCGAGCGAAGTGACCACATAGACATACTTTTTCTTTCCATCAAGGAAAGGAAGTTTGAAGTAAGTTTTCGGAGTAATGGTCAGAATATGCGAAGGATCGTCAAGGTTGATGGGTTCGCCGGCCTCAAAGCGATAAACGACATACTTGGTTACTTCGTCTCCCCAATGCTTGCTTTTCGGCTTACTCCAAAACAAGATATAGCCATCGTCTGTCCAAACAGGTTTTACTTTTAATGGTTTCTTCGGTGCCTTCTTGTCGATGAATGGCATAAGGGGCTGCAAAGCAGGTGTTTTCCAATAATGTTCGCGCAGGGCAGTACCATAGTTTCCAATGTTGTCTACTGCCGCTTTGGCATACCATAACACGGTGCCCGACACATTTTTCATGCTTTTATGCAGTTCAAACTTTTCCCCCATCTGGTTGCGCGAAGGGTTTTCCGTATCGGGAAACTTCACCGTTCGTTCCACATCTTCACCGATATAAAGGGGGCGATTGGCAGCATATTGGTTCCACCAAGCAATGAGTGTCTTGTAGTCTGCGGTCTTATGGCCTATCTGCCAATAAAGTTGCGGTACATTATAATCTACCCAGCCATTGTTAATCCACAACAAAACGTCGGCATAAAGGTCGTCGTAATTCTGCAGACCGCCCGTATCGCTTCCTATATTGGGCGCGTTTTTCTTGTTACGATAGATACCAAACGGCGAGACACCGAATTTCACCCATGGTTTGATGGCATGAATGGAATCCGATAATTGCTTGATAAACACATTCACATTGTATCGCCTCCAGTCGCCGATATCTTGTATTCCGTTGCTATATGCGCGGTATTCGGCTTCATCGGAGATGGTCTGTCCTGCCGTGGGATACGGGTAGAAATAGTCGTCGATGTGAATACCGTCCACATCATAGCGTTTCACGATGTCGCCTACTACATGGCATATATAGTCGCGGTTGGCAGGAATGCCCGGATTGAGAATCAGCATTCCGTCGTAAGAAAACACGCGGTCAGGATGCAATACGGCTACGTGTGAACTTGCCAAGTTCGTGGTTGTCTTTGTCTTAGCTCTGAAAGGATTAATCCATGCGTGAAGTTCCATGCCACGCAGGTGGCACTGCTGCACCATCCATTGCAAGGGATCCCAATAAGGGTCGGGAGCTTTGCCCTGTTCGCCTGTAAGGAAGCGACTCCACGGCTCATAGCTGCTCACGTATAAGGCATCGCATTCTGGCCGCACTTGGAACAGAATGGCATTGACACCATCTTTGCTTAACTCGTCTAATTGGTAAGCCAACGTGCGTTGCATCTCGGTCGTTGAGAGGCCGTTAAATTGTCCGTTTACGCATTGTATCCATGCTCCGCGAAACTCTCTCTTGGCTGCTGCCGAAGTCTTTGCCATGCTACCGCCCCATAACAGCAGAGCTACGGCCACAAGATGAAGGTGTAAGAATCTTCTCATGATAGGTTTGTATTGAATATCATCATTATTTTTTAAGTCACTCAATGAAAAAACGGAGACTCTTGAAAGAAAGAGGTCTCCGTATTTTCTATGAGGTACCTAGCAGAGTCGAACTGCTCTACACGGTTTTGCAGACCGTTACCTAA
>ERZ772960.1141-NODE-1141-length-21817-cov-4.629676_pt1 | contig 21817 bp, 16 predicted proteins | sample MGYA00580678_ERZ772960 | MGnify/ENA primary metagenome ERZ772960 (study PRJEB29015, sample SAMEA2737930) | human oral metagenome | biome: human oral; feature: human-associated habitat; material: dental | place: China | collected 2059 ... | reverse complement strand
TAGCGCTGGGTATAGAGCATTCCCCGAAATGGAGCGCTGTAAGTGCGATACATCCTTATCAAACATCTATTTGAAAATGAAATAAAAGGGTCTGTCGCACTTACAGCGCTCACCTTTTTTGCCCCCATTTACCCAAGGCGTCGCCTTGGGCTGACATGTTACGCGCCTCCAGCGCTTGCCTTTTAATCATCAAGAGCTATGCTTTTAGTGTGTAAAAACATAGCTTTGAGGCGATAAAAGGATAGTGATGAGCACGTAAAAGGATAGCTTTTACAAATAGAGGTGTATCTGTTTGTGAATCAGTTGTTTATGTGTAATGTAAGAAAACGTATCTTCCTGTTTCCCTGATATGTGGCAACGCTTATGCGGGAGGAGAGGGAGGATTGGATTCGAGTGCACGTCGGGTCAGCACATCGCTGACTTTTTCAACAATCATAGCCGGCTGAATCTCGTTCAAACAGGCGTAATCACCACGCAAACAAGGCTTGTTTCCGTAGATGGAACATGGCCGGCAGGGTAGTGGTATCTGCACGGCATGGGTCTCCTGTTGCTGCCATCCCATGAATCCCGCATAGGGATGGGTGGCTCCCCATATACTGACTACGGGTGTGGCCACGAGCGATGCGAGGTGCATATTTGCGCTATCCATGCTAATCATGAGGTCTAATTGACTCATGAGTATGAGTTCCTGCGTCATTCCCTGCAACGTTTCCGAGGCATTTATGACTTGTTGAAAACGACGGCACCATGTGTTGAAAACGGCTTTTTCTTTGTCGCCGCCTCCGAAAAGCATGATGCGGCAGTGGGGATACCTCTCGATAAGCATCGCGAGGGTTTGTTCCACGAGGGGTAATGGGTATATTTTTCCCTTGTGGGCGGCAAAGGGTGCAAGGCCTATCCATGGTCTTTGGTGGGTGGAGTCGGTAAAAATCTGCGGAAGAGAGGAAAGAGGCACCTGCCCATTGGGAAAGACACTGTGGAAATCAAGTTTGACGGGATAGCCCAAACGTGCCAGCACGTCGGCGTAGTTTTGAAAGGAAGTGGGAAGTTGGCGAAGAACTTTGTGTTTGCGGGAAATGAGCTGTTGCCGCTCTCGACGATGCTTATCAATATGCCTTGTCTTTGTGCCGGCAAGCCAAAATCGAAGTCGCAGATAGCGGGAACGTAACACATCGTGGAAGTCGGCCACTGCGGTAAATCGCTTTGCGGTAAGCCTCCGGTAGAGAGCATTCAAGCCTTTGAGTCCCTGATATTCGTTTTTTACGTCGGCACTCATAAAGCTGATATTCGGTGAAAGCCCCTCAAAAAACGTTCTGCTGAAAGGTTTGCTCAGCACGGTAATGTGCAACGAAGGGTATTGGCGTGCCAAAGAATAGACAACGGGCACGGTCATCGCCACATCGCCGATGGCCGAAAAGCGGATAATCAGAAGATGGTCGGTCTTCATAGGGTTAGGTATCAAGGTACAGAATCGAGAGAAACACTCTCTTGCCCCACTTACTGTTCCCTATATATAATAAGGTGTAAGGGCAGACCGGCTTGTTGATTGTCTGATAGTCGGTAGGCTTGTTTCTCTTCGATGCTGCGGCATCTTATTCTTTCTTGCCGTATAATACGGGATTGGTAGCGGGGTCGTTATACATTTTCATCTGCATATAGACTTTCATGTACTTACGGCCGGCAGCAATATCGGCAAGCAGTTGGTCGATAGCTGTGCTGAGGTCTGCTTGTTGTTCCTGTAGAACGGCGAGTTTGGCACTGCATTTTTCAATGTGTTCCGGTGAGGCATCGGTGCGTTCTGTCTGCTCCTTCATGTGATAAATCTTCAGGGCGAGGATGGAGAGACGGTCGATAGCCCATGCCGGACTCTCGGTATTTATCTGTGCATCGGGCAACGCTTGTACGTCGGAATACCGCTGTCGGAAGTACGCATCAATCTGTTCTACAAGGTCTGTGCGGTCTTGGTTGGATTTATCAATGCGCCTTTTCAGGCTCAAAGCCTCAACGGGGTCGATGTGCGGGTTGCGTATGATGTCCTCGAGATGCCACTGAACGGTATCTATCCAGCATTTGAGATACAGCCGGTTTTCTATGGAGTCGCGGTTGTAAGGATTGTTGATAGGCGTATCAATATCGTCTTTGAGGTGATAGTCGCGTATTACCTGACGGAAAATCTCATTGCAATGTTCTGCAAATGATAGGTTTGTGCATTCTTGATTCATGTGTGCAAATATACGTATTAATTTCCAAACGGCAAGCAAAAGCATAGCTTTTTAGTTGTCGTATATCATTTTTCTTTACACGCGCGAGGATTATCCCCTGTTGGATTGCCTGACTTTGAAATGAAGAAAAAAGGAACCGAAAAAGCGGTTTTTATGTAAAAACATGTTGAAAAGCAGGTTATTTTATGCACAATTGACCCCTATGTGTGCAAGAAAGGTCGTTTTTTTCTTAAAAAGATTTGCGAGTTTGAATTTTAATTCGTTCCTTTGCAGCCGTAATTTCAGAAAAGAAATCATTATAAACATTTAAAAACATTACAATTATGTCAGAAATCGAATCTAAAGTAAAAGCAATTATCGTTGATAAGTTGGGTGTAGACGAGGCAGAAGTAAAGCCTGAAGCAAGCTTCACAAACGACCTTGGTGCAGATTCACTCGACACCGTTGAGCTGATTATGGAGTTTGAGAAAGAGTTCGGAATCTCTATTCCCGACGACAAAGCGGAGAAAATCGGTACCGTAGGCGATGCTATTGCTTACATCGAGGAGAACGCTAAGTAATATTAAACAAATGGTTTAGAGTCTATTGTTTATGGTTTCAATAGACTCTAAACCATATTTTTTCATGACAAACCATTACATCATGGAATTAAAAAGAGTTGTGGTAACAGGCTTGGGAGCCGTTACTCCGTTGGGAAATACTCCCGAAGAAACTTGGGAGAACATGCTGAACGGCGTGAGCGGAGCAGGCCCCATCACTCAATTCGATTGCTCTCTATTCAAGACAAAATTTGCTTGCGAGGTGAAAAACCTGAAAGTGGAAGACTATATCGACCGTAAGGAAGCCCGCAAGATGGACCGTTACACCCAGTTGGCACTCATTTCCGCCATGCAGGGCGTAAAGGATTCAGGCATTGATTTGGAGGCAGAAGACAAAACGAAGATTGGCGTTATCTACGGCGTAGGTATCGGCGGTATTCGTACTTTTGAAGATGAAGTGGTCTATTATGGCCAGCATCTCAGCGACGGACCTAAGTTCAATCCGTTCTTTATACCGAAGATGATTTCCGATATTGCAGCCGGTCAAATCTCCATTCAGTTTGGTTTTCACGGGCCTAATTATGCCACTACTTCGGCATGTGCCTCATCTACCAATGCGTTGGCCGATGCTTTCAACCTCATCCGTTTAGGAAAAGCCAACATCATCGTTAGCGGTGGCGCCGAAGCAGCTATCTGCGGATGTGGCGTAGGCGGTTTCAATGCCATGCACGCGCTCTCTACCCGCAATGACGACCCGCAGCATGCGTCGCGTCCTTTCAGTGCGAGCCGAGACGGATTCGTGATGGGTGAAGGTGCAGGATGTATCGTATTGGAAGAGTTGGAACATGCTAAGGCACGCGGAGCGAAGATTTATGCCGAGATGGTAGGCGAGGGTGCAAGTGCCGATGCCCATCATATCACGGCAAGCCATCCCGAAGGTTTAGGCGCAAAACTTGTGATGCAGAATGCACTCAGCGATGCAAACATGAAACCGGAGGATATCGACTATATCAATGTACACGGTACTTCAACGCCCGTAGGTGACATTTCAGAGGTGAAAGCCATCAAAGAGCTATTCGGAGAGGCCGCTTATCAGCTGAATATCAGCTCTACGAAGTCGATGACAGGTCACCTCTTAGGAGCTGCCGGTGCAGTGGAAGCCATGGCCAGCATATTGGCTGTGAAGAATGACATTGTGCCTCCGACTATCAACCACGAAGAGAATGATAAAGACGAGAATATAGATTATCATCTGAACTTTACGTTCAACAAGGCCGAGAAGCGTACCGTAAGGGCTGCTTTGAGCAACACTTTCGGCTTTGGAGGTCACAATGCATGCGTTATTTTCAAAAAGTATGCTGAGTAATCTCATTGACAGAATAAGGCTCCCTTTCCGCAAGGAAAAGGAGCTTTTTTTGGCTTTACGCCGTATTATCGGCTTCTATCCCCACGAAATAAGCTACTATCAGCAGGCACTTATGCACAAGAGTGTGGCTCGTCGCAATGCAAAGGGCAAGCCGGTAAACAACGAACGGCTCGAATTCCTTGGTGATGCGATACTTGATGCCATTGTAGGCGACATCGTGTACCAACACTTCCCCGGCAAGAGAGAGGGCTTTCTTACCAATACACGCAGCAAGCTTGTGCAACGGGAGACGCTCAACCGATTGGCTAAAGAGATGGGTATCAACAATCTTATCTTGTCTTCCGGACGCACTTCCTCTCACAATAGTTATATGGGAGGTAATGCTTTCGAGGCATTGGTCGGTGCCATTTATCTCGATAAGGGCTATAACGCGTGCATGAAGTTTATGAATCATCGCATCTTAGGGCAGATCATCAATCTCGATAAGATGGCTTATAAGGAGGTGAATTTCAAAAGCAAGCTGATAGAATGGAGTCAGAAAAACCGAATCAGGCTTGATTTTGAACTCGTGGAGCAGAAAAAAGACGAAAGTGGAAACCCCGTTTTTACGTGTAAAGTCGTATTGGAAGACGTAGAAGGGTGTTGCGGTACGGGCTTCAGTAAGAAAGAAAGTCAGCAAACGGCCTCAGAGAAAACCCTGAAAAAGCTACGTCGTGAGCCTCAATTGATTGAGGAGATATTTGCTGCGAAGACCCGTCGTACACAGATGGAGGAGGAACCTGTACAGACGATTCCTGATACAGAATGTGACGAAGACTTTGTGGTGATGCACCCCGAGGTTATACAAAGAGAGACAGTTGTTGCCGATAAACCTTGTAACATGTCTTCTGCCAGCAGGAATACGCCAGATTATCGTGCTCCTCTTCCACAGCTTGCAACCGATAATGATGCGGAGACCAACGATTTTGACCTGTCTGATGTGGCCATCAATGCGAAGCCTCAATCCGAGGAAGATATTATTGCCGCTGCCGAAGCTGCTGCTTTTTCCGATTTTTCCGATGAGGCATAAGAGTATGTTGGCTGCAAGTCCTAATGGGTAACGATGGAATAGCGCTTTGAAATCTTTTCTCTTCTCTTTATAGAAAAGGTAACTATCATATAACGAAAACGATGCTTGCAGAAGTTTGCCGCATCGTTTTTTTTCATGGATATTTACTCAATTGACGACCGCAATCTTGCAAACCACACCTTTGTTTCCATCGGAGGTGGCCGTCAGTACCATGTAAACGCCCGATGCCACGCGTCGTCCGTTGCGGTCTTTCCCGTCCCATGTAAAAGTGCCTCCATTGCTTGTGCCTTCCGCCACTAATGTCCCTGAGGCTGTAACAATCTTTACATCGGTCTCAAACGTCAGTCCGGTAACGGTAATAAGCCCTGTATAATCGGGACGAACAGGGTTGGGATAGGCATAAACGGTGGCATCGGACATGGTTTCTGCTGGTGTTGTGGCATCGCTCATATAAGAACAAAGCCCTTTGCCTGTACCAAAAAACACTTCACCAGTGGTGCCGTTGATAGCAATGGCTTCTATTTCATCTGACAGGAGCTTGCTGTTGGAGGTTGTGAAATGGTGTAATTGCTTCATGTTGTCTGCACTGATGAGGTAAACGCCGTTGGCTCTTGTGCCGAACCACTTGCGGCCAGCTCCATCGATGGCCATGCAATTGATGTCTACTCCGTCGAGGAGGTAGTCGGCATAGTTGGTGCCGTCGTTGCGCGGAATCTTGATCTGCGTGAATATTTCGTCGTTGGCATTGGCGATTTGGTTTTGTCGTAGCAAGAGTGGCCCTGCGTCCGTACCGAACCAAAGATTGCCTTCCTTGTCTTCGGCCATGCACCTTGCATACTTAACGGCAATGGCTGTACCGTCTTGGTTGACAAAAGTCTTATATTGTTTCAGCACGTCGGTATCGCGCCGATAGTAGTAAAACGAGGGTACTTCCCAATGGTTGTTGTAAAACCAAAGGAGGTTGCGACTGTCGGTCATCAACCCTTGCAATGCTCCATGGCTTCTGCCGGTAGGCATCTCAAGTAGTTCGCGATGAAAAGAACTCCACTCACCTGCAGGTGAAAGATAGAGAAGAGAAGTGGAAGGTGCCTGACTGTTGAGCACCCAAAGGCCGCCTTTCTTATCGAAAAGTACGCTTTCTGTCAGTACATAGTCCTTGCTGTTGGAAGCGAGTGCCGACTTCAGCGGACTGTTGTCTAACGTATAGTGATGCACGAACTTTCCGTTGAAGAACTCGTAAAGCCCCGTTTTCCCGCCCGCAAACACATGGGCAGGGTTATTGGGGTCGGCATCCATCGTGACAAGGTCTTCGTATTTGTGTCCCGTGAGTGGTGCAAGGTTGTCTTGAAACACAGTCCATGAACCGTCGCGAAGTACTTGCACGGTACCCGGGCGTTGCATTTCTACATTGGATCCATAGCCTCCGCTGCACGAATAGAGCGCACCGTTCATGAACTTTAAGAAGCCGAATGTGTTGTGTTGAGGGCCATCAGGTTTGATACCGTCGGTTTTTAGTACGGGGAGATTGTCTTTTATGGTAAACGAACACAGACTTCCATCGCTTCGGTTGCCCCAATAGAGATGCGTAGCAGGGTCGTAGGAAAGGGTGGAAAGCGAGTTGTCAATCCATGAAAAATGCGGATGATGGTTGGCATTGCTCACCGCATAGAAGCCATCGGTACGTGTTAAGAGAATTCTGTCTGCACTTGCAAAGGCACGGTTATAAGAGAGATTGGCGAAACGGTTCCATATCGTGCCATTCCATACATAGCTTTCTCCATCGTTAAAGGCATAGAGCGTGCCGTTGAGGCTGAACACCTGCGAGAACTTATGGGAGGTATCTTGTGTCCATCGGTTTCTGTCTAAAAGGTTGTCGGTCAGTCGTGCGGAGAAAAGGCCATGGTATCGGGTCGTAGCGTAGATGTGTCGAGCAGTCAGTGCCACGCTTGTGGCAGACACGCCAAGATAATAAGTGTCGCTGATTTCTGCCCTTTCCACATTGATTTTCACAATTCCGAAACCCGTGGAAAGGTAAGCCGAAGAACCGACCACTGTGATGGCATTCACCGTTTTGTCTTCAGTCATCAGTTTGGTGTACAGACTTGAAATGTTGATGACAGAGCCATCGGGAGAAAGGAGATCGATGTTCTGATTCTGATAGACAATGATGAGACGTCGTGCGCTTTGACACCATGCGATATGAGCAATGTCAGAATCGCTCAACGACCGGATCTTATCATATAGTTGTATGCTGTTGTCGCTTTGTCGGTATGCAAAGAGGCTGCCGGAGCTAAGCACAAATACGGTATTACCGGCCGGTTCTATCTCCGTGATGTCGGCATAAGCCCTGTAAATATTCCATGAGGTAATACCTGCTGCTTGTATATGAAGCGGCAAGAGCAGGGAAAACAGGAGGTAGGCGAATCGGTTCATAGGATAGGCGTTTCAATGAAAGTGATGCAGAAGATGGTCGGCTAATTTTCTAACGGCCAGCGCACGGTGGGAGATACGGTTTTTAATATCGGTTCCCAACTCGGCAAAGGTCTTGTCGTAGCCGTTGGGGATAAAAATCGGGTCATAGCCGAATCCGTCGATTCCGTGCTTTTCACGAGCTATAAGACCGTTTATCATACCTTCAAAGAGTAGGGGCGATGAGTCGGAATCCGTGTCATGTGATGCCGGAATAAATGCAATGACAGTGCGGAAGCGTGCTCTGCGATTGTCTTTTCCATTGAGCTCGTGCAGCAACTTACGCATATTTGCTTCGCTATCGTGGTCGGTTGTATCGTCAAATCTTGCCGAATGCACCCCCGGGGCACCATTTAAGGCCTCTACTTCTAATCCGGTATCATCGGCAAAGCAAGCCAAATGGTATTGATCGGCAATGTAGCGTGCTTTCAAGAGCGCATTCCCTTCAAGCGTATCAGCTGTTTCTGGAATGTCGGCTTCACATCCGATGTCGCTTAAAGACACAATTTCGAGCTGTGGTTCGAGTATCTTCCGAATCTCAGTAAGTTTGTTCTTGTTGTTTGTAGCGAAAACAATTTTCATCTTTTCTCTTTGGGTATTTTTACTCGCATCTCGTCAAAACCCTCTCCATAAACGCCAATCACGGAGCTTTGACTGACAAAAGCGCGGGGATCTATCATTTTAATGATGCGGAAGATGGTCTGGCTTCTGCGCTTTTTTGCTAAGACGCAAAGTACTTTCCGCTCATCTCCTGTGTACCAACCGTGACCATCCAGAATGGTAACTCCGCTATCCATCTGGGTGCCTATGGCATCGGCAATTTCCTGATACTTTGTAGAGAAAATAAGGAACTGTACCGATTCGCGGCGTGCATTCATTACATAGTCGAGTACAAAGTTTTCTATCACCATCGTACAAAGGCCGAAAACGACTTTTCGCCATACCATAATCGTGTCGTAGCCCTTATCGTAGAATACGGGGACACTGCTGCAAATGATGAGAATATCCACGATAATAAGTACCCGACCCAAAGAGAGGTTATAGTATTTGTTGACTACTGCGGCTACAATATCTGTACCGCCCGTACTTCCGTTGTTAAGGAAAACGAGGGCAAGAGACGAACCTGTAAGACTGCAACCGATAACAACGGACATAAAATCTTGCCCGGGGCCGAGCAGTTGGATAAGTGTACCGTCGTCGTTGGTCATCATCTTCTGTGCTACGGCTAAGAAACCGGCTAACACGACGATAGCCCAAATGGTCTTCATCATGAATCTGAATCCTAAGACCTTTAAGGCTACGATGAGTAAGAGTACGTTGATAATCGTATAACTGATGTAGATGGGTATGTTCGTTCCATAGAAAATGATAGCTGCTATACCCGTTACTCCGCCCGTCACCATCTCGTATGGAAGCAGAAAACAAGCCCATCCGAAAGTATAAAGCAACAGTCCGAGCACGATAAAGGCGTAATCCTTTACCTCGTTCAGTATCATTGTACGTTGTCTTGGGGTCATTTCAATACAATATTAACAATTCTCTTAGGTACTATTATCACTTTTACTACATTCTTTCCATCGAGATATTTTGCCGTTCTTTGATCTTTAAGAACTTCTGTTTCGATGGTTTGATTGTCTGCATCGGCAGCAAATTGCATCTGGAAGCGTGCCTTTCCGTTGAATGAAACGGTGAGCTGCATGGTGCTTTCTGTTAAGTATTGTTCGTCCCAAACAGGCCATACGGCATCGCAGACACTGCCTTTCTGTCCAAGTGCAGCCCAGAGTTCTTCGGCAATATGGGGAGCGAAGGGTGCTATGAGCACCACTAATGGTGTGAGCAAAGCACGGCTATGGCATTTTTGCTGCCCTAATTCGTTGACACAAATCATGAAAGCCGAGATAGCCGTATTATAGGAGAAATGTTCGATGTCTTGAGAAACTTTCTTGATGAGCTTGTGTACGGACTTCAACGACTCTGCTGACGGTTCGGTATCATCAATAGTCATTGCACCTTCATTACTGTTTTCTCCGCGTGCCGGACCATAGAAAAGAGCCCAAAACTTTTTAAGAAACCTATGACAACCGTCTATACCGTTGGTATCCCAAGGTTTGCTTTGTTCGACCGGTCCTAAAAACATCTCATATAAGCGGAGTGTGTCTGCACCGTAGTTCTCTACGATTTTGTCGGGATTTACCACATTGAACATACTCTTAGACATTTTCTCTACAGCCCATCCGCAGATGTATTTACCGTCTTCGAGTATAAATTCGGCGTTTCGGTATTCAGGTCTCCACGCCTTGAAAGCCTCGCAATCGAGCACATCGTTATCAACGATGTTCACATCAACGTGTAACGGGGTCACGTCTGTATATTGGCCTTTCAACCCGAAAGACACGAATACGGGGTGCTCTTTGTTGCTGTTGTTTACTCGATAGACAAAGTTGGAACGGCCTTGTATCATGCCTTGATTGACAAGTTTCCTAAACGGCTCTTCCACGCAGGAGTAGCCATAGTCGTGAAGGAATTTGTTCCAGAAACGGGAATAGATGAGGTGTCCTGTGGCATGCTCTGTGCCTCCCACGTAGAGGTCTACATCTTTCCAATACTCATCCTTTTCTTTTGCTACCAAAACTTCAGGGTTGTGAGGATCCATATAGCGCAGGTAATAGGCCGAACTGCCTGCAAACCCGGGCATGGTGTAGAGGTCTAATGGGAAAATGGTTGTGCCGTTGATATCGCTCTTATCGGTTATTTTGTTGTGTTCGGTATCCCATGCCCACTTTGTCGCTCTGCCCAAAGGTGGCTCTCCTGTTTCCGTAGGCTCGTATTTATCAATCTCCGGCAATTCCAATGGCAGACATTCTTCGGGCAGCATATAAGGCATGTCGTCCTTATAATATACGGGGAAAGGTTCGCCCCAATATCTTTGACGCGAGAAAATGGCATCCCTAAGCCTGTAATTCACCTTCACACGTCCGAGCCCATTTGCCGAAACGTATGCTTTGGTCTTGGCTATGGCCTCTTTTACCGTGAGACCGTTAAGATTGAGTCCTTCGTTTTCAGAGATTGAGTCTTGTCGTGGCGAATTGCAGACAATTCCTTCTTTAGCGTCGAAACTTTCAGTGCTGACATCGCATCCCTCAATAAGAGGGATAACGGGGAGTTGGAAATGGCGGGCGAAAGCATAGTCGCGACTGTCGTGAGCAGGAACTGCCATAATAGCCCCTGTGCCATATCCTGCTAAAACATAGTCGGAAACATAGATAGGTATTTCGTCGCCTGTGAGTGGATTGAGGGCATATGCCCCCGTAAATGCTCCTGTTACACGACGGTCGGAGATACGTTCTAATTCGGTACGTTTCTTCGTTTCTTCCACGTAAGCCTTCACTTCGGACTGCTGTTGCGGGGTTGTGACAAGGCTTACATATTCGCTTTCGGGTGCCAGCACCATGAATGTGACACCGAACATCGTGTCAGCACGGGTCGTAAAGACGGTGAGTTGCACGTTACTGTCTTTTACGCGAAATGCTATTTCAGCACCTTCGGAGCGACCAATCCAGTTTCGTTGCGTTTCTTTTAGCGAGTCTGTCCACTCCACTTGGTCAAGTCCGTCAAGCAATCTCTGTGCGTATGCCGAGACGCGGAGACACCATTGGCGCATTCGCTTCTGGACAACGGGATGGCCGCCACGTTCGCTTACGCCATTTACCACTTCATCGTTAGCCAATACTGTGCCAAGTGCAGGGCACCAATTCACCATTGTCTCACCCAAATAAGCAATGCGATAGTTCATCAACACCTGTTGCTGCTCTTTCTCGTTCATGGTGTTCCATGCTTCGGCCGTCAGGTTCAGTTCTTCCGAACAGGCAGCATCAAGTCCTCGTGTACCTTCTTTTGCAAGATGGTCAATGAGCATTGAAATAGGCATCGCCTTGGCCTGACGATTGTCGTAGTAAGAGTTAAACATTTTCAGGAAAGCCCATTGCGTCCATTTATAATAAGAGGGGGCACACGTTTGCACCTCTCTGTCCCAATCGAAAGAGAAGCCTATACGGTCTAACTGTTGTCGATAGCGCTGTATGTTCTGTGCTGTTGTTACGGCTGGATGCTGTCCTGTCTGTATGGCATATTGCTCGGCAGGCAGTCCGTAGGCATCATATCCCATGGGATTGAGCACATTAAAACCTTTCAGACGTTTGTAACGGCCGTAAATGTCAGAAGCGATGTAACCCAAAGGGTGTCCCACATGCAACCCAGCCCCCGAGGGGTAAGGGAACATATTGAGTACATAAAATTTCTTGCGGTCGGTGTTTTCAGTTACCTGATACGTCTTGTTTTCCACCCATTTCTGCTGCCATTTCTTTTCAATATTCTTGAAATCGTATTCCATTTCTTTGTATAATCGTATTAACGGTTTAGTCACAACCGGTGCAGACTTTTCCTGTGCGGTTGTAATGAGTTGCAAATATACGCTTATTTTTTCGGAACCGCAATATTATCAAGCAGAAAGTGAAAGGCTTAAGTGCCGGTGTTTTTTCAACGTGTGATATGAAATACCAGCCGATTCTCAATCAAAAAAGAGGAATCACTGATAGTTAGTACTTCAGGATGAGTGGTGAATAGTAGAAAAGCAGTCGCAAGATAAGCTGTATTATTGCTGTATTTCTTCCGGTTCCGGCATGATAAGCCACAGAACGGGATAAAGAAGAATGCCACAAAAGGCTGTGGAAAAGGTGAGTAGTGCATAGATAATACGTACTAACGTAGGGTCAGCATCGAAATATTCGGCCAATCCGCCACATACACCGGCTAATTTCTTGTTTTTCGATAAAGTAAGTTTCTTTTCCATTTTTCGATTCATTTATTGTATTTCTTATCCATTAGACGAAGGGACAAGGTGGAAAGTTGCAAGAACACAGCTTTTCTTGTTTTCATCGTCACATATGACAATAGCTTTTGTCTATGTCTCTTTGTTTATCAAATCGGGTAAGACAGACGAGAGACTTCTCAACACGTCACCTCTCTTTATGCCGTCTTTTATGGCAATGAAGATGGTATCGTCTCCGGCGATAGTTCCTAAAATTTCGGGTAATTTGGCATTATCAATATTGTAAGCGATACTGCTGGCATAACCCGGACGTGTGCGTATAACCCCCAAATGACCTGTAAACCTGATAGAAAGGAACCCCGAAACCTGTAGCATCTCTCGTATCGATGTCTTCGTATGTATGCGTTTATACATGGTTTCGTTGGGTAATACATATACATACTTGCCATTCATGCTTGCAGCCTTGGCTACTTTCAGCAGTTTGAGGTCGCGACTTAGTGTGGCTTGCGTAAGGTGATAACCTTCCTTAGCCAAGGCTCTCAAAACCTCTTCCTGGCTACCAAGTTCTTGACTGGATATAAGCATTTTTAATGTTGCTATTCTATCGTTTCTTTTTTTCATAGTTTGATGTATTAAATGGTTCTTTTTTAGCGTGCCAAAGAATGCGTTTTCTCACTATAATACCACTCAAGCAAGTTTAGCAGTGTTCGTTTGTTTCAACGAATGCGTTTGTTTGTTGCGAAGATATAAATAAATTTGCAAATTCACAAATTCTTATTGCATGAATATAGAAAATAAGATGAGAACTATTGATGTCTTTACATTTCGGCATAAAAGCTAGATACTGTATGATAGTATCGCTTATGAAAGCGAGGGATGAGCAGGACGGTTTGCACATAAAAATCCCACGAGTTGAAGTATCGACCCGTGGGATTAAATCTGTAAAAATATCGTACTAATTATACCAGTACTCACCTCCGAGAACTCTGTTCTCCAAATTCTTGATCTCGTCACTTGTGCGTACATCTGTTTCAGTGTACTTGATAGTGAATTTACGTGTTTTCTCATCCATTGCTATATTAGTTTTGTTATTGGTTGTAAGAGGTGTTTCCTCTGTTGCAAAGATAGAAATTTATTTTTAAATACGCAAGTTTTTTCATTGGTAAAAACAGTTAAAAAAGTTACAGTATATACGATTTTATCCTTAAATACTTACAGTTTATAATTTTTTCGTACCAAAATAAGCGAGAAAGTAACAAATAGAAAGTTTTTGTATGAAGATGTTTTGCAGACAAAATGTTATCTCTTAGCGGAAATTTATTACCTTTGCATCAGATAGTCTGTACTTGGCAAATAGAAAACAAGTATTCTTTTGCGCTTATTGGTATTATTATTCATTCCTAAATACATAAGAAGATGAAACAAAAAACATTTTTTCTTTCGCTGCTGTTCGTATTTTTCGTACAAGTCGTTGTTGCTCAACCACAGCAGAAACACAAAGAATATCCATCCTTTTTAAAGACTTCAGATCTGCCCGACGGTGTGAAATATCTGCCTGCTCCGCCCGATACTGCAAGCATCGCCTTTCTTAATGACTTTGCAAGATATCAGTGGGGAAAGTCTATGCGAACAACAGAAAGAGGAGAAATGGCAGCCGATGATGCCGACCAATCCCCGCAGGCATTGGCTTCGCAGTTTTCAGTGGCTTTCGGATTGGCCATCTCACAAGAGAAGACACCTGAAATCTACTGCCTGATAGAATTGTTGGATTCCGATTGCGGAAATGCAACCCGCACGGTAAAGAAGCACTATATGCGCAAGCGACCTTATGTGCAGTTTCATGAGTCTACATCTGTACCTGCCGATGAAGCAGGGCATTATCGTACAGGTTCTTACCCTTCGGGACATTCGGCCACAGGATGGGGTATTGCGCTGGTGCTTTCCGAAATTAATCCTGCTCGGCAAAATGAGATACTGAAACGAGGGTTTGAGATAGGGGAAAGTCGGGTTATTGCGGGTTACCATTATCAGAGTGATGTGGATATAGCACGTTTGGCAGGTAGTGCAGCCATTGCCCGTCTGCACGCCGACGAGGCCTTTATCAAACAGCTTGCTAAGGCGAAGAAAGAATTTGCCAAACTTCAAAAACCATGACCAAAACCCTTGTTGTTCTTATTGCGTTCTTTTGGAGTACAGCGGTTTATGCACAGTCTCATTTGAGTAAAACGGAAAAAGCTCTGGAGAAGAAAGGCTACGTGAACGTTCGTTCGCTCGACCCATCTATCTTTGTGTCGTTGATGTATGCAAGGGCGGATAATTTTACCGGAACGATTCTCTACAGCGACCTCCATGAAGCTTATTTGCATAAGGAAGCGGCCTATGCTTTGGTAAAAGCGCAGAAGCGATTGAAGGAACTAAGACCCGATTTGAGCCTAAAGATATACGATGCAGCGCGGCCGATGTCTATTCAACAAAAGATGTGGAACGCAGTAAAAGATACGCCGAAATACTTTTATGTGAGCAATCCTGCACATGGAGGAGGTCTCCACAACTATGGGCTGGCTGTAGATATTACGCTTTGCAATCTCAAAGGAGATTCAGTGGAAATGGGTACAAAGATAGACTACATGGGTACGGCGGCGCATATCAACAATGAGGAAGGACTTGTGAAGCATCGCAGAATCTCACGCGAGGCGATGATAAACCGCCGGCTTCTCCGTGCCGTCATGCGTTATGCAGGCTTTAAACCCTTGCGTACGGAATGGTGGCATTTCAACTTTCGCACACGTGCAGAGGCTCGGAAGCAGTATCAAGTTATCCGATAAAAACACACTATGGAAGAGCATACCACCCGGTCTTTTATCCTCCGTCATCGCCTTGATGATGTGAGGAAGTTGGCTTTGCAAGCAGCGAGGTATCCCGACGTGGATTTCCGTTTTGCTTTGCAGCAGATAGACGGATGGCAACGGGCACGCGTCAAGTTGCCGACATGGGCGGAATGCAATGGCATTATCTATCCGCCGCATCTCGCCATAGAGCAATGTTCGTCGGAAGCAACAGCCCGTTATAAAAAGGAGTTGGTAGAGCGACTCATGGGCGATACTCCACAGCCCCGAAAGCTGGTAGACTTAACCGGCGGAATGGGGGTGGATTTCTCTTTCCTCGCCCGTCTTTTCACCGAAGCTACTTATGTGGAAAGAGAGCGAGAGCTGTGCGAGGCGGCAGAAAACAACTTCCGATTGTTAGGCTTGGGGCAGGCGAAAGTGATATGTGGCGACAGCACCCGTTATTTGGATGTACTGCCTCATGTGCAGCTGATTTATCTCGACCCTGCACGCCGGAATATCCATGGCGGCCGCACTTTTGCCATTTCCGATTGTACACCCGATGCGGTGGCGTTGGCGAAGACGTTGACAGAGAAAGCCGATGCCGTGTTATTGAAACTTTCGCCCATGTTGGATTGGCATAAGGCGGTGGACGACCTCACCGTTGCAATAGGTCTCCCACACGTGGTGAGCGAAGTGCACATCGTGTCTGTAAACAACGAGTGCAAGGAACTTTTGCTCCTTTTGCAGCTTAGAAATCAGAATCCTCTGCGTGTGTTTTGCGCGAACGACCAACAAGTATTCGTCTTTTCACCTCACAAGACCTCTCCATCCCCACCTCCGCCTTTAGCCATCGAAGAGATAAGATATGTTTACGAGCCCAATGCCTCTGTCATGAAGGCCGGTTGTTTCGAAGAGTTTGCCGTGAAATATGGCGTGTCATACATCGGTGAAAACAGCCATCTGCTTGTCTCTTCACATATTTTGTCGCAATTCCATGGCCGTTCGTTCGTTGTAGATGCGGTGGTGCCGATGAGTAAGAAAAATCTCCGTGTTCATCTTGCCCATTTGTCCAAGGCCAACATTGCTGTGAGAAATTACCCTGCATCGGTTGCTTCGCTTCGCAAACGATTGAAACTCTCAGAGGGAGGCGATGCATATATCTTTGCCACTACGCGAGGGCACAACGAACATGTATTGCTGTTATGTCGCAGAGTTACTACTCACTGAGTGTTTTTTATACTTCCTGCATCATCGCGGCAATCCGGTAACTGAAAACATTCTGTCATCTGACCCCCTCAGATGACAGTTTTTTTGATTATTTTCTGTCATCCGCGCTGGCGGATGACAATTTTTTAGCTATTTTTTTGTCATCCGCGCTGGCGGATGATAATTTTTTAGCTATTTTTTGTCATCCGCGCTGGCGGATGATAATTTTTGAGTTATTTTCTGTCATCCGCGCCGGCGGATGATAATTTTTTGGTTATTTTCTATCATCCGCGCCGGCGGATGACAAATGTTTGATTATTTTCTGTCATCCGCGCTGGCGGATGACAATTTTTACTCATTGCCAACCTGCTCTGTACTGTTATCTATAGAATGATAAAGAAAAGACGCGTATCTTTCTCGCAGTTGGTAACCATGCTAAAGCTTACACTGGTAAAAGAATGCGGGATTACCTATATAAAGGCAATCCCGCAAGGGAATCTATGTTAGAGATGTTTTGCGGACAAGCAATATTTTACTATATTTGCACCGCATACAATGAAAAACAGATGGAGGGAAAGTTCCCGAACTCCGTTGCCATACCGCCCTACACTATGGAGCACCGCTATCACACGATGGCAAACATGCACAATAAATGTTTCACTTTTTTATCTATTCAACTCTAAACCATTTTATCTATGAATTTCAAGATGAGGACGACAGTTTTTCTCATGCTTCTGTTGCTTCTGCCGACAGTCTGCTCGCAGGTGGATGCACAAGAGGCTTATGGATGGAATCGCTACAACTCGCAGCAGCCGGAGCAAATCGGCCCATGCAAGTTTGACGTGACCAAGCCGTCGGGGTTTCAAGTTCTGCGAACCCACGACTATAGTATTCGCGCCGGCGCATTTGCGGGCAAGAAGTATTATGTGCAAACGTGTGCAAAGACGGGCGTTGATCCCGCTCCCTTGGCCTTTGGACTGTACGACTTCGCTACGGGTACGTTTACGAAAGTTGCCGATGCTACCGGCGAAAAGCCCTTCTATGATATGGCGTATGACTACAAGAATGGTATTATGTATGCCTTGGGTAAGGCCGGCCGCGTGAGCACGCTGCTCAAAGTAGATCTCGGCAGTGGCACTGTTGCGGAAGTGACAGAGCTTGCTCAGGAGTTTGTTGCGCTCGCCGTTGACCTGCAAGGGCAAATCTATGCGGAAAATCCCTACAGCGAACTTGTGAAGCTTGCACTTGACGGCAACGAGGAGACGCTGAACAGTTGCGACTATTCGGCCAAAAGCGATTTGCAATCTATGGGAATTGACCACAAAAGTGGTAAGCTATGGTGGGCGATCCCAACGACTCGTGAGGGCACACAGCTCCTTGATATTAACGTGAACAATGGCTACAACGACAGTAACGTTGAACTTGTCGGCGAAAAACAAATTGTCGGTCTTGATTTTCCATACTCCACGCTCAAGGATGGTGCGCCGAGTATGGTGGAAAATTTCTCAGTAGAACCTACGAGTGCCGGAGCAATGACGGTGAACATCCGACTGAATGCTCCGCGACAGACTGTGGCAGGCGGCGTGCTTGGCGCTTGTTGGATTCATCTGCTACGCGGAGGTCGAGAGGTCTTTTCCAAAGACAATGTCGCGGCAGGTGAACTTATTACCTTTAGTGAGACACTGACGGCTGATGATCTTTACGCCTATAAAGTCTATGCTTCCAACAGTGAGGGTAACGGCGAGGAGACGGTGAAAATGCTTTACGTGGGCGAAGATATTCCCGATGCCGTCAGCGATATTCAGCTTGAGAAGCAGCTCGATGGTAAGAGTTGCAAAATTTCTTGGACAGCCCCCACCAAGGGTATCAACGGCGGCTATGTCCCCGCTCGGCTTCGCTACAAAGTTGTGCGCTTACCTGACAATGTCGTTGCGGGCGAAGACGTCGACGCAACTACGATAACGGACAATACGATTCCTCGTCTCGCCAATTATCAATATCGCATAACTCCCATCGGACGTCAAGAAGGCAAGTCTGCGCTGTCGTCAACTATCGTGCTCGGCACTGCGCATACTACGCCCTATTCTTGTCGTTTCACAACTGACGACCTGCCTCTCTGGACATTCATCGATCGCAATCACGATGGTATTACGTGGAAGCAACGTATGGCGAAAGAAGGCATTTATTGCAGTTATAGTGAAAAACAAGCCGGCGACGATTGGGCTGTGTCTCGCCCCATTGCCTTAAAGGCGGGCACAAAGTATAAGATTGTGGTTACTGCCGCAGCCGCCAACCTTGAGCTTGTTGAGAAAATGAGTCTCCTCTTCGGTCAGGGCGATAGGGAAGAAGATCTTGCACAATATAGAGAGGTCGCTGCGTTTGAGGTGTCTAATGAAGAAGGTGCGCGCGCCGACTACGTGGCTTACTATACGCCTACGACTGACGGTAACGAGAACTTTGCCATCCGAATGAACTCCGATGCTAATAAATTCCAGCTTGAGGTTTTCAGTATCCTTATCAAAGAAGCCTCGGAAGGTTCGCTTCATGGCGTGGTGAAGCACGAAGGTGCACCACTTGCTGACGTCAAACTTTCCCTCAAAGGGACAGATTTTACCGCTACGACTAATATGCTGGGTGAATGGAATATATCCCATGTTCCTGAAGCTGATTATACACTTGAAGCTCGTAAGGAAGGCTATGCGCTGCATAGGCAGACTGTGCGCGTGTCGGCTGATGAAACCGTCGCGATAGAAATTGCTTTGAAGAAGTTGGAGAAACTTACTGTGGGTGGTCAAGTCACTTACGCCGGCGGAGCGGCATTGAGTGACGCTCGCATTGTCATGACTGCCGAGAACTCCGATGCCCACTACGTGGCTTACACGAACGGTGAAGGTAAATATGCGATAGAGGACGTCTATGAGGGCGATTATCAGTTTGAAACCTCTCATCTTGGTTTGCTGCCCGACCGGCAACGTTTGAAGATTAAGGCCGGTGCAACCACGCTGCCCACCGTCGCGCTCAAAGACAAAGTCGTTGCCCCGCGTCTCGTCAGTGCATCGGAGCGGAGCGATGCGGCCGTCGTGGCTTGGGAAGCGCCCATCGATACCGATTCTATCTCCTATTATAAAGGAAAAGGTGTTGCCCATATTGGTGTCTTTGCTTACACGCCTTACAGCATCGTCGGCACAGTGTTCCGTAAGGATATGGCTATCACGGCCGTCAAATGGCAGACCGACGAGTTTCGCGGGCCTCACAAGAAAGTGGACTTGGTGATATTTGCGCTCGATAGCGAAGGGAAACCTACCAACAATATTCTTTACGAGCAGGCTAATCTACTCAATACCGATAATCAGTGGTGTCGCTACGAACTGCCCGAACCGCTCGTTGTTAAAGGTGGTGCACTCGTGGCTTTCCGTTATGACGGTTATCTCAGTATGCTGGCTGATGCAGGCGAGCCCGAAGGTATCGACTTTGAGCCTAACGTTCACGTGATAAATACCGACTATCGCACCGCTGCTTTTGAGTATCTCGATCAGCACGATATGAAGAAGAATCTACTCATCGGTATCGATTATGCGATGCTTGCTCCCGATGGCTCTAAGATTGCTACCACTGTGCAGCGGCAGACGAAATATAATGTCTATCGCAAGCTTGAACAAGGCGGTGAAGATTGGGAATTCCTTGCATCAACAACTACCGATGTGCGCACTTACCGTGATTCTGAATTCGCTACGCTCCCGATGGGTTATTACCGTTATGCCGTTGCCAGCGTACTCCCTACTGATAGTGAGTCTGCTAAGGCTGCGTCTGCCTGTGTAGGTAGGAATCTGATAGCCAACCTCACGTTTAAGGTTAAGGCCAACGCCTCGTTGCCTGCCACAGTTCCGACAATCCGCTTACAAGCCGATGACGATAAAACAGAAGTCTATACCGCTACGCAAATAGACGAGACGACTTGGAATATTCCGCATCTGACAAAGAAAAAATACCACTTATATGCCGAGCTTGACGGCTTTGATGATCTCAGTGCCGCACTGACAATTGATGGTGAGGAGAGAGAATTTCGTCATGAACTGGATTTTAAAGAACGACTGTTGGCTCCCTATAATCTCAAAGTGGCGCAGCAAGGTGCCGATGTCGCATTATCGTGGAACGAAGACAACTTTATTTTCGACGACTTCGAGTCCTATGAGCCATTTACCCTTGAACCGGCTACGCCTGATAAGAACTGGATATATTGGGATATGGACAAGGCTCCGACCGTGGAGTTTGACAATATCTCTTTCAAATATATGGGTTCTCCGATGAGTTATATGGTATTCAATCCTTACGCCACTACGCCGGCGTTGGTTTACTTCGATGCCGGATCCTTACCTTATTCCGGGCGGCAGTGTCTGGCCTCTTTCGGCAATCGCGGCAAGAGTAACAACGATTTCGTATTCTCGCCCGTTCTTCATTTCACGGGAAAGGCCACCTTCCGATGCGTCGTGAAAAGTTTTACCAACGTACTTGGGGCAGCTTCCATCCGCGTCGGTTATACAAAAACGGATTATCCAAAGACAACGGCTGATATCGTTTGGCTCAGTGAGCCCTTGACGGTTTCCGACAAGACTTGGCAAGAGTTGTCTGTAGAAGTGCCCGTCGATGCTCGGCGTATGGTGTTGGTAAATGAAACGCCGCGCGGCTTCTTCCTGATGGTAGACAATCTGTTTGTGGGAGAAGAATGCCCCTATGCTGATGGGAAGATCAAAAAGCCCTTGGTTGATCGTGCGGCGTATGAGGTGATGATAGATGGCCGGTTGGCTGCTAACATTGACCAATCGGCAAAGCGGGTTCTGCTAACGGGGCTTTCTGCCGGGGAACACACGGCAGAAGTCGCGGCGGTTTATCAATCCGGGCGGTCAGAAGTGAAACGTATCACGTTTGACGTGCAAGGCGGCACGGGTATTGACAAAGCAACTGCCGCTCCCGACTTCTCGGCACATTTCTCTGCCGATGGCCGTTTGCTTACCGGTTCTGCGGTGGATCGTTGGGAAATCTACGATGCCGGTGGTCGGCTTGTCTTGCGAGGTGTAGCTCACGATACCGATGCCTCTATGCTTTCCGCCGCTTACTATGTGGCGCGGCTGTATAGTACGACCCTCACAAAGAGTCTGAAGTTAATGAAGAGATAACCGAAGCAGAGTTGCCTCTGAATTCATGTAATACGGGGTAGGAGTCCGGCAGGATTTCTACCCCGTATTCATCCGTATCGCAGTATTGCGCAAAGCATTAAAAGTTGTCGAAGAAT
>ERZ772960.1140-NODE-1140-length-21820-cov-4.441672_pt1 | contig 21820 bp, 19 predicted proteins | sample MGYA00580678_ERZ772960 | MGnify/ENA primary metagenome ERZ772960 (study PRJEB29015, sample SAMEA2737930) | human oral metagenome | biome: human oral; feature: human-associated habitat; material: dental | place: China | collected 2059 ... | reverse complement strand
TTAAAAGATGCAGAAAAACACACTTTTTTCTGCGTCTCATTCTTCGTCGTATGATAGTTGCTTATTTGCGTCATGGCGGCAAAGGTATAACAAACTTTTGGAACAGCCAAATATTGGGAAAAGAAATATAAAAAGGGAAACTAAATATACGCACATGAAAGAAAGCGCAAAAGCGACTAAGCCTCGGTCCTTTCTATTGCTTTTAGCGTTTCGACAGCTTGGCCGACAGAGTGGATATGGGCAACCACCATGCTGCGCTTTCCCCTTATCTCCTTCAGATTGCAGTCGCGGGCATGCACCATGAGATAAGCAATGATTTTGTCGAAGACTTTACTCTTATAGTACGCACTTTCGGGATTGCTCACAAACTGCATCTGCATCTGTCCTTGTTTAAGAATGAGTTTCTCGCACCCCAAGCGTTTCCCTACACGCCGAAGCTCAACCACGCGCATCAGCTCAAGCCCCTCTTTGGGCACCGCACCAAAGCGGTCTTCCAGCCGGCGTTTGTAGTTCTCCATCTCGTTGTCGTCTTTCAGATTGTCGAGTTCACGATACAACAGCATCCGTTCGCTGCTTCCGGGCACATACGTGTCGGGGAAATACATTTCGAAGTCGCTCTCCACGGCGCAATCGTCCACAAAATCGTCGCCCGTCGGCTGCTTTCCGTCTTGCATTTCCTCTGCATACAGGTCTGAAAACTCGTCATTTTTCAACTCCGTCACGGCCTCACTCAATACTTTCTGATACGTTTCGTAGCCCAAATCCTCTATAAATCCACTCTGTTCTGACCCTAACAGATTGCCTGCTCCTCGTATATCGAGGTCTTGCATGGCAATATTGAATCCGCTGCCGAGACCGGAGAACATTTCCAGCGCTTCGAGACGACGGCGTGCCTCATTGTTGACAGTAACGAGCGGGGGCGCAATCAGATAACAAAAGGCTTTGCGATTGGAACGCCCCACCCTGCCCCGCATCTGGTGAAGGTCGGAGAGACCGAAGTGCTGGGCACCTCTTATAATAATGGTATTGGCATTCGGAATGTCTATACCGTTCTCTATAATAGTGGTGGAAAGCAATACATCGTAGTCGTGGTTCATAAATCCCATGATAACGGCTTCGAGACGGCTCGGCGACATTTGTCCGTGGCCTATCACGACCCTGCAATCGGGTATATGCTGAACGATGCTGTCGGCGATGTTCTGCAACTGCGCAATGTTGTTGTTGACCACATACGTCTGCCCGTTTCGACTCATCTCAAACTCGATAGCATCGTACATCGCGTCGTCGTTAAAGGTGGCAATCTCCGTGCACACAGGATAACGATTGGGCGGAGGAGTACGCATGATGCTCATATCTCTTGCACCCATGAGCGAGAACTGCAAGGTGCGAGGGATGGGCGTGGCCGACATTGTAAGCGTATCGACGTTCGCTTTGAGGGCGCGCAGTTTCTCTTTGGTCGATACGCCGAACTTCTGTTCCTCGTCGATAACAAGCAAGCCGAGGTCTTTCCACACCACATTTTTGCTGACCAACTTATGTGTTCCCACGAGGATGTCTATCTTTCCGGCTGCGAGGTCTTCGAGGATGCTTTTCATTTGCGAGGCAGTGCGGGCGCGGGATAGATAATCGACCCGCACGGGAAATAATTTCAGCCGTTCGGAGAAGGTGCGATAATGCTGAAAAGCCAGCACCGTGGTCGGCACGAGAACAGCAGTCTGTTTGCCATCGAAGGCGGCTTTGAATGCAGCGCGGACGGCGATTTCAGTTTTGCCAAAGCCCACATCGCCACACACGAGCCTGTCCATCGGTCGTTCGCTCTCCATGTCGGCTTTGACTTCCTGCGTGGTTTTCAGCTGGTCGGGTGTATCTTCGTAGAGGAAACTCGCTTCTAATTCGTGTTGCAATGACGAGTCCGGACTGAACGCATGCCCTTTGATATGGCGTCGTTTGGCATAGAGTTGTATCAAATCGCGTGCTATATCTTTGATGCGTTTCTTGGCTCTCTCTTTGAGTCTGTTCCATGCTCCGGTGCCTAATGTGCTGAGACGAGGCGGTTCGTCGGTATTGCTGTTGCGGTATTTGGAGATTTTGTGGAGCGAATGGATGGAGACATCCACCTTGTCGTTGTGTTGATAGGCGATGCGGATAACCTCTTGGTAGCCTGTTTCTGTTGCGACGCGCACAAGTCCGACAAATCTTCCGATGCCGAAATCGACGTGCACGATGTAGTCGCCTGTTTCCATTTCCAGAAGTTCTTTCATTGTGAGCGCCATCTTGCCTGCTCGTGCTGCATCGCTGCGGAGGTTATATTTATGGAATCGGTCGAAGATTTGGTGGTCGGTGAAGAAGCATATTTTGGCGTTGTTGTCTATGAATCCCTCATGCAGGGTTTTATCTACAGGTGTAAAGTCGATGTAGCTATGCGAGATGCTACCTGCTGTTTTGGCTTTTTCGAGGGTTCTTTCATCGAAGATGTCTCTCAATCGTTGATTTTGTTTGGAGCTGTCGGCAAGGATATAGAGGTGATATTCTCGGAGCAGATAGTCTTCCATTGTCTGCATCAGGAGGTCGAAGTTCTTGTGGAAGAGGGGTTGTGGCGCGGTGTCGAAGTGAAGTACGGCTTGAGCGTCGGCGGTGTCGTGCTGTCCGAATTCCACTTGTTTGAGTGCAGAGATGCCATTGATGAATTGCGAGGCGGTGAGAAATTGGAACTCTTGCTGTATCTCTTCCACGCGTTGTTGTCGTTCCTGTTCGGGGATTCCCTCCAAGCGTTCGGCCAATGCTTGCGATGAGAATCCGTCGCGGTAGATGCGTTCGATGCGGTCTTGTATGTAGCGGATGCTCTTGGTCACGATGATGCTGTCGGACGGAAGGAAGTCTGTCAGCGGTATCTTCTCCGTCTTGACGGCCGATAGTTCGGGCACAATCTCGACGCTGTCTTTTTGTTCTTTGGAGAGTTGGTCTTCTACGTTGAAGGTGCGTATGGTTTCTATCTCGTCGCCGAAGAAGTCGATTCGGAAGGGAAATTCGCAGCTGTAGGAATATATATCGAGAATACTGCCGCGCAGGGCAAATTGCCCGGGTTCATAGACATAGTCAGTTTCCGTGAATCCGAGGTATCGCAGGGTTGTGCCGAGGGTTATCACGTCAATGCTCATTCCTGTGCGGAGCGTCATCATGTGCTGGTTGAGTTGCGAGGAGGAAACAACTTTTTCTCCCATAGCTTCGGGATAAGTGACGATATAGAGAGCCTCAGTCCTTTTCGTTGCGATGCGCGAGAGTACTTCTGTTCGCAGGATTTCATTGGCCGGATCGTGCTGCCCATATTTCACGGCACGTCGATATGACGAGGGAAAGAACAACACGTTCTCTTGTCCGAGCAGTTGTGTGAGGTCGTGGTAGAAATATCCTGCCTCGTCAAGGTCGGGCAAAACGAACACAAGCGTCTGTGTGATTTCTTCCATCAAACCGGCAAAGAGCATGGCGGGTGCGGAGCCGGTAAGCCCGTCGAGACGAATGGTCGTAATGCGTTTGTCGGCGAACAGGTCTGTGAGTGCTGTGCTTTGCAGCAGTTTTCCGTATTGTTTCCGAATGATTTGTATGTCCATTGTGAATCTGTCTAATGGCGATATGATGGTTCTCAGACCGCCGTTCGTCCGGCTTCGATTGTGGGATATATAAGCAAGACGAAAGATGCGGCGGGAAGATGGATATCAGAATGCATCGCGATACTTGTTTTCTTCTTTGTCGTCGAGCATGCTGAGGTATGACCGGTAGCGGCTTTGGGCAATGTGGTGGCTTTCCACGGCTTGCAAGACGGCACAGCCGGGTTCATGCGTGTGGGTGCAGTTGCTGAATTTGCAATGCTTTGCGTATACGAAGATTTCCTTGAAGTAGCTGCATATCTCGTGGGGTACCATATTGAAAGTGCCGAAGCCTTTGATGCCGGGAGTATCGATAATGTAGCCTCCTGCGGGAAGTTCTATCATTTCACTGAAGGTGGTGGTGTGGGTACCTGTGTTGTGAGCATCGGATATTTCGGCGGTGCGAAGGTTTTGTTCGGGCAGCAATCGATTGATGAGCGTGCTTTTCCCTACTCCACTGTTGCCGCTGAGCAGGGTTACTTTGCCTGCAAGGATGGGAAAGAGGGCATTGGCTCCTTCGCCTGAAACAGCAGAAATACACCGACAGTCGTAACCTATTTGTCGGTAAAGGTCGGTGAGTCGGTCGAGAAAGCGAAGTTCTTCGGCGTTGTAGCGGTCGCATTTGTTGAAGATTAAAACGACGGGCACATCGTAAGCCTCGGCCGAGGCGAGGAAGCGATCGATGAACGTAAGCGAGGTTTGGGGATAGTTGACGGTGGCAATGAGGAAGGCTTGGTCTACATTGGCGGCCAATATATGGCTCTGCTTAGATAAGTTGGCGGCCTTTCGGATGATGTAGTTCCGTCGCTCTTCAATGGTTGTGATGAAAGCCGTTCCTTGTGAATTGACGGTTATCTGCACACGATCGCCCACGGCAACGGGGTTTGTGCTGCGGATGCCTTTGATGCGGAAATTGCCTTTTACTTTGCTTTCGATGATGCGTCCGTCATCGGTTCGCACGGTGTACCAGCTGCCTGTATTTTTGATAACGAGCCCTTGCATGGAAAAATGAGACAAAGAATTGAGATGGGTTGGGTAAAAATGGGAAATTGAGAGCGAAAGGACGGTGGCAAAAAATTTACCGGAAATATCTAAGTCCCAATCGGTCATGAGAGTATTTATCTACCATCTTTATATGGACTCCATCGTTTTCTGTCATCTTCTGTTCGCTTGTCGGCATCTTGTCTGCCTTCCTCTCTCGACGTAGTCCGCTACACCTTCGACAAGATGGCAGACAATCTACCCAACAATCCAACAAAATCTGTACAGGTCTCACGAACGATTTGGGCTAAAAGAAAACACGTTTCCGTGCTTTGTCCCTTTGCTCTCAATTTTCGATAGAAAGGAATGACGTGTTAAACAGTCATGATTTCCTTGTCTTTAGCAACCAATAAATCGTCGATTTTCTTGATGTATCGGTCGTGTATCTTCTGGAGTGCGTCTTCAGCATCTTTCTCGTTGTCTTCGGAAAGGCCGTCTTTGATGGCTTTCTTCAACTTCTCTTTCACGTCAGCGCGTACGTTTCTCACCTCTACTTTGGCTTTCTCGCCAATGGCTTTGCATTGTTTCGAGAGCTCGCGGCGACGTTCTTCGGTGGGTTGCGGAATACCTAAACGGATGATTTCTCCGTTGTTTTCGGGCGTAATGCCTACATCGGAGTCCATAATGGCTTTCTCAATGTCTTTGATGGCTTTCTTATCCCATGGCCGAACGGTAATGGTGCGTGCATCGGGAACAGCGACATTGGCTACCTGATTCAAAGGAACCATCGAGCCATATGAGTTTACTTTAATTCCATCGAGTATGGCAACGTTGGCGCGTCCGGCACGTATGCGTGCCAATTGCTCCTCTAAGAACATGGCTGCCATTTCCATTCTCTCTTCGCTTTCGCTAAGTGTTGCTTTAATGTCTATCATATCTTTGTTGCATTGAATTCTGAAATACAAATGTAATGATTAATCGCGAACCGTACAAAAGTTCCGTCTCTTTTTTACTAAAGCTCCCCTCACGGCCGACGAACACTGCACTGCGGCATCAGACAATCTGCTGAATCTCTTTCATACCGTCGATGTTTTTCAGGTCTTCCATGATGCGCTTCACGTCTTCTCTGTCGTGTATGCGGAGTTCCACACTGCCGTCGAAGATGCCTTCATGCCCCTCAAAAACAAGTTTTTTGATGTCTACATTGAAACGATCGGTAATCGCGCCCGATATGTCTTTCAACATTCCTTTGCGATCAATCCCTCGTATGCGGATGGTGGCATCGAAGTAGAGCTGTTTGTGCATGTTCCATTTGGCATCTAATATGCGGTTTCCGAAACTCGATTTGAGCCTCGCTGCCACGGGGCAACTACGCTTATGAATCTCTATACGCTGCTTCGTGTCGATATAACCAAGCACATCGTCGCCCGGGATGGGATGACAGCAAGAGGGGAAGATGTAACCATTGATGTTGTCTTCGGAGATAAAAATGGGTTTCTTTCGGTTGAAGTTCTCGCCTACCACGATTCTATTTTCCGCCTCGGGGGGGACTTCTCTCTTCTTGTCATTTCCAAGGAAAGGCACGTACTTACGCCATGCGAAGTTGTTGCTGTTCTTCTTCTTTCCGTGCAAATCATCCAAATCTTTATCTCCGAGCGTAATGTTCTTCTCACCGATACTTTGTAACAGTGCTTCATGTGTCTGCATTCCGTGCGTTTCACACAGTTTATCAAGCACGGAAGCCGTCAGTTCCAAGTTGTTCTCTTTCAGCCATTGCGTAAGAATATCTTCGCCTTTCTTCTGTATTTCACGGTCGTTTCTGCGAAGAATGGCCAATATCTTTCCCTTCGCCTTTGCCGTAGAAACGAAATGAATCCAAGCGGGTTGCACATGTTGCGACATCGACGTGAGTATCTCCACTTGGTCTCCGCTCTGTAACTTGTGGCTCATCGGTACCAATTTGTGGTTTACCTTAGCACCGATGCAATGACTTCCAAGTACCGTATGTATCTGAAAAGCGAAATCAAGAGCAGTACAACCGGCGGGCATGGTCTTTATTTCACCTTTGGGCGTAAAGACGAATATCTCGGAAGCGAAGAGATTGAGTTTAATGGCATCAAGGAAGTCCATGGCATCGGGTTGCGGATCGTCCAAAATCTCTTTGATTGTGCGCAGCCAATTATTCAGTTCCTTCTCGTCTTCCGTATATTCTCCACCGGCTTTATATTTCCAATGGGCGGCAAATCCCTGCTCGGCCACCTCGTCCATGCGGTCGCTTCGTATCTGCACTTCTATCCAACGACCTTGCTTACTCATCAATGTAACGTGTAAGGCTTGGTACCCGTTGGCTTTCGGATGATTGAGCCAATCGCGCAGACGGTCGGGATGCGACTTGTAAATCTTATTCATCGCCACATAGATTTGGAAGCATTCGTTGATTTCTTCCTCACGTTTTTTGGGCGTAAAGATAATGCGCACGGCTAAAATATCATAGATTTCGTCGAACGTGATGTGCTTGGTCTGCATCTTATTCCAAATAGAATAAGGGCTCTTCACTCGCGCTTTTATCTGATAAGCGATGCCCATCTTGTCCAAAGTTTCACGTATCGGAGCGGTAAACTGTGCAAACAAGGCATCACGCTGCACCTGTGTAAGTGAAAGTTTTTTCTCTATCGCGGCATATTCTTCGGGATGTTCGTACTTGAAACTTAAGTCTTCGAGTTCTGTTTTTATTTTGTTTAGCCCTAATCGGTTGGCCAACGGTGCATAGATATACAGTGTTTCTCCGGCTATTTTGTATTGTTTGTTGGCAGGTTGCGACTGCAATGTGCGCATGTTATGCAAGCGGTCGCATATTTTAATGAGAATTACACGAATGTCATCGCTCATCGTCAAGAGCAGTTTCTTAAAGTTCTCGGCCTGTGCTGATGACCAATCACCAAACAGTCCGCCACTGATTTTGGTCAGACCGTTCACAATTTGTGCTATCTTAGGGCCAAAGATATTCTCTATATCCTCAACTGTATAGTCTGTATCTTCCACCACATCGTGCAAGAGAGCCGAGCAGATACTGGTTGAACCCAGCCCCATTTCCTCACAGGCAATCTGCGCCACAGCAATAGGATGCATGATATAAGGTTCGCCGGACAGACGCTTCACCCCTTTATGTGCCTGCTTGGCAAAGTTGAAAGCCTTGGTAATGAGGTCTACTTTCTTACGATGTCGCGAGGCAAGATAGGTATCCAACAAATGCTGAAAAGCACTATTCACCATTTGTTCCTCGTCAATCGTATGCTCATTTTTCTGCTGTTCGTCCATCATCATGCTCTTCTATATATTAATAAGGTATCAGGTGATGGGCGGACATGACAGTCCGCCCCTAACGATTGCTTTACTTAATACGTATTTTCTTGCCTGCTCTAATGGTTGTTCCATTGATTTTATTGAGCCGCCGGAGCTGCTTTACCGTCGTTTTATTGCGTCTTGCAATTTCCGAAAGGGTATCTCCGTTACGCACGGAAATGCTTTTACTTCGTTCGCGACGAACCTTTTTTGCTCCTTTCTTGTGTTTTCCATAACGTCTGCCAGCATATTTCCACGTCACAACCGGTTTGCTTCTCTGTATGACAGGCACGGCTTCATTCACGTCTACCTCATTTCTTCTTACCGGCATCACTTCGGGTTGATAGGCATAAATGGAGTCTTCGTTATCGATAAAGGTACTGATTTCTGCTACGGGAAGCCGCAAAGCAGAGGGCGATGCGTAGCCATTGACGATGTCGCAACGGTATTGTGGGTTCAGAGAACGTAAGTGTTCGATATTGATATTGCAGACTCTGGCGATTTGTTCAAAGTAAACATCCCTATTCACCATTACGGTGTCTGTCTTGACAGGCAAATCCGTAATCATCGGGCAGATATTGTGCTCGCCGTAATAGTTCATGATATAATTAGCGGCAATAAAGGCCGGTACATATCCTCGCGTCTCTTTCGGAAGATAAGGGTATATCTGCCAATAGTCGGTACTTCCGTTAGAGCGATGTATAGCCTTATTGATGTTGTCGGGACCGGCATTGTATGCTGCGATGACAAGATTCCAATCGCCGAATATCTTGTAAAGATCGCTCAGGTAATGAGCAGCTGCATAGGAGGCTTTCACAGGGTCTCTGCGTTCGTCTACCAAAGAATTTACGGTAAGACCATATCGCTTTCCCGTGCTCAATATAAACTGCCAAAGCCCTGTTGCCCCTACTCTCGACACGGCATTGGGATTCAATGCCGATTCGATAACCGGCAAATACTTCAGTTCGAGCGGAAGTCCGTAGGCTTCCAAGGCATCCTCGAAGATAGGCATATAGAAGTTGGAAGCCCCCAACATGTAACTGACAGACCGGCGAAGCCTGCCGCTGTATCGGTCGATAAATTGCTGAACGATGTCATTGTAAGGCAATTCTATGATACAAGGGATACGTTTCAGTCGGTCGATATACACCTCTTTTTCAAACACGGGGTTATAGTCGTGCGTCTCGCAGGTGGTATCGGGATGCAGATAAAGTTGGGAGTTGTACAGCATCAGCAGGGAGTCAAGTCCTACGGTCATACCTTCCGGTACGTCGATGATGCTCTCCTTTCCGTCTTTGTTCTTTACGGTTATCTCTTCATCGTTGTCTGTCTGCGCGTTGACCACGCCCATACTGCCACACAGCAATGCGGCAATGAATAGACAACTCCTTTTTCTCAATGGTTTCATTCCTGTTGTTTTGTTCTTTTATAGGTTAGAAAGTCAGGCTGCAATGTATGCCTATACCGTTCGACCTCATCAGCGACCTGCCATCGGTGGCATTGATAACAGTCGGTTCTACCCGTAAACTGAGGTCTTCTGATATATCGAATTCCGATAATGAAGCATCCACGTATGCGTCGATGACAGAGAGAGCATACACGCCAATCAAAGTGAATATGCTCAAATCCCTATATCTTCGGTATCGGTCTTTACGCTTTTTGAACACGGTTTGATACTGTGCCATGTTCGAGGGAGTAATGGTTGCCCCTAAATGTAGGAACTTATTGTAGCTCTGCGTGGTGGGATCGTCGTCCATAATGTCCATATACGCCTGCGAATAGTCATGATACATTTGGTTATTCCAGCGTATAGCGTATGCACATCCCACAAATCCACCGTAAACGATGGGTAACTTCCAATACTTCCGATTATAAATCTGACCGGCTCCGGGCAGTACCAACGCGAGCCAAAGAGCACGCTTCGGGTCGGGCTTCCATGTTGTCCAATCGTTTGGTTTACGAACTTTCCGACTGTCTTTCATCGAAATGCTCATACTGTCTGCATGCGTAAGAAGTACCGGAGACAACGTTTCTACCGTCTGCTTCTCCTTCATTATCGTATCAGAAGACCCAACAGATGGTTCACCGATGCGTTCTCGTGCACCGGCAGAGATGCAACATGCCGTGAACAAGATACAGACAATAATGCCCGAACGGAATCTTCTTTTGATGCAAACGCTCACGTTTTACTTTTCTTTCAGTTTGTCGAAAACGCGCATAATGTGCTCCAGCTCCTCTTCATTGGCAAAAGGTATGCTTATCTTTCCTTTCCCTTTGGCGGAACAGGTCATCTGAACCTTCGTACTTAAAAAGCCTGACAAACGTTTCCTCAGTAAGTCGAATTCCTCCGGTAGCTTTGTTTTGGCTGCGATTCTTTTCTTTCCCACTTCTTCATCGCCGCCATTTTTAAGCCGTTGCACGATTTCTTCTACCTTACGAACAGTGTATTGATTCTTTTGAATCTCTTTAAACAACTGTATTTGAAGCGAGGGGCTCGACAATGCTAACAAAGCCCGGGCATGTCCCATGTCTATCTCTCTCTTCTGTAAAGCCATCTGCACTTGAGCAGGAAGTTTCAAAAGGCGCAGATAATTGGCCACTGCCGCGCGGCTCTTCCCTACTCTTCCCGACACTTTTTCCTGTGTCATTCCCGATTTTTCCATCAGGTGTTCATAGGCCAGAGCTATCTCTATGGCATTCAAATCCTCGCGTTGTATGTTTTCCACGAGTGCCATTTCCATCACGTTCTCATCGCTCACAGTACGTATATAGGCAGGTATGGATTTCAAACCGGCCAGCTGTGAGGCACGCCAACGACGCTCTCCTGCTATGATTTGGAACTTATTGTCTGCTACTTGGTGAAGCGTAATGGGTTGGATGATACCTATTTCGCGGATGCTGGTTGCTAATTCGCGCAACGCTTCCTCATCGAACTCGCGACGAGGCTGGTTCGGATTGGCCTCTATCTGCTCAATAGCAATCTCATTGATGGTAGAGGAGCCTTGTGTACGGACACTTTCCGTGGAAATAAGCGCATCGAGGCCGCGCCCCAATGCATTGAATTTCTTGTGTACTGCCATATGGTATATCTATGCGTTTAACGGGCTTCGCGCCCACAATTCTTTACTTCTTACTGTTACGTCTGCAACGTATTGATTTAAAACAAGTTACCTCTCACTTTGCAAAAGCTATGCTTTCAGCGTATTGAAGCTATGCTTTCGGCGCATCAGAGCTATGCTTTGACAGCGTAAAAGCTATGCTCTCTCAAACGGGTATCTGTCCTTTTGCGGGAAGACTGCTGTGAGAGAGACTATTCGGACTTACCGATAATTTCCTTCGCCAGTGCCAAATGATTTTTACTTCCGGTAGAGTCGGCATCGTAAAGGATAACGGGTAAACCGTGGCTGGGGCTTTCGCTGAGCTTTACATTACGCTGTATGACGGTTTTGAATACCAATTCTTGGAAATGACGCTTTACTTCATCGTAGATTTGGTTGGCAAGTCTCAAGCGGCTGTCGTACATCGTCAGCAGGAAACCCTCTATCTCTAATTGCGGATTCAGCTTGCTTTTGATGATTTTAACAGTATTCAGCAACTTGCTGATACCTTCGAGTGCAAAGTATTCACACTGAACGGGGATAATGACAGAATCGGCCGCCGTGAGCGAATTGACAGTGATAAGACCGAGCGAAGGCGAACAGTCGATGAGGATATAGTCGTAGTCGTTTTTGATAGGATCCAATAAACGACGCAATACGGCCTCACGGTCATCGAGGTTCAACATCTCTATCTCTGCTCCCACAAGGTCGATATGACTGGGTATGATGTCAAGTCCTTCGATGTCGGTGGTATAGATAGCATCCCTTACATCTGCATGATCGATGATACATTCGTAAAGAGAACACTCCACATTCTTCACGTCTACGCCCAATCCGCTTGAGGCATTGGCCTGCGGGTCGGCATCTACCACGAGCACACTCTTTTCCAGCGTAGCCAAAGAAGCTGCGAGATTAATGGTCGTTGTGGTTTTTCCCACACCGCCTTTCTGATTCGCTAAAGCTATGATTTTTCCCATGTTATAGTCTCTTCTCATTCGTTGATTCGGTTACAAAATTATATATTTTATGTGAGAAACAGGTATATTAAAGGTTTTTTCGTACATTTGCAGACAAAATAAACGCAAGTATGAAAGAGCAAAAAAGACCGTTGATACTGATTTCCAACGACGATGGATACCACGCAAAAGGACTTCGCTCACTCGTAGGGATGATAGAAGACATGGCCGAAGTATTGGTCTGTGCCCCCGAATCGGCACGTTCGGGCTTTTCATGTGCCTTTTCGGCCACTCTACCCCTTACCTTGAAACGGCGAAAAGACATCGGTTCCGCAGCTGTATGGTCATGTAACGGCACACCGGTAGACTGTGTGAAACTCGCACTCAGCGAGCTAACGCCCCACAGGAAACCCGACCTCGTGCTCGGAGGCATCAACCATGGCGACAATGCCTCTGTGAATACGCACTATTCGGGCACAATGGGTGTGGCATTGGAGGGCTGCATGAAAGGTATTTCGGCCATCGCTTTCTCACTTTGCAACCATGCTGACGACGCTGATTTTGCACCTTTGCGAAGTCTTGTCAGGCAGTTTGTGGGTCGTGTTCTCAAAGAGCCATTGCCTGAAAACACGTGTTTAAACGTGAATTTCCCTGTCTGCGACAGTTTTAAAGGGGTGCGTTCGTGTCGTATGGCCAAAGGTATGTGGGGCAATGAAGTGGTGCGTTGCGAGCATCCCAGAGGCCATTCGTACTATTGGCTCACAGGAGAATACACTAACGAAGAGCCTTATGCGGAGGATACAGATAATTGGGCTGTGACACATGGCTATGTGGCTGTTACGCCAACACGTATCGACGTAACCGACTATGCTATGCTCGAACGCATCAAAGGCTGGAAATTCAACGAATAGAAAGCTGGCTTTCAACACGTTAGAAAAGATGAAGTATTACTTGATAGCAGGCGAAGCCAGCGGCGATCTTCATGCTTCTCACCTAATGAAAGCACTGAAAGAAACCGACAAAGAGGCCGAATTTCGCTTCTTTGGCGGTGATAAAATGGCAGCAGAAGGCGGTGTTCTCGTGAAGCATTATAAGGACTTGGCGTATATGGGCTTTGTTCCCGTATTACTACATCTGCCCACCATATTTAGGAATATGGCTTTCTGTAAGCGCGATATACGAACTTGGAACCCCGATGCAGTTATCTTAATAGACTATCCGGGCTTTAATTTAAGCATTGCAAAGCATGTTCGCGCTCACACAAAGATACCGGTCTATTACTATATCTCTCCCAAAATATGGGCTTGGAAAGAATACCGCATCAGGAGCATCAAGAGAGATGTTGACGAGATGTTTTGCATCCTACCCTTTGAAGTGCCTTTTTATGAGGGTAAACACCGGTTCCCCGTGCATTATGTAGGTAATCCTACAGCTGAAGAGGTGACACTTTTCAAGGCTTCATACACAGAACATCGTGCTGCATTCTGTGAGCGGAATCACCTCAATGGCAAACCTATCATCGCCTTATTGGCAGGCAGTCGGCGGCAGGAGATTAAGGATAATCTGCCTGCTATGATAGCGGCTGCAAGCCGATACCCCGACTATCAACCCGTGATTGCCGGCGTACCGACCATTGAAAGGACGTATTACGAACGCTTCATGAATGGCTGCGATGTACCCATCGTTTACAACGAGACTTATCCGCTCTTGTCTCACGCCGTTTCGGCACTCGTCACCAGCGGTACCGCCACTTTGGAAACAGCACTTTTCAACGTACCTCAAGTGGTTTGTTACGAGACCCCCATACCTCATCTCATTCGCTTTGCATTCCATCATATCATCAAAGTGAAGTATATATCGCTGGTCAATCTCATCGCCGATTGTGAGATAGTACCCGAACTTTTGGCAGATCGCTTCAGCATGGAGAACATCGCCAATGAGTTGGAACGTATTCTTCCTGGCCATCCGCAACGAGCCATCATGCTGCAAGCATATAGAGAAGTACAAGAAAAAATAGGCCATTCACAAGCGCCTTACCATGCTGCAAACATCATGGTAAGACTCCTTCACGCAACACAAAACAAGGAGTAAGGGCATTACTCCTCGCTTTCGAGACTCAATTCAACACCTCATCGAGGAGTTCTTCGGCAGTTATTTCCTCACTACCACGCTTCACATCGCCGTTCTTCGCTACGATATAAAGTCCTTTTCGGGGAGTCCATTCCATGCAAAAGAGGTCTGATGGCGAGTCGTAACCATAGTTCTTGATGTTGCGAAGCACCCATGCACGGGTACGATTGCAGTGTGCCAACGTACTGTTTACAATGGCTCCGTTGTTTACAAGCAGATAAGATTCGGCACTTTCCCCACCTCTGATACCGTGATAGCTCCGTTTGTTTCAAACCGAACGTCATCTACATCGAACATGGAGAATACTCCTTTCTGTCTCAAAAGCACCCTGAATTGCTCCATTTCCAAGCTATTGCGCTTGAAAACCTTAAAGTTCAATATGCCGTTTTTCACCAAATATACGCTGTCTCCTTTGATAATGCGCCTTAAAAGAGAAGACCTCATACAGAAACGGATAAACAAATTAAAGAATGTCCATACCGCCAAAGCGAACAATATATGCCATACAGACATATCGGGGTTATAGATGACACCTCCCACAAGTGCTCCGATAACAAATGCACTCACAGTGTCGAGAGGAGTAATCTGCGCCATTTGCGCCTTACCGGCTATGCGAAGAAAGAAAAGGATACCGACCATTCCGATCATTAACTTAAGAGCGATGTCAATGTATTGCATATGATTGAATGATTGAAAATGATGTTTTGTCTTTTATGATTACACCTTATTATATATAAAAGGTGAATCCCGATGTCTCGTTTGCTTTACGTTCCGTCTCTATAAAAGTCGAGTGCATCTGTTATCTCCTCTTCTGTTGCGGTTTGATTGATGTGTATATCGCCCACATCGGCTAAGAGGGTGAAATTGATTTGCCCTGCTTCGTTCTTCTTATCATGGTGCATCAAAGCTATCAATGCGGAGTAATCGTCGCAGGAAAAGTCGAGTTTTCCATAATAATCATTGATGAATCGTACCGTTTTACGCATCTTCTCAACAGGAAATCCCTGCTTGACGACACTCAAATAAAGTTCGCATACGAGGCCGAAAGCCACGGCATAGCCATGCAAGAGCGGACGTTTTACGGCCAGAGACCATGCTTCGAAGGCGTGACCGACTGTGTGGCCGAAGTTCAAAGCCTTACGAATTCCGCGTTCGGTGGGGTCTTTTCTCACGATATTCTCTTTCACTTTCACGCTTGCTCCCACCATTTCCTGCAAACGAAAGAGGTCGGGTTGCGCTAAATCAAAGCAGAGTAAATCCGCCCACATCTGTGTGTTGCTGATAAGACCATGCTTCAACATCTCGGCATAACCTGAACGTATATTCGTTTCATCGAGCGTTTCAAGAAAGCGAGTGTTGAGCAACACGCTGGCAGCCTCATTGAAAACGCCTATTTCATTCTTCAATCCATTGAAATTAATGCCCGTCTTTCCCCCCACGGAAGCATCCACCATGGCCAGCAAAGTGGTAGGAATTTGAATAAAATCGATGCCCCGTTTAAAAGTAGAAGCAGCGAAACCGCCCAAGTCAGTCACCATTCCGCCCCCTAAATTGATGAGACATGAATGGCGTGTAGCTCCTCCGTTACTCAACGAAGTCCACACCTTTACAAGGCTGTCGAGGCTTTTATGACTGTCGGAAGCCTTGATGGTAATGAGGCGAACGTCTCGAAGCATATGAAACCGGCTAAGTAACGGCCAACAGAGGGCTTCCGTCATTTCATCGGTAAGCACGAAGATACGGTCGTGGCAGCAGACCGCCAAAGCCTTTGCCAAGTCGCTTTCCAAGTCTTGGGAGAGGATGATTCGTTGTTTCATAAGCAGCATTGAACGGGTGTGAAAAGAGCCGAGGCCTTATGAAAGGGTAATCCCCTTATCGCTAATGACTATCAAACGACGGGCATAAAGGTCGCCGATAGCACGTTTATACACTTTTTTACTGACCTGAAAGCGCCGTTTTATTTCTTCGGCATCACTTTTATCGCCCAATTCGCACGTACCTCCATTGTCTTTCAGATACTGCAACAGCGTATCGGCAAAGTCCTTTGCATGGCGTTGTCCGTCGGGTTGCAGCCTCACATCTATCTTCCCATCGGGTCTTACACGGTCGATATAACCTTTCATTCGGTCTCCCGTGTGCACTTGTTTAAATACCTGATTCTCATAAATAAGTGCAGGATAACGATTGTCTATGATGGCTTTGAAACCAAGGTCGGTCTTCTGCCATATCATCACATCTACTTCTTCACCATGCCGATAGGCCGGTTTCTGCCTGTCGAAGTAATGTTCCACCTTGGCAGAAGCTACAATGCGGTAGCTTTCTTCATCAATATGCACATGCACGACGTAACGGTTTCCCGTTTCCATCCTGCGTTTCTGTTCACGGAAAGGACAGAAGAGGTCTTTCATAAGTCCCCATTTCAGGAAAGCACCATATTGGTTTGTCCATGCCACTTCCAAACATGCAAAGTCTCCCACCTTAGCCAAAGGGGTGAGTGTAGTGGCTACCAATCGCTCGTCTTGGTCGAGATAGACAAACACTTCCAACTCTTCGCCTATCTTACAATCAGCAGGTACGTAGCGCGAAGGCAAGAGTATTTCTCCTTCGTCGCCTCCTTCGAGATATACGCCGAAGTCTACTTCTTTGGTTACAAACAGGCGATTGAAGTCGCCGAGTTTTACTTTCTCCATATCATCCGTTGTCTTTTGTGAAACGGTCTTTCCCTACTCTCCAAGGGAAAGACAATGGGGCAACCCACCCTAAAAGAACTTTTACACATGAGCAAGTCTGCCTGTTGATGCTTCTCCTTTATCTGCAAAAATGACAGAGCATAGCTTTCATCCTGTAAAAGCATAGCTCTAAGGCGATGAAAGCATAGCTTTTACGCGGTAAAAGCTATGCTTTCTCACGACAATCGTTTTCCTCGCGTCTATGAAACCCTATCCTGCTGAACAGCAATAGGTTGCACAAACGCATTTTACTTGCCGCCTTTTTTAACCTGAGACTTATATGCCTTATTCAAGCCGGCTACCACTTCGTCGGTGATGTCATAGCTCTTATCGGCATACAGCAGGTTATCACCCTGCTTGCTGAGTATCAGCGAGTATTTTTTATCTTTGTTGTAAACAGCCAGATAGTGCTGAATGCTGTCGCGCAAAGCCTGATTAAACTTATCGGTCTCTGTCTGGAACTCATTTCCGAGGCGTTGTTGCAAGGCCTGCAAGTCGTCGTTTTGCTTCTGCAAACCGGCCTGAATGGCCTCTGCCTGCGCCCTTGTATAGGCATTTTGCTGTACTTTCTGCTGAAAATTAGCTGCCGCGGCTTGCAAGGTACGTCCCTTTTGTGCCACAGTATTCTGAATGTTCTGCCTCTTCTTTTCAAGAATCAGCGAGTATTCTTTACAGAATTCGTATTGCGACATGATAGAATCTACCTCTACATAGGCTATCTTCATGCTGCCGGCAGCAGGCTTTGCGGCTTGTGCAGGTTCAACCGTCTGCTGACGAGATTTATCGCAAGACGATACTGTCGCTGTAGTTGCAGCAGCCACAGCCATAGTTAAGAAAAAGTTTTTCTTGTTCATTTTACTTATTAAATAGGTGTATGATTTCTTTCTTTGATACTTGTACGGGGTGCGATACGTGCTTCTCGGTCTTGTTCTATCACGCAATGGATGCCTTGGTCTCTCAGGTGCGGGTTGTCGTGTATATGCTGTGAAGCGAAAGAACCGTTTCTCTTCAGTATCACTTTCACGCTTAATAATGCCATAGCAATAGCAATTATTAACACCGTTAATAGGATTATTTCCATCATTTTTCTTAAATTTGCAGTGATAAGGCCTTATGACCTATACCTTGGAAAGCAGCTTAGCTTATGCAAAGCGCATGCAAATGAGCGCAATGTAAGTTTACTTACAAATTGCCGAATGCAGCTTAGCTTATGCAAAGCGCATGCAAATGAGCGCAATGTAAGCTCGCTTACAAATTGCCGAATGCAGCTTAGCTTATGCAAAGGTAAGTATTTCTTTAAGAAAAACCCTCAAAACTACATTAATAATGAATAAAAGTGATTTAAAACCTATCTGCGTTTTTGAACAATTCGCAAGAATCAATGAGATTCCCAGACCATCAAAACATGAAGAGAAAATCGTAGCTTATTTGGTAGATTTTGCCAAATCGCACCATCTTCCGGTAAAAGTAGATAAAGCCGGAAACGTGCTGATTAGCAAGCCGGCCACCAAAGGCTACGAAGACAGAAAGACCCTCATTCTGCAAAGCCATGTAGACATGGTATGCGAAAAGCTGCCCGACCTTGACTTCGACTTTCAGAAAGATGCCATTCAAACCTATGTAGATGGCGAATGGTTGAAGGCCAAAGGCACGACATTAGGTGCCGACGACGGTATCGGAGTGGCCATTGAATTAGCAGTATTGGATAGCAACGACATTGAACACGGCCCGATAGAATGTCTCTTTACCACAGATGAAGAGACGGGACTGACAGGTGCCGACGCGTTGGAAGCAGGTTTTATGACCGGCGATATGCTGATTAATCTTGACTCGGAAGACGAAGGACAGATTTTCGTTTCTTGTGCCGGCGGCATCACTACTACAGCCGTCTTCTCCTTTGAGCGTGAGAATGCACCGGCAGAGGCAGCGTTTCTGAAAGTTTCCGTACAAGGTCTGACCGGTGGACACTCCGGTGATGACATCAATAAAAAGCGCGCCAACGCTATCAAACTGCTGGCTCGTTTCCTTTATTTCTCACAGGAGAAATACGGATTACAGCTCTCCGACTTCAATGCAGGCAAGATGCACAATGCCATCCCGAGACATGGACACGCAGTATTTGCCGTTTCCAAAGAGGTGAAAGAGAAACTGAAAGAAGACTTAAAAGTGTTTGCAGAAGCAGTGAAAGACGAATTCCATGTAACGGAGCCCGCTATACAATTCTCCATAGAAGAAGCTCCTGCTGCTAAAGTGTTGCCTAAAGACGTGTCGAGAAACTTCATTCTCTGCATGCAGGGCGTATATAACGGCGTACTGACCATGTGTCAGGACGAGGCCATCGCATGGCTGGTGGAAACATCAAGCAATGTGGCCAGTGTGGAAATGGGAGAAAAAGACATCACCGTAGTTGCCAGCCAGCGGTCGAATGTGATGAGTAACTGCACGAATATGGCCAACACTGTGAAGGCCGTCTTTGAGCTTGCCGGCGCACGAGTGTCGCAGTCTGACGGCTATCCGGCATGGAAGATGAACCCGAACAGCGAATTGACAAAACTTGCTGTAGAAGCCTACAAGAACGTATTCCACAAAGAACCACAGGTGTTAGGCATCCATGCAGGGCTGGAATGCGGCCTGTTCTCGCAACGTTATCCCAACCTCGACATGGTATCTTTCGGCCCGACATTGCGTGGAGTGCACTCTCCCGATGAACGTCTGCTTATACCTACGGTGCAGATGGTTTGGGATCATTTGCTGGAAATGCTGAAGAATACGCCGAAACGATGAAGATACGGCACTTTTATAAAACAGCCGCAGCCGGTTTGATGGCTGTCGTTCTGCTACTGATGGGGTGCGGACAGGCACACGATGCCAAAGCAACCGTATCGGCCTTTCTTGACGAGAATCTGGTGCAAGGTGACCTCTCCGACTTGGAATACTCAAAGATAGATTCTACGACCCACGTTTCTGCCGCCGCAATAGACAGGATGCGGGCAGAAGCAAAGACGCAAGGCATCTTTAAAAAGGACATCAAGTACACGGGGGAGGCACATCCGAGAACACTCATTTACATTCGTGTGACATATCGGCTGACCAATATCCAAGGTTCGGAAAAGAAATGCGCGCAGACGTTTTACTTAGACAGAAGCCTGACAAACGTCGTGGCCTTTAAGAACGACTGACAAAAAACGAAACGAAAGAACAGGGCTTTTCAAACCGAAAGGCTCTGTTTTTTCGTGTGAAGACATGAAATGGGAAGCACCAACTCGCCCATATCTATCATGGCATTGAAGAGCGCAATGTATTGATAATGCGGCAGGTCGGACAACAGAATGTCCTTTTCTATGAGCATACCGCTATCCAACAAACTTGCGCGCATGGTGCCTTCAAGCAACGGAGTAGCAGGAGTGAACCATTGACAACCGTCATAGAGAGCGATGTTGGTATAAGACGTATCGGTGAGCAAACCATTTCTAACTATCAACACGTCGTCGCATACGCCTTTCAAAGCGAGCAACCGTTCGAACAAACTCCGGTCAGCACTTTTATAACGGTAATCGGCCTCGTTGCCATCAACCAATTGCAGACTTTTCAGTAAGCGCATGCGGTAAGGTTGGAACTCGGTTTTCAAGATACCGTCGGCATTGTATAGCACACGTGCCTTTACCCGCTCATCCATTGCCGGACAGGCTTTCAATACTTCCTCGAGCGGTAACGGTGCGGTTTTTCCATGACGTTCGCGCAGCGTACGTTCTATTCGAGCTACGTGGTAAGGCAACCGCTGCGGCATCCCCCTTTCTATCCGGATGGTTTCAATGTATAGGCACATAGACTTTCTGCTTCACTTCCTCGTATTCATCGCTCCATCGGCTTTGGGCGGTAATGCCTCCTCCGGCCTTGAAGAACAGGTGTCCGTCGCTTTGATCGATAAAGCGTATCATGACGGCACTGTTCATTCTGCCCTGCACACAACAACCCATGACACCTGTATAGAAGTCGCGTCGGTAGTTCTCTGCATTGTCGATGATTTGCAGGGTCTTCGTCTTGGGCGCACCGGAGATAGAGCCTGCGGGCAGAAGCGTGAAGAGCATCTGACCAAAATGCCGGAGATAATGGGGCGTGAGATGGCCGGCAATGTCGGAACTCGTTTGCAACAACACGCCGCGATGGGTTTCTATACGGTCGATATAGCGGTATCGACGCACGCACACTTGGTCGGCCACCATGCTGAGGTCATTTCTGATAAGGTCAACAATCGTGGCATGTTCGGCAGCTTCCTTAGCATTGGCCATCAATACGCGTTCAGCCTGCGGGATGGAAGCATCAATCGTGCCCTTCATGGGGTAAGAACTGATGATGCCATTGCTGACGCGCACAAACGTCTCGGGCGAGAAACAAACCAACCTGTCCTTAAGCCAAAGACGATAAAGGGCTTGCGAACGAAGACATATATCGCGCATCGTGAGCGAAGTTTTCACAGAGATGCGACAGGTGAGGTTCGCGAGATAGCTGTTGCCGGCCAAGAGATGGGAACGCACGAGCTCGAAACTGCGACGATAATCGCTGGCCGAGGGATAGTCGGCCGATAAGCGGACAGGCGAACAATCGCGGGGCTTTTCGCCACGGATGTTGGTGAATCCCTCGAAATCGAAGAGGCATTCGTTGGGGTCTACCTCATCGGCAAGCTCCACGAAAGCCTGCTTTGCCTCATAATCTATGATGAAGATAAAGGCTTTTCCCTCGCCGGCCAATCGGTCGATACGTGCTATCGCCTCTTCTCTGCTATACGTTTTCATGCTGCAATGATGGTTTCCGAAGATGCAAAGGTATCAATATTTTTAGGAAATGCTTGCGAGGTTTGCAAATATTCCTTACCTTTGCCGCCGTCATTCAAACAAAAGAATAAAAATGATGCAGAGTGCGTGTACATATAATAATGGTGT
>ERZ772960.1137-NODE-1137-length-21851-cov-5.181088_pt1 | contig 21851 bp, 19 predicted proteins | sample MGYA00580678_ERZ772960 | MGnify/ENA primary metagenome ERZ772960 (study PRJEB29015, sample SAMEA2737930) | human oral metagenome | biome: human oral; feature: human-associated habitat; material: dental | place: China | collected 2059 ... | reverse complement strand
TTGAACTGACCGATACAGAGTTTCAGCACAACAAAGCTAAGGATGCCGAGGCAGATACCATCGGCAATAGAGTAGCAAAGCACCATCGTAATCATTGTAATGAAAGCAGGAAAGGCCTCGGAGACATCACTCAAATCGATGTTTTTCACCGAATCAATCATTAAAACACCTACTAATACGAGTGCACCGCTGGTTGCCGCGCCCGGAATCAGTAAGAAGACGGGAGAAAGAAACAAGGAAACGAGAAAAAGAATGCCCACAAACAAAGCTGTTACTCCTGAACGACCGCCCTCGGCAATGCCTGATGCACTCTCTACATAGGTGGTGATGGTAGATGAACCTAACATGGCTCCACAGGTTGTTCCGATAGCATCGCTCATCATGGCTTCCTTTACATGCGGTATCGTTCCATCGCTTTTTACGATTCCTGTCTTCTCTGAAAGTCCCACGAGCGTACCTATCGTATCAAAGATATTGACAATGAGAAGTGAGAAAATGACGAGTATCATCTTAAATGAGAAGACTTCGGAAAAGTCGAACTGACAGAAGATGGGACTCAAAGGCTGAGGGGTGGAAACAGGAAGCCAATCTTCCGGAAACTCTGTAACACCCAAAGGAATACCCACAAGCGTAGCGATGATGATGCTATAAAAGAGGGCACCTTTCACCTTACGTGCCATCAAAACCCCACTTAGGATAATGGCAATAATACCGAGAATCGCTGTGGGTGTGAATTTACCTAAGCAGACATAAGTAGCAGGATTAGCCACGATGATGCCGGCATTCTTCAATCCAATAAACGCAATAAACATACCAATACCTGCGGAAATAGCAAATCGAAGGTTGCGAGGAATGCTTTCCAATATGATTTCTCTGATATTGAGAAATGTAATCAGTACAAAGATGATACCTTCGATAAGCATCGCGGCCAAAGACTGTTGCCAAGTAAAACCCATTGCTTGGCAAAGAGTGAAAGCAAAGAAAGCATTCAATCCCATGCTGGGGGCTTGCGCAAAAGGCAACTTAGCCATAACTGCCAATAAAATGGTTGCAATGGCCGATGCTAAAGCCGTTGCGGTGAACAAAGCGGCTTTGTCCATACCCGTTGTAGACAGAATGGTGGGGTTAACAGCAAGGATATAGCTCATTGTTAGAAACGTGGTTGCACCGGCTATTAGCTCTGTCCGCAACTTCATACGGTTTTCTTCAAAACCGAAGATTTTTAAGAACTTCATGGATATTCGGTATTATATGTTACAATCATTATCAAGCCAATGGTCTATCAACGCTCTGGCAATAGACAACTTTCGGGGGATTTCCGGCAGGCGGTCTTTATGGAACCAGCCGCCGGCACTTAACTCGGAACGCTGTAAACGGAGACTTCCACCGGCATATTCAGCAAAAAAGCCTACCATCAAGCCACAAGGGTAAGGCCATGGTTGGGAACCGAAATATCGCAGATGGCTGATAGACAACCCTGTCTCTTCCAAAACCTCGCGCCTTACAGCCTCTTCCAATGTCTCTCCGGTTTCCACGAATCCCGCAACAAGTCCATAGAAATTGCCCCTGAAATTCTTAGCATGCACGAGCAAAACCTCATCCCCCCGATGAATCAAAACGATGACAGCGGTAGACAACTGCGGCCAAATCTCATGACCGCAAGCCGTACATTTCTTGGAAATATCTGTGCTATATTCCATCGTGGCTCCGCATATTCCGCAATAACGGGTATGCCTGTCCCAATATAGAATCTCATGACATTTACCCGCTTTCTTGTATAATGCAGGCTCAAGTCTGTCATACGAAGCCCGGAGATCTACCATTTCATAGCATGGAAGACGGGTTATCGGGGCATCGACGGCAAACGCACGCACTTCCGTACCATCCGGAAAAGACGCAATAGCGTGTATTTTCGTATGCGGAGGAATGGGAATCGGAGCATTCTCTGCTAAGGGAATGGTTTGGCGACCGTCTGCTTCCGTTTTCAATAAGAGGGCAGATTGGCAAAAGATAAACCAATACATCTTCATGTTTTCTTCTTTCTATAAAGATAAAGAAGGCTCTCAACGACCGAAAATGAGCTTCCTGTCTCGTTCGATAGCCGGCTTTGTCCACTCTTCCGGTACGAATTTCCAATTATGATTGGCCTGTGGATGGAGCGTGCCTTGCCTTTCTATCTCTTTCATCAGATAGTATCGTTGGTCTTTCTCGCTTTGAAATAGAATACGACTCTTCAGACTCTCGCGCGGGATTCCGGCGCCTTTTGTCAGCAATTCGCCACCGCCATTGCCTCGATAGCTGTTAACCGCCACTTTGTACCACGCATTTTCATCAAACGGCCGCCCGTTGCTCATCCGAAGAATCCGTATCTTTTGGCCTTCTGGCTTTGTGACATCCACCTCATAATCGATACCCGCGGCACTATCGAAGTTAAATGCCAAATTCTTGAAACCAAACCTTTGCCGGTCGCTCTTAGCACCGTCATTGAGCAACATGATGTGGTCTTCAGGCGACGTCATCGTGTTCGTCCACAAAGCATAGCTCATTTCCAGATAATTCTTTATCTCCTTTCCCGTGAGTTTCATCACGTAAATCTGATTCTCATAGCGGTAAAGATTAAACATATCGCTGACATACACAGCCCCTTTCCTGATGCTTTCGTCAAAAGAAAGAGGGGCATTGAAAGCCACATCGGCACCCGTCAACTGCAACTGAAGATTGAGGATAAAGTCCGTAAAGGCAGCACTTCCGAAATAACAGTCACGCGTATAGATATCGTTTTCAAAGTACCCGATTTTGCGCCCCACGAATGCAGCAACAGCTTCTCTTTGCCTTTTGAAGTGGTTCATAAAATCCTCATCTATCGGCTCCTCGCTGATATCGGTGAGCCGTCCCGTCACTTGCCGGTCTGTCACCTTACCCTTGTCCATCGTCAGACGAATTTCCGCATCACCCACCAACAGAGCGTGACACGAAGGGTCTAAGCAAACAACCGTCCGTCCCTCCGCATTATGCACCGTATCGTTATGTGCCGTGTGGTCGTGACCATAGAGAATCAAGTCGAATCCCGGCACCTCGCGTGCCACACGCAAAGAAGCATCCTCTTCATAACCATCCGTTTGAATGCCTCCCTCCTTGCCGGAATGGAAAATTCCGATAACAACATCCGGCTTCTCCGTCGCTTGGATATGTTTCATCCAGTAGCGCGCAGAAGACACCATCTCGTCAAACCGAAGACCAGACCACAGATTCTCACTCACCCAATTGGGGATAGCAGGTGTCAAAAGCCCCACGACAGCCACACGCACGCCACCCTTATCGAGCATCACGTAAGGCTTCAGATAAGGCCTCCCCGTCCCCACATCCACCACATTGGCACCCAACGTCGGCGCCTTCAGCTCCCTCATCCACTTATCAAACACAGGATGCCCCGTTTCTATATCGTGATTGCCCATATTCTGAGCATCATAACCCATATAATTCATGATGCTTGCAGCGATATTCTCCTCATCCGGCCGGATATAATCATAGAAATACGACGTGGGCTGACCTTGCAGAATATCGCCATTGTCGAGCAGGATAACCCCATCGCCATACTGCGCCCGCATCCTTCTGACATAGGAACTCACGCGCGCCATTGTGCCTTTCAGGGGCTTCCGGTTGATATAATCCCAAGGGAAAAAATAGCCATGAACGTCGCTCGTCTCAATAACTTTAAGGGTGATACTACTTGTTTGTGCCATTGTTTGTGTGTGAAAACAGAGTGCAGTCAGACAGACCGCTATCAACTTCTTCATCATTCTACGCGTTTTTTAGTGATGCAAAGTTAATAAAAACTTGAGAGTTCCCTACACATCCCTCCATCTTTTCACCTTTTATTATATATATACGCGAGTTCGGAATAAAAGAATCCTATCGAATAGCCCCGACGGGGCGAAAGACCTTAGACAGGGGTAAGCGGTAGCGCAACCCCTGATAAACAAGCGTAACAGGATGAACTCCGTAGGAGTGACGGAGGATGCAAAGCAAAATCCCCACGCGAAAGCAGTTCCCCACCCTGCGCGGAGCAAAATACCCCACGCGAAAGCAGTCCCCCACCCTGCGCGGAGCAAAATACCCACGCGCAGGCAGTTCCCCACCCTGCGCGGAGCAAAATCCCCACGCGAAAGCAGTTCTCAACCCTGCGCGGAGCAAAATACCCACGCGCGAGCAGTTCCCGACCTTGCATGGAGCATTATTCAGCATTTGACAGCTGTCATCCAAATAGAAAAATAAAAGAAAAGTATTTGTCGACAGATATCAAAATAGTAAAACAATAAAAAAGAGTTAGACGAGAGGGTGCGGAACATAAAAATATCTTCCATTAATTAGACGAGAGAGTGCGGAACATAAAAATCATTTCCATTGATTAGACAAGAGAGTGCAGAACATAAAACTCATTTCCATTAATTGGACAAAAGAGTGCGGAAAATAAAAGTAAGTTCCATTGATAAGACAGCAGATTGCAAAACTAAAAACTAAAATCAAACGTATTTTTTAGCACTCAACATTACTTTTCGCAAACAATCACTTCACGAATTTCTACTCAAACTTACAGATAATTCTATAAAATATAGTTTTTATTAGTTAAACAATAAAAATATCACATAATTTTTAGATGATTTTCTTACATCATCCAAATAAAATGATTAACTTGCAGCTGTCTTTTTGATAAGATATCGATGTTATACTGAAAAAATCAATTGATCATGGGAAATCAAAACAATCCATTACCCAGAAATATAAAAATCAGAGCATCCGGCATGCAGTTCAGACTTGGACATCACACCGAATACCATCGTCAGCTACATGATGCCATTAAAAATGAAGATGCTGCAAAACTTCGTTTACCCGAAGATGTTGTAAAAGAATGGGAGAAGTGGTTGGAAATAGAGATAGATATCAACCGTGAAGCAATGGCCTCACTCTATACGCAGCAGATGAAAGAAAAAGACAAGCTTCGCAGTCGATTGATGCTTTATATATTTAAAATAGTGCGCGACCAGCGTTATTCTCCGGTCGAAGTCGTTACCAAAGCCGCAAATGCCTTATACGTGCATATACGCCCCTATTTCGGTACTCATAAATCTAATCTTCTTGCCAAAAGCGCTCATATCGATGGATTATTGTGGGATGCTGATAAGCAACCGGAAGACGTAAAAACGCTTGCCCTGAAGCCGACATTAGATTTGCTTCGTAGCACAAACAAAGAATATAAAGAACTGCACTCAAAACGGATGGACGAAAGCAGGTCTAAGAAACTTCCGCGTGCAAAAGTTGTTCGCCGAAACATCGATATTATATTTCGCAATATTATCTCTTATATCCAAGCCGCCTACATCTTAGCAACGAAAGAAGAAGACCGCAGAATGATATATAACCTCTCACTTTTCCTAAATCAGACTACTGCCGACCTTTGTACCAGCCATAACTTAAGCGTAGCCCAGCGAGCCGCAGCTCTTCGCAAAAGAAAGGAGAAAAAAAAGGAGGAAGAAAAGAAAAAGGCGGAAGCTGAAAAGCAAAAAGAGCAATCGGCAAAAACATCACCAATTCCGCCGGAATCAAAAGATCAGCCGAGCAAACCATTGACGGAAGAAAAGAAATCATCGGATACTCCGATTCATCCATCGCCATTCCATCACGATATGAAAAGCTAATCGACAAAATCTAAGAAATGAGAATGGCGCGGGTAATGTTTTGGTTATTAATCGTTAGATAATGATATCTTTAGAGTGTCATACCTGCCCATTCCTTTTTTCTTCATCTTTAGTTCCTGAGATTTCAGACCGTTCATCTGTCATTCAGTTCAAATACTAAGAGTTCATCGAAAAAATCAACGGAATAAGAATGGTGCGAGTAATAATGTTTCAGAAGTTTTTTATGATATGTTGTTATTTTATTAATATCTGCTCGCCCATTCTTTTTTTTAAATTTTTAGTTCCCGACATTCCCAACCGTTCGTTCATCTTTATTTTTTAGTTCCCAATATTCCCAACCGTTCGTCCGCCTCTTATTTTTAGTTCCTGATATTTCTGACCGTTCATCCGCCTCTTATTTTTAGTCGCTGACACAGCTGTCGAATGCTGAAAAATGCTCCGCGCAGGGTTTCGGACTGCCCGCGCGTCGGGATTTTTGCTCCGCGCAAGGTTGAGAACTGCCCGCGCGTCGGGATTTTTGCTCCGCGAAGGGTTTCGGACTGCTCGCGCGTCGGGATTTTGCTTTGCGCAAGGTTGAGGACTGCTTTCGCGTGGATATTTTGCTTTGCATCCTCCGTCACTCCTACGGAGTTCATCCTGTTACGCTTGTTATCAGGGGTTGCGCTACCGCTTACCCCTGCCTAAGGTCTTTTCGCCCCGTCGGGGGCTGGTTTTTCCTTTTCCAAACAGAAATGCAAGGTTATTCCGACTGAAAATCGTATCTTTGCACGTTGAAAAAGGAGACATACAGCGAATGCAAGATGAGAAAAAGCCGCTTTTAGGCATGACGCAGGCTGCACTGACAGAGGCCGCCGTCGCATTGGGAATGCCCGCTTTTACAGGCAGGCAGATGGCGAAGTGGCTCTATTCGCGGCATGTGTCGTCGATTGCCGAGATGACGGATATCTCTAAAGCTCATCGCGAACGCTTGGGCATGCACTACTGCATCGGCAATCATGCTCCCGTGGACTGCCAAAGGTCGGTAGACGGAACGGTGAAATACCTGTTTCCGACCCTCGACGGCCGCTGCATCGAAACGGTGTATATACCCGATAAAGAGCGCGCCACGCTGTGTGTATCCTGTCAAGTGGGATGCAAGATGAACTGCCTTTTCTGTCAGACAGGTAAGCAGGGATTCGAGGGCAATCTGACGGTGTGCGATATTCTGAACCAAATCTATTCGCTGCCCGAACGGGAGACGCTCACGAACATTGTGTTTATGGGACAAGGAGAACCGATGGACAACCTCGACAACGTGTTGCAGGCAACGGAGATTCTCACGGCTCCCTACGGCTACGCATGGAGCCCGAAACGCATTACGGTGAGCAGTGTCGGGGTGAGGGGTCGCCTCAAGCGTTTCCTCGATGAGAGCGAATGCCACGTGGCAGTGAGCATGCACTCTCCGTTTCCGGAGCAACGGGCACAGCTCATGCCCGCCGAACGCAGCATGTCGATAACAGAGATTGCAGACCTCTTGCGCCAATACGATTTCAGTCATCAACGAAGATTGTCGTTTGAATACATCGTCTTCGGCGGTCTGAACGATACACCGGCGCATGCCAAAGCCATCATACGGCTGTTGCAAGGATTGGACTGTCGGGTGAACCTTATCACTTTCCATCCCATTCCCAACATATCGTTGCATGGGGCGAATCGGGAGACGATGGAGCGTTTCCGCGATGAGCTGACCCGACACGGCGTATTTACAACCATTCGTGCGAGCAGAGGGCAAGACATCTTCGCCGCTTGCGGATTGCTGAGTACAGCAAAACAAAAGGCCGATGTGCAGAAGTAACGCGTGGATGGTTTGCATGGCTGTTGTCTGGATGCTTGCGTCCTGCGGCAACCGTTCAGGAAAGGCTCTGCTTCCGAGCAGCAGCGGACGCCCATACGAGGTGCTCCTTGTCGGCAACGAACCGCAGCTGCGGACGTTGGTTCGCTCCACACTGACAACCGAGATACAAGGGCTCCCGCAATCGGAACCGGCTTTCGATATCTCCACGATTGCGACGGAACAGCTAAACGCCCTGAACAGGCAGGCCAGAAATATCGTTATCATCGTCATTGACAGAAAAAGCGGCGGGCATCTTCGTCTCACCCATCAACGTGATGTGTATGCCTCTCCGCAGGTTATCGTCCGTCTGACGGCACCGGATGTTGCCACCTTCAAGCGTGAATGGCCGCAAACAGCTCCCCGTCTTACGGCTTTGCTCGAACGTGCAGAGTTGATGGCTGCCCTACGACATCTGAAACGCCAATCCAACGCTGAAGCAAACCGCAGGATAGAAGAGGTCATGCACTGCCAACTGCTCGTACCGTCCGATCTCACGGCATGGAAACAAGGCAAGCATTTCCTGTGGTTCTCAGACAACGGCAACGACGGCATGCGCAATCTCTGTCTCTATACGCTGCCCTTAGGCACAGATATCTTGCACGGACGCGATAGCATCATGCAGGCAAACATACCCGGGGAAGAACCTCACATGCGCATGACAACCGTGAACTCAACCGTAAACAAGTGGCGCATAAAAGGCAAAAACGGCGAGAGAATCATCGTAAGAGGTCTGTGGGAGATGGAGCACGATGCGATGGGCGGCCCCTTTGTGCTCCACGTCATGACCGACAGCATAAGACACCGATTACTCGTTGCCGAAGCCTTTGTCTACGCACCGGCCGGCAAGAAACGTAATAAAGTAAAGGAATTGGAGGCTGCCCTCTACACACTATACTGCAGACAAGACGCGAAAGGCAGATAAAACGTCCTGCAAAAGAAAGAAACATACCCCATCAACGAATACGAAACAATGGAAAATAGAAAGATACGCGTCGCTATTACGCATGGCGACACAAATGGAATAGGCTACGAACTGATTTTTAAAACCTTTGCCGAGACAGGGCTGACAGACCTATGCACCCCCATCATCTATGGGTCGCCCAAGGTGGCTGCTTACCACCATAACGCATTCAACCTGCCATGTAACTTCGCTACCATCACCCATGCGTCGGACGCCGGAGAAGGACGGCTTAACATGCTGACTGCCGTAGAGAACGACGTGAAAGTAGATTTGGGACAGTCTACCCCCGAAGCCGCACACGCAGCAATGACAGCCCTCGACAGAGCCATACTCGATTATCGCGATGACCTGTTCGACGTACTCGTGACCTTGCCCATGAATCTGTCGGACATACAAAGTGAAGGCATGAGATTCAAAAGTCAAGGCAACTATATAGAAAAGTGTATCGGCGGAGGACACAAAGCTTTGGAAATGCTCGTAGACGGAGCAATGCGTGTGGCGTCGGTCACAGGGCATCTCCCCATCAAAGACGTGCCTTCCGCCCTGACAAAGGAAACGCTTATCGAACGCGCTACCGTCTTTTCCTCCACCCTACGCCGTGACTTCCACATCGATACCCCACGCATTGCCGTGCTGGCACTCAATCCCGACACGGGCAACGGCGGACAGGCAGGCCTCGAAGAGCAAGAAATCATTGCACCAGCCATAGCCGAACTCGCCGAAAATGGCATATATGCTTTCGGGCCATTTGCCTCCGAGACCTTCTTCGACGGCAATGCCTACACCCATTTTGACGGCATCCTCTCCATGTATAACGACCAAGGTACGACACCCATCAAGGCCTTTTGCTACGAGGGTTGCACACACGTCACTGCCGGACTACCCCTCGTTCATACCGCTCCCGCCATCGGTGTGAGCTACGAACAGGTCGGTAAAGGACATGCCAATGAGAACCTGCTGCGTCAGGCCATCTATTTAGCCATCGACATCTACCGTCATCGTGAAAACTATGATGCACCTTTGGCGCATCCGCTGAAGAAACTGTATCGCGAAAAACGTGATGATAGCGAGAAAGTACGCTTTGCCGTATCCCGTTCCAAGGGTGAGAGGGCAGTCGACAAAGCCTAATCCGCCCACGTGAATGAGCAAGAAATACCAGAACTTCTTCTTCCTCTTCGGCATCACCGTGCTTATCATGATGGTGACCAACCTGCCTTTTGCCGAAGTGTGGCGCGATGTCTGCCACGCCGGTTACTGGCTTTTAGCCGTGGTCGGATTGTGGGCGGTGCTCTACGTCTTCAGCACATTGGCATGGTATATCATCATTCGCTCCGGCCACAAAGAGCCACTTCCATTCTCTTTCCTATGGCTTTACAAGGTCACGGTCTCTGGTTTTTCCCTCAATTATGCCACCCCGGGTGGTCTCATGGGCGGCGAGCCTTACCGTATCATGGAGCTTTCACCTAAGATAGGTACCACCCGCGCCACCTCTTCGGTTATCCTTCATGCCATGACGCATATCTTCAGTCACTTTTGGTTTTGGCTACTATCCGTGGTGCTCTACGTGCTTACGCAACCCCTCAATACATTCATGCTCATGCTCCTCGCCGCCGTTACCGTTTTCTGCATAGCAGGTCTCTGGTTTTTCATGGCGGGCTATCGAAAGGGATTAGCCAACCGCTTGCTCTACATCCTGTGTCGGATACCCTTCCTGCGCCGACGTGCCCACCGGTTTGTGGAGCAGCACAAGGAGCAGCTCGATACCATCGACACCCAAATAGCTGCCCTTCATCGGCAGAATCCCGTCACCTTCGTCTCTGCCGTATTACTTGAATTGGGTGAGCGTGTGGTCTCTGCCTTGGAAATCTATTTTATTCTGCTCGTCATGCCTCCAAGCGGCGACTTCGTACAGTGCATTCTCATCCTTGCCTTCACCTCACTTTTTGCCAACCTTCTTTTCTTTATGCCCCTGCAATTAGGTGGACGTGAGGGCGGCTTCCTTATGTCGGTCAACGGGTTAGGATTGGCAGTAAGTTCGGGAAACTTCGTGGCACTCATCGTTCGCCTGCGCGAGTTGCTATGGACAGCCCTCGGTCTTCTGCTGATTAAATTTCATCGAAAATGAAGACAAACTGTTGTTTTCTGTCTTTTCCAATAATGTTGAAAAAACTATAAAACACAGTGTTCATCTTTTAAATAGGATAAAAAAAGTTCCCCACTTCAATAATAGATTGTATTTTTGTCTACCTCGAACAAGAAAGACAGCTATATGAACAAACTGCTATCAGCGTTCCTCTTTGTCGCACTATTATACTCTTGTGCCGATTCTTACGACATCAAGGGTTCTTCCAATGTATCTAATCTGGATGGTAGAAAACTATATCTGAAGGTGATTAAGGACGGTGAATTGAAGAACATTGATTCATGCGACGTGGTTCACGGGCAGTTTTCTTTCTCGGGCACCTTAGACTCGGTGCGCATGGCTGGCCTATATATGGACAACGAAAGCGTATTGCCCGTGGTATTGGAAAGGGGCTGTATCAATATCAAAATTGATGATACTCACCGTTCGTGCATAGGTACGCCACTCAATGATAAACTGTCAAAATTTCTCGATAGCTATAACAGGCTCGAAAGTCAGGTAAACGAGTTGAGCCACAAACAAAGCCGCGCCATCATGAATGGCGATAATTTGGACGACGTAAACAGCAAATTAGAACAAGAAGCACAGCAGATAGCCATACAGGAAGACCGACTTGTTACCTCATTCATCACGGAGAATTTCGACAACGTATTGGGGCCGGGCGTATTCATGATGGTCACCTCCGGCTTCCGATTCCCCGAACTGACACCTTGGATAGAAGACATCATGAGCAAGGCTACCGACACTTTCAAACGCGACCCCTACGTCAAAGAATATATAGAAGCAGCTCAGCGCAACCAAAACATCATGAACGGTCTGGAAAGTCCTACGGAGTCCGATGCACAGATGTTGCCATCGCAACCGGCTGCACCTCCCACCCCAAACGAACTTGCACAGCCCTCACAGGCGGGCAGACAAAGACAGGCGGATAGCGACTGACAACCGGCTGCGAGCAGAAACGGGCATTTAAACGACATCAGCCGATGAAGACACTCATATATAATGCAACTATCGTCAATGAGGGCTGTATTTTCCGCGGTTCGCTGGTCATAGAAAATAAGTATATTTCCGAAATAACAAACGACCCCATTCCGCCCCGTGGCACTTACGACAAGCGCGTAGATGCTACGGGATGTTTCGTCTTACCCGGTGTCATAGACGATCATGTGCACTTCAGAGAACCAGGGCTTACGCAGAAAGCCGATATTGAGAGTGAGAGCCGAGCTGCAGCCTATGGCGGAGTAACCACTTTCTTCGAGATGCCGAACACCATTCCGCAGACCACCACACTTGAGGCTCTGAACGAGAAACATGCCATCGCCCGTCGGAAAAGTCACATCAACTACAGTTTTTTCTTTGGAGCGACTAACACCAACACCCATCTTTTTGGTGAACTCGACGTGCATCGTACCCCTGGCATTAAGCTATTCATGGGCTCTTCAACGGGTAACATGCTTGTAGACAGTGGACAAGTATTAGAACAAGTATTTGCTACAGCCCCCATGCTTATCATGACTCATTGCGAAGACACGGCGCTCATCAGTGCCAACACACGGGCAGCACAAGCAAAATATGGGGAAGATCCAGCTATCATCCATCACCCCGAGATACGCTCTGAAGAGGCTTGCTACCGCTCTACCTCCCTCGCTGTAAGATTGGCAAAACGGTTTCATGCACGTCTTCATGTAGCCCACCTTACTACCGAACGCGAACTTGAATTTTTCGGAACCGACCCCCATATCACTGCTGAGGCCGTTGTTGCCCATCTCCTATTTACGCAAGACGATTATAAGACCAAGGGAGCACTTATCAAATGTAACCCTGCCATCAAGGAAACCCACGATCACGATGCCCTACGACGTGCCTTATCAGACGGTCGTATCACCGTGATAGGTACCGACCATGCCCCCCATCGTATCGAAGAAAAACAGGGTGGATGCCTCAAAGCAGCCTCCGGCATGCCTATGATACAGTTTTCGCTGGTGGCTATGTTAGGACTTGTAGACGAAGGAGTTCTCACCCTCAAGCGCATGGTTGAGCTGATGTCACATGCTCCGTCGCGCTTGTTCGAGGTTCGGGAGCGGGGTTTTATCCGTAAAGGATACAAAGCCGACCTTGTCATCGTGCGCCCTCATACACCGTGGACAGTACAAGAAGACATCATTCAAAGCCGCTGCCGATGGAGTCCGCTCACAGAACACACCTTCCAATGGCAGGTAGAATCTACGTTCTGTAACGGAAATCTGGTCTATCACAAGGGAGTTTTCGATGAGAACAGCAAGGGAGAAGAGGTTCTTTTCCGATAAAAAGAAAAGTCGCAAAGTGCAGATGAGAGCAACAAAGAAAAGAAGATAAACGACAAACGATGATAGCAAGAATAGTTTTCCCCGTTATATTAGGTATATTCCTGTCTGACTTCTATTTATACAGACAGTATATCCGTCGCCACACGGCAGGCAAATCTGTTTTGTCTCTATCATGGTGGCTACCGGGCACGCTGATGATGGCTTATACCATAGCATTGGCTTTATCGCATCATTTTATCCCCAACAACGTTACATGGCTCTATACCTATCTACTATTATTAGGTATCTTGGTCGTACCTAAAATTCTTTTTGCTCTATGCTCGCTCGTCGGTTACGCCCTTAAAAGATGCACTAAAGGCTGTCGGAATTACGGTATCTATATAGGATGGATACTCGTCGCTGCTACCATATATATTGTTTTATATGGTTCGTTAATAGGTTTTGAGAAGATAGAGGTCAGGCATGTAAACCTATACTATAAGCAGTTGCCGCCAAGTTTCGAAGGGTATCGTATCGTACACTTCTCCGATGCTCACGTAGGCACATACACCGGTAGTCGACAACATATCTTGGAAAAAGCCATTGACAGTATCCGAGCCCAGCATGCCGATATCATAGCCTTTACAGGAGACTTGCAGAACATTCAACCGGCAGAACTCGCCCCACATTTGCAGCTGCTCTCGTCACTCCGTGCACCAGATGGTGTCTATTCTGTGTTGGGAAACCATGATTACTCCAGCTATATGGATGCTCCACCCAGCGTGAAAGCATACAATGAGCGGAAACTGATACAAATGCAACGTAGCTGTGGCTGGAATTTACTACTAAACGAACACCGATGCATACACAGAGGCCGCGACTCGATATTCATTGCCGGCGAGGAAAACGACGGTACGGGTCGCTTCCCCGCCAAAGGAGACATGGATAAGACGATGAGAGGAATACCGCAAGGAGCATTCACCGTATTGCTACAACACGACCCTTCTGCATGGGAACGCCATATCCTGCCCCATACTGCTGTACCGCTTACCCTGTCGGGACACACACACGGAGGACAATTCAAACTGTTCGGGTGGTCGCCCGTGATGCTTCAATACAAGGAAAGCGAGGGGCTCTATCGCATCGGCAACAGTCGGATTTACGTCACTGCCGGTTTAGGAGGTGTCATTCCATTCCGATTCGGAATGCCGGGAGAAATCGTCGTCATCACATTGCATAGACAGAAATAACACATGATCATGAAATATCTGTACAGACTTTACCAATTGTGTGTGGCCTTGCCCATCCTGTTTGTCGGCACCATCCTTACTGCAATCATCACAGTGACAGGATGTACATTGGGCAACGGACACCTGTGGGGTTACTATCCGGGACATTGCTGGGGGCGTCTCGTCATACGTACCTTACTATTGCCGGTAACGGTAAAGGGTCGCGAGCACATAGAAAAAGGCCAAAGCTATGTCTTCGTGGCCAACCATCAGGGGGCTTTCGATATATTTCTGATATATGGTTTCTTGGGTCGGAACTTCAAATGGATGATGAAACGCAGTCTGAAAAAGATACCCTTTGTAGGGGCTGCTTGCGTAGCTGCACACCATATCTTTGTAGACAAGAGCGGACCAAGCAAGATAAAAGCCACTTACGATAAGGCACGCAAGACGCTGCAAAACGGTATGTCGTTGGTCGTTTTCCCCGAAGGAGCACGCACCTTTACCGGAAAGATGGACGATTTTAAACGGGGTGCATTCATGTTAGCCGACGAGCTGCAGTTACCCGTTGTACCCATCACTATCAATGGGTCGTTTCATGTCATGCCCCGTATGCGAGATTGGGGATGGGTGTCATGGCATCCGCTCAGTCTCACCATCCATCAACCTATCTATCCTGTGGGGAAAGGTGCAGACAACATAGCCACCACACTACGTGACAGTTACTATTCTGTGATGAGCGACCTTGACGAAACAAACGACAAATAATTCCTAATAAAGAGGTCACCCCTAACCACAAAAGACTGAACAGCGATATACTAAAACAAATACTTCAATATATATTTACCCTTGCAAATACATAAAAAACAAATACAATGACAAAAAGTGACAGTATCGTTATCATACCCACATACAACGAGAAAGAGAACATTGAAAAGATTATACGGGCAGTCGTTGCCTTGGAGAAGTGCTTCCATATCCTGATTATCGATGACGGAAGCCCCGACGGTACGGCCGATATCGTCCGACATCTCATGGACGACGGGCTTTCAGACAGGCTCTTTCTGCTCGAACGTGAGGGAAAGTTGGGACTCGGGACGGCTTATATCACGGGCTTTAAATGGGCTTTAGCACATGATTATGCCTATGTATTCGAGATGGATGCCGATTTCAGCCACGACCCCTCCGACTTGCCACGGCTCTACCATGCCTGTCATGAAGAAGGATTCGACGTGGCCATCGGGTCTCGGTACGTGAGTGGAGTAAACGTTGTGAACTGGCCTATGGGGCGCGTACTGATGAGTTACTTTGCTTCCATGTACGTAAGATGGGTGACGGGCTTCCATGTAAGAGATACCACAGCAGGCTTTAAGTGTTACCGTCGCCGCGTGTTGGAGACCATCCCCCTCGATGCTATCCGTTTCAAAGGCTATGGTTTCCAGATAGAGATGAAGTACACAGCCTATAAAATCGGTTTTCGAATCAAGGAAGTACCCGTTGTATTTGTCAATCGGCGCGAGGGCACAAGTAAGATGAGTGGCGGAATCTTCGGCGAAGCATTCTTCGGCGTGATGCGTCTGCGTTGGGACGGATGGTTCAAAAAATACCCACAATTACCGAAAGACTGATGCAGATTCCGAACACTCTCATCTCATCCAACCACCCTCTTTTCCCCTATCAATCGGCAGTAGGCACGTGCTTGCACTTACCCGAAAACCTTTCAATATCTATACGGATGACTTCCACACGATGAAAGGACTTGTGCGCATACTTGTCGCCCAACGCTTTGAAATCGGGTGAATACTTATCTACAAGCCGATGCAATGCGTCCATCTTCTCCTCATCTGTGAGATGGAAATGAGCCGTTCCGCTCACCACCACGCTTTCATACTCGGTGGTAAACTTCGCAGGCAAGGGTTTCGTATGTCCCACGAAGCAGACCGACACTTTTGGATTTACGGCCAAAGCGTCTAACTTCCTGCCCACAGGCGCACAATGGATGTAGAGCGATTCTCGCCCGTCCCATATCATATTCACGGGTATTCCGTAAGGCTCGCCCTCGGGCGTTACCATGGAAAGTACACCATATTCACTACTTTCAAGCAACTCTCGTGCACGCGCCTCGTCCATCAGACGGTCTCTGCGGCGCACCGTTTCATTTATATATTTCATCTTTTCAGATTTTAGAATATCAAAAGAGCAGACCTGTCGCCTCACCAATGGTTACCTGTCTGCCTCATCATCCCTCCGACCGTTTTGTCATCATGAAAAAGTGTACCTTGGTCATGAGTACCGACACGTCTGTTTACCATGGCAAATATAATATTTTCTGCACAAGCAAGCATCAAACTTCCTGAAAAAGTATCCGAAAAATAATCAAAAAACAGCCTCGGCACACATCGTAGCTGATGTTCTGATAAATATGACATCATATCCAAGTAAAAATGATGATTGATAAGTCGGTATCTGTACGTGGCACAGATGCCGTTTGTACAAAGAAAGGTCGATAACCTTTCTCACGACAAATGGTATCTTTTCAGATTCCTCACATACGATTGCATGGTTCTAACCCCAATCAGTAGATAAACTGTCTCATGTCTGATTGGGGTTTCATTACGAACTCACATCAAACATATGGGCAAAAAGACAGACTTGTCTGAATCATCTGATTTGTTTTAGGAAGGCATATTCCCATAGAATGTTTACGACTTAACATCTTACAAGTTTACATTTTCAGACAACTACATCGAGTCTTATATAGAAAAAGTTTCCGAAAACATTTTGTAACATACTGATTATTACATGATTAATATTTATTAACTTGCAAAAAGTTATCCCAAAAGAACAAAGTTATGTAATTAACCGCTATCTTTGTAGGTGCAACTCAAATCCAAAAAGACAGACAAAATATGATACAGACAGTAGTAAAAAGAGACGGACGAATCGTTGGTTTTAACGAGCAAAAAATCATGGCAGCCATTCGTAAAGCCATGATGCATACCGACAAAGGTGAAGATGATGCCTTGGTACAAAAGATAACGGACCATATTAGTATTCACGGAAAGAGCCAGATGACCGTGGAAAAGATTCAGGATTCGGTGGAAATGGAGCTGATGAAGAGTGCACGTAAGGACGTAGCACAGAAGTATATCGCTTACAGAAACCAGCGGAGCATTGCCCGAAAGGCCAAGACGCGCGACGTGTTTATGGAGATAGTGAACATCAAGAACAATGATGTGACGCGCGAAAATGCCAACATGAATGCCGATACGCCGGCCGGAATGATGATGAAATTCGCTTCGGAAACGACGAAGCCGTTTGTAGATGACTACCTGTTGTCAGAGGAAGTGCGTGAGGCGGTGACCCATAATTATATCCACATCCATGACAAAGATTATTATCCGACAAAGAGTCTGACTTGCGTTCAGCACCCTTTGGACCACATATTAGAGTATGGTTTCGTGGCCGGTCATGGCTCTTCACGACCTGCTAAGCGCATAGAAACGGCAGCAGTTTTGGCTTGTATTTCGTTGGAAACCTGCCAAAACGAGATGCATGGTGGGCAGGCCATACCGGCTTTCGACTTCTATTTGGCTCCTTATGTGCGCAGTTCTTACATCGAGGAACTGAAAAATCTGGAGAAACTGACGGGCCGTGACCTCTCGGCTTTGTATCATCAAGAGCTGGAAGACTATGTATTGAAGGAACTTGATGGCTTGGAAGGCGATGAACGTCTGCGCCAACATGCTGTGAACAAGACGGTGAACCGGGTGCATCAGGCCATGGAAGCCTTTATCCACAATATGAATACGATTCACAGCAGAGGTGGAAATCAGGTTGTTTTCTCGTCGATAAATTATGGAACGGATACTTCTGCCGAGGGACGTTGCATCATACGCGAGTTGTTGAAATCCACTTACGAGGGAGTTGGTAATGGAGAAACCGCTATATTCCCTATTCAGATTTGGAAGAAAAAGCGGGGCGTAAACTATCTTCGTGAAGATAGGAACTATGATCTTTATCAATTGGCTTGCAAGGTGACGGCCCGTAGATTCTTCCCGAACTTCCTTAATCTCGATGCCACGTTCAATCAAAACAGCAATTGGAAAGCCGACGACCCGGAACGTTATCTGTGGGAGGTGGCTACGATGGGATGTCGTACGCGCGTGTTTGAGAACCGCTTCGGTCCGAAGACGAGTGTGGCTCGTGGTAACTTGAGTTTTACGACAATCAACATCGTCAAGTTGGCCATCGAATGCATGGAAATAGCCGGTAAGGAGGAGCGTATCAATGCTTTCTTTGCAAAGCTCGACCATATTTTAGAGGTGACAGCCAAGCAATTAGACGACCGTTTCCAGTTCCAAAAGACTGCGTTTGCCAAGCAATTCCCGTTGTTGATGACGAAACTTTGGATTGACTGCGACAAACTTCAGCCTACTGACACGATAGAAAGCGTGCTTAATCAAGGTACGTTGGGTATTGGCTTTATTGGATTGGCCGAATGTTTGAAAGCATTGGTAGGCAAACATCACGGAGAAAGCGAAGAAGCACAAGCCTTGGGCTTGAAGATTATAACGTACATGCGTGATCGTGTGAATGATTTCTCAGAGCGTTACCAGCATAATTACAGTTTATTGGCTACGCCGGCTGAGGGACTTTCGGGGCGTTTCACGAAGTTTGACCGTAAGCGTTTTGGTGTAATCGATGGAATTACCGACCGCGATTATTATACGAATTCAAACCATGTGCCTGTATATTATAAGTGTTCTGCACTGCATAAAGCGCAGATCGAGGCTCCTTATCATGATTTGACGCGCGGTGGCCACATCTTCTATGTAGAAATTGATGGTGATGCAACGCATAATCCAGATGTCATATCTGGTGTAGTGGATATGATGGATAAGTATAATATGGGCTATGGCAGTGTGAATCATAACCGTAACCGCTGTATGGACTGTGGTTATGAGAATGCCGAAGCTGAAATGGAATGCTGTCCGAAGTGCGGGAGCCGACATATTGATAGGTTGCAGCGCATTACGGGGTATCTTGTGGGAACAACCGACCGTTGGAACCAAGGAAAACTGGCCGAATTGAATGACCGGGTGACACACATTGATAAGAAATGCAAGTAGAAAACCAAGTCCTCTTCGCCTTATAAAGGCGAAGAGGGAGTTGGATTTATATATGAGTAATGATAAGTATATTGGAGATTGTGCACGACACAATGGTTGACGGGCCGGGGTTTCGCACTTCGATTTATTGTGCCGGATGTCCAAATGCCTGTCCGGGCTGTCATAATCCACAATCGTGGGATATCCGTCATGGCACATTAATGACGACCGATGCAATCATGAAAGAGATCGTTTCTGACCCTTTCGCCAATGTTACTTTTACAGGTGGGGATCCGATGTTCCAGCCTGAAGGCTTCTTAGAACTGGCAATGACTATTAAACATGAAACGGAAAAGACGATATGGTGTTATAGTGGGTTCGTTTTTGAGAGTTTAATAAAAACGGAAGTGTCATGTCGGTTGCTGGAGAACATTGATGTATTGGTGGATGGTCCTTTTATAGAGACTCAGAAAGATAATGATTTGATTTTCAGAGGAAGTCGAAATCAACGGTTGATAGATGTCAAACGCTCACTAAAGGAGAGAACTGTCGTGCTATTAAATTATAATCCAAAGGGGGATTTTCTATAAGGAAAAAAATCAATATTCTTAATTTGAAGTTGAATTCTCCGGATATTAGGCAATAATATAGCTATAAATGAAGGCTTATTCTTGCTTGTTTTTGTTAAATTTCTTGATAGTCTGGGATATCACCTAAATATAAATATTTTTGATAGTCATAATCCATTTTACAACAATAATGCTGAATGCCGTTTGAGACAATGAGATAGTCTACATGAAGAAGCATATTATAGGTTGTAATTTGATCGAACACTTTTTGAGTAATGGCGATATGAGGTGCCTTGTATTCTATGATGATACGTGGTTTGAGTTCTCTTGAATAAAGAACGGTGTCAGCTCGGAGAATTTTATTGCCTATCTTGAGTCTCACTTCATTTGCCAAAAGGGTGGCGGGGTATCCTTTGTGATTAATCAAAAAATGAACGAAGTGTTGGCGTACCCATTCTTCTGGAGTAAGGGCAACGTACTTGCGACGTAAAATGTCGAAAATCGTTGGTTTGGTAGGCGTGCCGGATAACTTTATTTCGTAATCGGGTAGGTTTAATGGAATCATTTTATTATTTTTGCAGATAAAGAACAGGTTGATGATAAAGACTTCCTTTTAGGATAAGTCTTTGTTTCTTGTTTTCTGCAAAGATAAACAATAAAAATAAAATAGAGCGAGATGCCTGAAAAGAAAAATACAGGAACATCGTATGAAACGATAATGCGTGACTTAAAAGCACGTCATTTTTCACCTATATATATATTAATGGGTGACGAATCATATTATATTGATAAGATTTCTGATTATATTGCTGAACATGTATTGAAGCCGGAAGAACGTAATTTTAATCAAACCGTAGTGTTCGGCTCAGATATCTCGGCCTCACAAATCGTGGATTCGGCTAAAGCCTTTCCAATGATGGCCGAAAAACGGGTTGTGATAGTAAAAGAAGCACAGAATTTGAAAGGTACAGAGCCTTTAGTGAAGTATTTCAAGCAGCCGGTGGTTTCCACAGTTCTTGTCCTTTGTCACAAGAATGGAAGCATTGATAAAAGAAAGAAGATTATTCCAGCAGCACAGGTAGGTGGTGCGGTTATTTTTGAGAGTAAGAAGCTTTATGAGCGCGAATTGCCGGGTTTTATAACATCTTATTTCATGCAACATGAGATTACTGTAGAGCAAAAGGCAGCCCAAATGATTGCGGATCATGTTGGGGCCGACTTACATAGACTAACTTCTGAGCTTGATAAGATTTTAATTTCTTTTTCTGAGGTTGATAGAATGGTAACTCCGGAAATTGTTGAAAAGGAAATTGGTGTCAGTAAAGATTTTAATGCTTTTGAATTACGAAGTGCTATTATTCAAAGAGACGTCTATAAGGCTAATTTAATTACGAAATATTTTGACAATAATCCCAAGGCTGGTTCCTTGTTTTCTTTTCTCCCAATGCTCTTTTCTTACTTTGAAAATTTGATGATTGCATTTTATTCACCAAACCGAAGTAATGAAAATGCGCTTGCACAATTTTTGGAATTACGAAATGGATGGGCTGCAAGAGACTATCTTACTGGGATGCGAAATTACTCGGGAATGAAAACGATGCAGATAATTTCAAAAATAAGAGAAATAGATGCCAAAAGTAAGGGGTTAGATAATCCAAATACAGCTTCAAGTGAGTTAATGAAGGAACTTATTTTTTTCATTTTGCATTAAATGTAGCTTTTTTAATGTTATTTTTTTCTAGATTGAGTGCTCTTGTAGAGCACTTTTTTCATGGTAATCTCCGATAAATAAACGTTTTATCATAGTTTTTTGGTATACGAAAGTACATATAAAATATGAAAAACGGAAAAATGTAGCGATAGCGTTATTAATCAAAGACTTAAAAGGGCTTTGGAAAGCAGCGTAAAGCCAACCGTGTACGGTCTTTATGCCAAACTGTGACAGCGTTCCGTCTCCTATTCGTAACCCCTGCAAGGGGGATGA
>ERZ772960.1135-NODE-1135-length-21855-cov-2.620229_pt1 | contig 21855 bp, 25 predicted proteins | sample MGYA00580678_ERZ772960 | MGnify/ENA primary metagenome ERZ772960 (study PRJEB29015, sample SAMEA2737930) | human oral metagenome | biome: human oral; feature: human-associated habitat; material: dental | place: China | collected 2059 ... | reverse complement strand
ATTTATGCGGGTCACAAGCAAAAATGCTCAATTATTGGAAACGATTTGGCAACAAAATCTAATCTCTGAATCATTCTATAACGAATAGCACTATCTGATTTACAAAAGTAAGTCAGGTAGCGCTATTTTTCTATGTCACTTAGTTCTCTTTTTTCCGGCTTATGTAATGCGGGTAGTTCAGCTTCCAGTCTATGTATTTATCCAGAGAGGAGGGGTCATCCTGATCCTGTTTCCAGGCTTCGTATCACTTATGCATGACATCAATCAGCTCCGGATAATCTTTTCGATACTTATCGAGCCGGATGCAAAGTTCTCCGTCGATCTGATCGATATGCAGTCCGTAGGTATCCTCCAGATCAAAGAGGGCGTACATCAACCCTCTGTATGTTCCGTAGTCAACGGAAGAAATGGCGTGGGGATTCCATGGAGAATCGCCGCGATCTGCCGGATCAAGTCTTCTTTGGGCGTTCGGCTGCCAGATTCGTACTGGGCAATCCGCACATCGGCAGATCGATCCGGAAAGCCAAGCGCAATCCCAAGCTCTTTCTGCGTCATTCCACGTTTCATTCGGACACGCTTGATCCGTTCTCCTATCGTCATATGAGACCTCCTGGTTAAATGACGGCATCAGGGGTAGCCGAGGCAATGGGCGTTTCCAAAGCCTATGCCTATAAGGTGATCCAGAGGCTAAACAGGAAGCTGCAGGAACAGGGATACCTTACGGTATCCGGCAAGGTAAACCGGAAGTTCTTTATGAAGAAGGTCAACTATCAGGACGATGAGAGAAGGGAGATGTAAATGTCAGTTTATAAGGACAGCAAATCCGGCAAATGGCGCGTGATCTACCGCTACACGGACTACACCGGAGAACGGAAGCAGCAAGCAGATGACCGGTTTGAAAGGATCTCCGGGACAAACGGACTACTGGGAGCTGCGGACGGGGCATTCCTCCTGCACAAGGACAAGAGGACAAGCTGTGAAGTGGTTGTGAATGTGTCGGGCAGAGACCAGCCTGATCAGACCTTTTATTTGAATCGAAATGAAGATTTTCTGGTGTGGGAGCTGGATAAGACAGAGATGGGAAGAAGGACGGAGAAACCGGATCAGATCGTAAAGGAGGCAAGGTATAAGAACGTGGCAGCCTTCACCAAGGCGTTTGAGCGGGCGTGTGAAGCCATCAAAGAGGGACAAGGTGCAGATGTTCAAAAGAAGATTCAGGAGAAGCCGAGCATTCTGGTAAAGATCAAGGCATACGATGAGGAGGCGAAGACCGGGAAGGCTATAACGCTCACGGAGCGACAGAAAAACAGCAAACAGATTCATACGGAGGAGATTTTATGAGTAAGCATCTATTGAAACCCGGTATGCAGGACATTCCTCTGAGGAACCGCAAATTATCTTGCAGGAATTATTTCTTGCATTTGGTCAATAAACAGTTGTACCGCAGGAGAAAATATCTGATATTTTTTCCAAATCAATGTTCCCTTCGCACTCAGTAGAGGTCTGAAAACGAGCGGGCTGTCCCCAGCTGTATTGATGAGCTTGTCAAAGCACAATGCGTATCCCACTCCGTCTTCCACCATCAGGGATGCGTTATAGATCAGATTATAGGTCGCTATGATATGCATGCCGGACAGCCTGCCGGAGCTTGACAGGTATGGTTCTGAGGATCTGGATATCATAAGAGGAAGCCCCTTCAGGTCAGACCATTCGATCGCATCCTTTGCTGACAGCTTGGCGTTTTTATGCATCAGAAGCCCAAACTGATCTTCTGCCGGCAGCTCTATGGCCTGGTATAGAGCGTGGTCAACATCCGTATAGATGACTGCAAAATCAATGAGACCGTTATTCAGCTCATCCATCAGATCTTGTGTATCTCCGCTGGTGACCTGAAAGCGTATATCCGGATGTTCCTGTGTGATAAGGCTTGCTGTACGGGAAAGGTAGTGAAAGGAACAAGATTCTCCGGCACCGATACGCACGGTACCGGAGATATGGTTTTTGATCTGGGAGATCTCTTCTTTGTCATCTGCATGAGGCGGACCATTTCTTCTGCGCGTCTTCTAAGGACCATACCTTCTTCTGTAAGCGTGATCTTACGGTTGCCGCGCTCGAACAAGCTGATGCCCAGTTCTTCTTCCAGATCTTTCATTTGCCGGGAAAGAGATGGTTGTGCGACATGCAAAACTTCGGCGGCACCGGAGATGGTGCCCTCCCGGACAACAGCCAGATAATACTGCATGCTTCGAATATCCATAATGACTTCCTCCCTCTTCATTTCTATTCAATATTATCATAGGAAGATATGCCATACAAGCGTTTTGTTATATGAAGCTGCGCATTTATACCGTGCTTATAAGAAATCAAACCATTGAAACATACATATTACGGAAAAAAAGAGGACGAAGATCATGATGAAGACAGAAAAGCTGAACCTTACCACAGAATGGGATAAGACCTTTCCTGAGAGTGACAAAGTTGTACACAGCAAAGTGACTTTTGTGAATCGTTACGGCATCACACTGGCGGCGGAAAGGGTGCGATACCTTTTGACAAGCTGGAGAGCTTCTTCATGGAGCATCTGACATAAGGGAGAGACATGCAGACGGAAAAGTACATAATGGAGAATCTCTGGGATGCAGGCTGTGACGAAACGGAAATTTCCAATCAGACAGGAAGTTCGGAAGGGACGTCGGTCTCCGTTACAATGAACGGAACTGTATGCAGGGCACATCTGAATGCCGGCACTGCGGCACAGGATCTTATCTCGCGCCTTCCGCTTATACTCACGTAGACACAGACGGCGGGTTTTGAAGAAAAAATTGGAGACCTTGACAGCGAACTTGATCTGGGGTACAGCAGTTACGTTCATGATCCGAATCCAGGAGATATTGCTTACTGGTCTCCACAGCCGCGCGTTGTGCTTTATTATGGAGATGTTGGCGCATGGGGCGGTATTCATGTGATCGGCAGCTTTGATGAAGAGGATAAAGAAGCAGCGGAAGCAGAAGCGTCTGAAGCAAGTCATGATTTTGAGGTCACGATTTAGCCTTCTCAACGGATGATCAAAATCTATTGAATTGACAAATAGGGTAACGGCCTATATACTTTAACTGTGGGATTTCCCACAAATTAAAGGAGGCAATTTTTATGGGAGTCATTAAGGATTATAATGTACACATTGATAGTAAGAAACGTATAACTCTTCGCGGAGCGAAATATCAATATTACAATGTTCGTGAATATGAGAATGGCTGTATTATGTTGGAACCTCGGGAATTGACCACACCGGAGACGATTTCGGAAAGAACGCTTGAGGATATGGATCAGGCCATCCGTAACTTTAAGATGGGGAAAGTATCGGCGCCGATCGACATTTCCGACTTCTGAGGTATAGAGAAATGCAGTTTCTTATAAGAATGGGCATACCGGAAATGGAAGAACTGTGGTCGAGACTGCAAAGCGAATATCGCTCCGGTGCCATCAGCAAGAAGGATACATCCCTCTATAAAAAATGGGGCAAGGCATTAAAACTCTTATCAGATAATCCGAGGCATCCGGGCTTGCTTACCTTCGCCTGCACTCTGCATAGAGGAGCGGCATCCTCACCAAGATTTCTTTGGCAAAAACAACATCCCAGCCGTTTTGCCGCAAAAACGCGAGATAGGTCTCTGCAGTCCACTGGTGTACAAAAGGCACGCCAATGAGCCGCAGAACGCCTGCCCAAAGCTTACTCGGCCGACTGATCTTCTGCCTCATAAAATTAGGTGCGATCAATAGTCCCCCTGGTCTCAAGACCCGTGCGATTTCCTGCAGCACTCTTTCCGGATCAGGAACCAGGTGCAGCGCATTCGCAATGATGACTACATCAAAGGATCGGTCTCTATAAGGCAGGGACTGCGCATCCGCCACCGAAAAGCGGAGGTTTGGCGGACAGTCTCCTTTTCTTGCCTCGGCAATCATGCCCGCAGAATAGTCTGTCGCGAGTACACTCTTTGCGAACGGTGCAATCTCCTTGGCGATCAGTCCCGGTCCCGTGGCAAGCTCTAACACTTCTTTTCCCTGAACCCACTGCGAAATGCGGCGATATAAAAACGCATACATCTTCCGCTCCCCCCGCATCACGCGGGTATAAAACGGCGCATATATATCCCAGATGTTCTTTCTCACTCTGACCTCCCATCAACGATGGCCGGAATTTTATTCAGCACAGTCGCCCCACCGGCGTGCGCCAGGCTCCTGAGCGCTGTCAGCAATTCGTTTCGCTTCTCTTTGGGGAGTTCAACCAGTCCCTTGATGATAATCCCGCTGTTTTTAAACAGGTTTTCTCCGAATTCCAGGAAGGTCTCTGCTTCTGTCGCCTCAATCATAGAAAACACGGTAGAGACCAGAGATTCCCTCGTCTCATCATCCAGCGTTTCAAGCCAGGCTCCAAGCGACACCTTGACGAAATCACTGAAAGCATCTAATTTTGCTCTGACAAACTTGTCCTTTGTCACTTCCCAGGTCGACACGTCATGTTGAAAAATGCCAACCGCGCTGCTTTTCACGACAATCTGCTCCGCCCTGTTGGAAAGCAGCTGACCTATGATAGAAGTCTGTGGAACGATGCTCGTTATTTTGGGCAGTAAGTCCTGATATGCCTCGGTGCCGATTATTTCCTCCCGAAACCCCGGCCCGTCGTTATTATAGATTCTTACAATGCGTTCTTTGATCGCTTTTTCGCAAAAGACGGCTGCGTACATTGCGAAATTTCCGCCTTTCGAATGCCCGCCCAGAATCAACGCACCGTCCATGCAGGCAGCCACTTGATTCAAATAGGAGACCGCTTCTCTGGCTCCCGCAGTCTCTGCGGTGAAGCTCATCAAAAAGTCCTCTTTCCAGCCGGTGATACTCGGGTCCGTACCGCGAAACGAGACATACTTGCTTCCGTCCGGAAGCAGAAAAACGAGCGCCGCAAACTGCTGAACTTTTTCCTTGTCAAAGACCTCTTTGAAATGCGCGACCTTCGTCCCTCGGAAGCGCGCTCCGAGGACCATCTCCTCGAGTAAAAGCGGTGCTCTCTCGTTAAAGTGCTTACTCTCCCGCACTTCCTCCAAAGTATGGTTTTCACAAAAACGTTTGAAGCAAGTTTCGATGCTTATGCTCCGCTTCTGCCCCCGCAACAGCGCTCCGAAATCCACGTAGGCGAGATAGGACAAAATTACATTGTCGATTTCATTAAACGGTGCTGCCTTGAGGCTCACATCATTTCTCCACTTCAAGTAGTCAAATAGCTCCATTTGTGTTCACCTCTTCATTCTGAACTTAGCTTCAGCTGTTTTTTGCATGCTGCGCACCAGGCTGATAGACCTCACAGCCATCTTGCTGCCCCGGATATGCGGATCCGAACTTATCCGCAGTGTGCTTTGTCACGGCTTGCTCCGGGCTACATTCCAGTACGGCTGACTTTCCTTCGGCATGGGACCAACAGAGTAGAGCACCTTGATAATCGAATAAAGTTTTTATGCGACATCATCGATTTCAATGAAAAATTGCTCTCTCTTCGCCTCCGGCGACGAGCAAAAGATGAATTCGATGACGGTCTGTTTGGGGCTTATACATAGTATTTTCTCCGAAAAGGTGCAAGACTATTCAGCGATCGTCTAATTTTATTTATCATTATAGGCTATAAAATAAACAATTCAAGGAGATATTGAGTTAATCAGCAGACGCTGCATACTAACTTTATTAGATATCAGATCAAACATGGTACGCAGGAGGGATTTGGGCATGTAACAGAGCATATCCTGTCCGTAACGGAATCAGCAAGTGCGCAGGAACGTATCGCTGAAAGTGCGAATTACCTTCTCCATAACCGGATGTCTGCCGGAACAAGGCTGTGTCATGATGGGCATCTGATTGGCTGCAGCGCAGAGGGACATGTAAGCCATGTGCTGTCTGACAGAATGAGATCCAGACCACTTGGATGGTGCAGAGACGGGGCGAATCAGATGGATTATTTAAGAGCTTATTCTTTTAACAGGGGGAATATGCCGGAGCTTGTAAAGAACCAGAAGCTCCCTAAGGCTGCCGGTGCTGAAAATACGTTCATCGCAGATCCTCATAAGCTTGGAGAAACGATGTACAGCGAATGGGGAAAGTACGTAGATCATGCGAATCATGAGCTCAGCGAAATCGCGCAGAAGTTTGCCTGGTTCCATGCTGGAATTACTCTGATTTGACATGGGCTGCATCGTAGGACTATATTTATAGACGAAATGCGGATACTCTTTCGCATCATCGGTGGCTCTCACACAATCAAATCCTACAGTAAACTTACGCCGTCGATCATGCAAGAAAAATCATATAACAAAGGGCATATCAGCGCAGATGTTGGCAGTGGATTATTTCACGGTGATGTCAATCGTTCTGCGGAAGGGGCAGAAAAAGATGAAGGGAGGAACGGCGTGAAAAGATTAGAATAAAAGGGAGTCAAAATATCCTGGCATTCGGGCGGGAGGAAACGGAGGCGGAGACCCGGGCTTACGATAGGGCGCGCACTCAGAACAAATACGCCATCATGCATGGCACCGGCTAAGTTACTGGAAATGGTTTGATTGGAGGCTGACGATGAAGAAATCAGGCTGCGAACTTTTAAAGGATCCATTCATGAACAAGGGAACGGCATTCACGCGGGAGGAGCGCCGGGCATATCAATTGGAGGGACTGCTGCCGCCTGCGGTTGAGAGCATTGAACTGCAGGCGGAGCGTGTCTACGCCGAGATGAAGCGAAAGAGCTCCGGAATCGAGGAGAGGCGTTTCCTCATGGAAGTGTTTAATCACAATCGGACGCTTTTTTTCCATGTGTTCCGCGAGCATCTGGCGGAGCTCATGCCCATCGTCTACGATCCGGTCATTGCAGAGAGCATTGAGAAGTACAGCGAGCAGTTTACGGATACACAAAATGCCTGCTACCTCTCGATTGACCGTCCGGAAGAGATTGAGGCCTCTCTTCGCAATGCGGCGGATGGGCGCGATATCCGATTGATCGTCGCAACAGACGCAGAGGGAATTCTCGGCATTGGGGACTGGGGAAGCAATGGCGTGGATATCGCGGTCGGAAAGCTCATGGTCTACACCGCTGCGGCGGGCATTGATCCCGCCTGCGTGCTGCCTGTAGTGCTGGACTGCGGCACAAACCGAGAGTCACTCCTTAGGGACGAGCTTTATCTCGGAAACCGCCACGCGAGAATTTACGGCGAGCAGTACAATGCATTTGTGGACCACTTTGTGCGGACCGCGGAGAGGATGTTCCCGAAACTCTATCTGCACTTTGAAGATTTCGGAAGAGCCGATGCGGCAGCGGTGTTGAAGCGTTACCGCGACAGTTTTCCAGTATTCAACGACGATGTGCAGGGGACCGGAATTATCACATTGGCGGGAATACTCGGCGCAATGCGCATCAACAAGGAGAAAATCACCGATCAGAGATATCTTTGCTTTGGAGCGGGAACTGCGGGAGCCGGCATTGCGGATCGTGTATTCAGGGAGATGATCGCACAGGGCTTATCTGAGGAAGAGGCGAGACAGCGTTTCTATCTGGTGGATAAGCAGGGACTGCTTTTTGAGGATATGACGGACCTTACGCCGGAGCAGCGCCCGTTTGCCAGAAAGCGCGCGGAGTTCGCGAATGCGGCAGAGCTTACGAATCTGGAAGCGGCGGTCTTTGCGGTGCGTCCCACGATTCTGGTTGGAACATCGACGCAGCCCGGTACTTTCAGCGAGAAGATTGTGCGCGGTATGAGCTCCTGGTGCACGCATCCCATTATCTTCCCGCTCAGCAATCCGACCGAGCTCGCAGAGGCGAAGGCGGAGGATCTGATCGCTTGGTCAGAGGGCAGAGCAATGGTTGCGACGGGAATCCCGGCGGATCCGGTGGATTATAACGGCGTCCGCTATGAGATCGGACAGGCGAACAATGCGCTGATCTATCCGGGACTGGGGCTTGGCAGCATCGCTGTGAACAGCAGCCGCATGAGCGACGAGATGATTTCCGCGGCGGCGCATGCACTCGGCTCCTTCCTCACGGTGGATGCGCCGGGGGCAGCCGTGATTCCGCCGGTTTCACGCCTCACGGAGTTTTCGCATACGATAGCTTCAGTGGTCGCGCAGTGTGCGATCAGGCAGAACCTGAACCGTGTCGAGGGCGATGTCGAAAAGCTGATTGCGGAGCAGTTCTGGTCTGCGGAGTATAAGACGCTCTGAGCGCGGAGGAGGGGTGGATTCCAGGATCCAACATATTCCAAGATACAACATATTTTCTTAGCGCAAAATTCATAGAAAAAAGCGGAGCGGATTTGCTATACTATAGCGGCAGGGCATTGGCCCTGCCGACATTGCTTTTGAAAGAGGCAGAAGGCTGCCTCGGAATGGAGAATACTATGGATATCAGCAGTGTGACTAAGCTCGCGGAACTCTTCAAGCAGTATCCGTTTCTGAAGGATGAGCTCATTAAATTCAGTGACAAGTTTACGGCGTTAAATAATCCGCTCGCAAAGGCCGTTGTGAGTCAGGTGGATCTCGCCCAGGTATCCCAGACCTCGGGCATTGATGTGAATACGCTGATTGCGAAGATCAAAGAGATCATCGCATCCCACCAGGCCTGATGCGGGCGGGAAAGAAGGCGCTTTATCTCGCGGCTGCAGGCTTCCTGGGGCTTTTTTGCCTCATGGCCTGCGGCTCTTTTCGTAAGGGAGGGGGAGCGGAGGTGCCGGAGGAGATCAATCTGCGGGAGAGCGGCGGGCAGGAGGAAGTAAAGAAGGCGCTCAGCGCGGCAGGCATCCCGGATGCGGACAGCCGGGAATTTTTCCGCGAAGTGGAGCGCTTTAACACGGCGGTCGGCAATGCCTCGACCGAGGATGAGATGGCGGACCGCTGGGAGAAAGCCTATCCTGATTTTATTGGCACCAACTGCCGCATCACGGCCTTTATGCTCGCCCGTTCCCTGGTGAAGGTGGAGGGAGGAGAGGCCGCGTCGGAAGCCTCCGAGGATAACCTCTCTTTTGATCTGGAGGCAATTAAAGGCGCGCCGGAGGCACTCTGGGACAGCAGTGAAAATGACGCCTTCACGCGGCTTTTCGCCGAAGTTGCGGCGGCGGACAGCACGGACACGGCCGTGCAGTGCGAACAGGTCCAAAAGGCGTGGCGGGAGAGAGGACTCTCGTTTTCTGGCGGAAAGGCAAGCATTGTCACGGTATGGCTTCATTCGAAGCTTGAACCGGAGGACAATATTCTCTTTCCGGGACATGTGGGCGTCTTATTTCAGGAAGAGAGCGGAAAACTTCTTTTTATCGAGAAGCTCGCCTTTCAAAAGCAGTATCGAGCGCTGCGCTTTAAGGACCGAGCAGGACTGAATGCCTACCTGATGGAGCTTTATGATGTCGATGAGAATCAGCCGACGGCGCGCTGCTTCCTCATGGAAAATGACAAGATGATGCAGGATTACCGCGTCCTGAAGAAAGAGAGCATGAGAAAAGCCGAGAGCACAGTCTTTTGCAGGCACTAGATCGGCCTGTTGACTGCTTCCGGGCGTGTCGCTGTGCTGCTCTGTCTGTCTGATAAAAACGGAGGAGATTTCAATGGGTTCTTTACTGCTTGCGGTAATCTATCTGATTTTTATCAGTCTTGGCCTTCCCGATTCTCTGCTTGGGTCGGGATGGCCCAAAATGCAGATGGCTTTCGGCGTCCCGTCGGCCTATGCCGGCTATGTATCTATGTCGATTTCCTGCATGACGGTTATCTCGGCATTGCTCAGTCCTCGGATGATCCGGAAGCTCCGCGTCAAATGGATCGTGATCCTGTCTATCGCACTGACAGTGCTGGGATTATTGGGCTTCTCCATTTCCAGAGAATACTGGATGCTGTTTATCTTTGCGCTCCCCTACGGTCTTGGAGCCGGTTCCATCGACGCGGCGGTCAATCATTATGTCGCAAACCATTATCCGTCATCCGTGATGAACTTCCTGCATTGCTTTTACGGCGTTGGCGCGGTTATCAGTCCCTACATTATGGCGCTGGCCCTGAAGATCGCCAGGTGGAACGAGGGCTATCGCTGGACCGCTTATATTCAGCTCTTGATTCTTCTGGTCTGCATCCTCTCCCTACCGCTTTGGAAGCGGAATGAGAATCCGGCGGATGAGGAGAATCAGGACGGTGCGGGCATTGCGGAAAGCATCAAAGTCCCCGGCGTTTTGCCGACGCTTATCGCCTTCTTCGCCTATTGCTCCGGGGAAGCCACCTGTTTTTTATGGACACCCAGCTACTTTGCCGCTACGAAAGCAGGGCTCAGCGATGAGAGGATTGCGTCCTTTGGCGCGCTGATCTTCGGCGGCTTGATGCTGGGGCGCTTGATTTCCGCTTTTATCTCCAATAGATTGGGGGACAGACGGCTGATCCGCCTCGGCGTCGCCGTGGAGCTGCTGGGCATCCTGCTGGTATTATTGCCGATGAAAGCTTATATCGCCGCTGCTTTGGGATTTGTAATCATTGGGAGCGGCATGGGGCCGGTCTACCCCGCGATTCAGCATATGGCCCCCTCCAACTTCGGGAAGCATTACAGCGCGGCGGTCATCGGACTGCAGATGGCCTCTGCCTACATCGGAAGTACCCTGATGCCAATGGTTTTCGGGAATCTCCAGCAGGCGGTCGGAATCGGAATCATGCCGTTCTATCTTCTCTTCTTTGCTCTTCTGAATATCTGCCTCCTGGAAATCGCTTATAAGAAAGCGGCTCTGAAATCCGATTCTGTCGCTTGATGGCACTGGGTGCCCGCAAGAGATAAGAGCAGCATGGTCTCCAAAGTTTCAAGCGTTCCCGGTTTGATGCCGTTTGATGCCCGCAAGGGCTAAGAGGATAAGGGATAAGAGGGGTCGCTTCCTGAGCCGGATCACAGATGCATGGAGCTGGCCCGGAAAATAAGCGACAAAGATTTTTGGTTAAAATAGGCAGTAATACTATTGCGGCTATGGGATAAATTGTATATAATGGAGTAAGCTGCGTTGCGTCGTGCTGCGCGGCCGGTTTTTATACGGTTTTTCCCGTACATTCTGCGGGAACGTGAGCGGATTCCTGATCTCTGATTTTGGCGGTATGGGAAAATCCTGAAGGGAATGCTTGACGGGACTGATGCGGAATCCGGAAAGTAAGGCATGGGGGTGTGAGATGGAAGAAAAAGCAAAGAGAGAGAAGAAACGAGGCTCGATCAATGCGTTTGTCATCGTGTTTCTCGTTATCGTAGGCTGCTATATCCTGTCGCTGTTTATCAGACCGGGCGCGTTTGACCGTCAGGAGCTGAATGGGCGCACGGTGGTCATTGCGGATTCCTATCACAGCACAGAGAAAAGATACCTGGGACCGCAGGCGATTTTCCAGGCTGTGCCGAATGGGCTCGTTTCCTCCGCCGGCATGATGTTCCTGGTCATGCTGGTTGCCGGATGTATCGAGGTCTATAAGAGAACCGGAGCGCTGAATAAGGGAGTTGCGCGGATTCTCGCAAAGTCGGAGAGCTTTGGGCATGAGAAGATCCTCGTGCTGATTATGATTATCTTCGGCGCTCTGGGAGGCTTCCTCGGCTGGAATGAACAGATTGTTCCGTTTATTCCCATTGTCCTCTCCCTCTGCCTGGCACTGGGCTATGATCTTATGACCGGGATCGCCTGCTCCGCGATGATCGATATGATCAGCTTCTCCTTTTCGCCGACCAGTGTGTATACGGTTGGCATCTCGGATGAGATTGCGGAGCTCCCGATGTTTTCCGGCTTTTTGTTCCGTTTTATCCTTCTTTGTGTGGCGGATCTCATCATCATCCTCTATGTGCTTCGCTATGCGCGCGGGGTCCGGAGCGGAAAGATCCGGTCCATCACGGCGGATCTGGATTCGGATAAGTTCCGTGTGGATTATTCGGAGGAGATGAAGGAAGCGCTGACGAAGGGGCAGAGCCTGTCACTGCTTTTCTTTATCGTGGTATTTATCTGCGCGATCGTCGGGGTCGCCAAGTTCGGCTGGTCCATGAATGACCTCTCCGCCTGCTTCCTCTTTACGGCGGTTATGGCGGGTCTTATCAATCGGATGGCTCCGAATGATCTCGTGAACGCGATCTGTGCCGGTGCCAAGGATGGGCTTGTGCCCGCGCTTGTCATCGGACTTGCGAGGGGTATTCAGTGGATTCTCACAGAGTCCGGCATCATTGACCCGATTATCTACAGTATATCGAGACCCTTGAAGGGTCTTCCGGGCTCCATTGCGGCCATTGCCGTAATGTTCGTGATCGCGTTGTTTAACGGTCTGATCACATCCGGCTCCGCCAAAGCCATGGCGCTTATGCCGATTCTGATTCCTCTTGCGGATATCATCGGCATGACACGTCAGACTATGATTCTGGCATTCCAGTTTGGCGATGGTCTTACCAACTCGCTCTGGTTTACGAGCGGAACATTGCTGATCTTCCTCACGATTGCGGGGATTCCGCTAAAGAAATGGTGGAAGTTCGTCACGCCGCTGATCACGATGCTGTTTCTCGTCTGTGTCGTTTCACTGATTATAGCGACAAAGATTAAATACGGCCCATTCTGATCGAGCAATAACAGGGTATGAGACAATAGGACGGCTTTCCGAATCGACGGGAATTGAAAGAGTGCGGGAGAGCTTCGTTCTTCACGGAGTAAATGTATTGGGAGGGATCAATTCGAGATGGATATCGATATCATTGCAGAGGGGAATGCGATTCAGGATGAGCTGCTTAAGCTCCGCCGTTATTTCCATGAGAATCCGGAGAGATCATGGGAGGAGAAGAATACACAGAAGAAGATTATGGAATACCTGGATCAGCTCGGAATTCCGTACATCGAGTCCTGCGGGACCGGTGTGATTGCGACCATCCGGGGAAAGCATTCCTCGGACAAGGTTCTTGGAATTCGTGCGGATATTGATGCCCTCCCAATTACAGAGCTTTCAGATGTCGCCTGGAAGTCGCGGAGGGATGGCACGATGCACGCCTGCGGGCATGATACGCATATTACGATGTTGCTTGGCACGGCGAAGCTTCTGAAGAAAATGGAGGATGAGCTGACTATCACGGTGAGGCTTTTGTTCCAGCCGGCAGAGGAGTGCATCGAGAACAGCGGTGCGGCCCGGATGAAGGATGAGGAGGAGGTGCTGGAATGCGACCGCCTGATCGCGATGCATATTTGGAGCAAGATTCCGGCGGGCTATGCTTCTCTTCGCTATGGGCCTGTCATGTCCGCGGCGGATACTTTTGATATCTATGTGAAGGGAAAGGGAGGACACGGAGCTTTGCCGCAGCAGACGATCGATCCTGTCGTCGCGGGCTCAGAGCTTGTGATGTCGCTCCAGCGTCTTGTCTCGAGGGAGGTGAATCCGCTGGAACCGGCCGTCGTCAGTGTGACGGCGTTTATCTCCGGAACGACTTCCAATGTCATCCCCGGAGAAGCGCATCTCATGGGAACGGCGAGAACCTTTAATAATGAGCTCCGCGATCAGTTCCCGGAGATGATTCGGCGTATCGCCGATGGTGTCGCTGCGTCCACAAGGACCGATATTCAGCTGGATTATCACTTCGGGCCGCCTCCAACGATCAATGATGACGCCTGCGTGGATACGGGAAGGAGGGCGGCGGAGAAGGTATTCGGAAAGGATCATCTGGTGGACTGGGAGCTTCAGATGGGCGGAGAGGATTTCGCAAAGTACAAGGCCCCGAAGTGCCTCTTGCTCCTGGGGGGCGGCTGGAGCGAGGAGGAGCGCCGTTATCCGCAGCACAGCCCCTACTTTGATATCGATGAAGCTGCATTGAAGCTGGGGGTGCAGTATTTTGCCGAGTACGTCCGGGAATACGAAAAAGAGCTTTCATAAGGATATGAAGGTTCCTCGCCTGCATTGGAAATGATGCAGGCTTTTCGCTTTGATTTTGAATGAGCTTTGATGAAGGAGAGAGCCGGATCAGGGGCAGGGGCGCTGCGGGATTTGCCCTGCTTCCCTTTTTCCTCTCTTTTCCGGCCGAGGCGAAGGCGGGCTGCGGCAGTCGGATCAACGAACGGCAAAAGGGGAGACGGAAGAACGCGGGATGGGAGGAAAAGGATGAGACGGAAGGACAGAGAGATAAGGGGTATCCGGGAGATCGCGGAGATCATGAGGAGATGCGATGTCTGTCGGATCGCGCTGAACGATCACGGCTATCCCTATATCATTCCCCTGAATTTCGGGATGGAGCTCTCGGAAGACGGGAGAATCACGCTTTACTTTCACAGTGCCCTGGAGGGGTATAAGAGGGGGCTCATGGAGGAGGACAGCCGAGCCTCCTTTGAGATGGACTGCGGGCATGAACTGCAGTATTTTGCGGAGAGAGGGTATTGTACCTATGCCTACGAGAGCGTCATCGGAAGAGGGCGGATTTCGATCCTTCCGGAGGAGGAAAAGGCCGCCGCGCTCAGACTCCTGATGGATCATTATCATCCGGGGAAAGAGGCGGGGTTTAATCCGGCCGCGATTCCGCGCACTTTGGTCTATAAGCTCTGCGCGGAGGAGATCTGCGGAAAGAGGAAGGAGAGAAAGGTCCTGGATCACGAGAAGTCCCGGGAGCAGGGTTCTTAAGGCAAGGCGCTGGCCTTCACGGCTTCCATTGATATTTTTTCAGGGAGACGCGGCCGGACGCCTCCAGGGATACGCCTTCTTCTTCCAGAAGGGATGCCTGCTCCGCCCAGCCCGGAGCGAGGCGGCCCGATGCGTTTACGACCCGGTGACAGGGGTAGTGTCCGTAGTATTCCGCACAGGAGAGCACCCGCGCCACCAGGCGGGCATTTTGATCGGCTCCGACCAGGCGGGCGATCTGAGAGTAGGTCGCCACACGCCCCTCGGGAATCTCCTCGACCGCGGACAGGACCATATAGGCGAAAGCATCATCCATCTTCATCCCGGTTTTACTTCAGCTTCTCATCCCAGACAGGGAGAGAGAGCCCGGCTTCCTTTGAGCAATAGCCCCTTCCGCCGTCTCTTTCGTACTGCCGGGTCGCGAGAAGGACGTGCCGGAAGCCCAGATAGAGGAGCGGGATATTGCAGTAGGCGATGAGGATATTTGCGAAATCCGACAGATTCCACAGGGCGCCGAGATCCAGACCGGCAATGCTGGTCATGCCGCCGAACGCGATCACCAGGAGGCAGAGGACACGGATCAGCATGATGAAGCTCCGCCGCTCCGAGATTCGGTTCGCGCAGATCTCTGTGAAGGAGAGGAAGCCGAGAAGCGTAGAGAAGGCAAAGAGGCCGAAGCAGACAGAAACCAGGAGGGAGACCACGCTGTGGAAGCCCTTTCCCGGGGCGAGCTCCGCCGCAGAAGCCACAAACTTCGGGAGCTTTCCGAGCTCGAACCAGGCGGAGGCCTGATCGGTCAGCCAGACTCTTCCCATGATGATGACAAAGCTCGTCAGGGTGCAGATCACGATGGTGTCCAGGAAGACGCCGATCGCCTGCACGCAGCCCTGATCGCAGGGGTGGTCCGCATCGCTGGCTGCGGCCGGCATGGTGATCGTACCCTGACCGGCCTCATTGCTCATGAGTCCGCGCCGCACGCCCTGCGAGAGCGCCGTCCCGAAGGCGCCGCCGAAGACTGCCTCCGGGCGGAAGGCCTCCGTGAATACGGAGTAGAAGAACCAGGGAATGCGGTCCAGATTAAAGAGCAGAAGTGAGATGACGGTGAGGACATAGATCACCGCCATCACGGGGACGATCACATCGGTGACGCGGGTGAGCTTCCGGATGCCGCCGAAGGAGATCAGGGAGACCAGGACCAGAAGGAGAGCGAAGCTGAGCCAGTAGAGCGCGGAGTTCGTCGCGATTTCCCGTCCGCTCAGAACCTCTGCGACCTGTCCCACGGCGGAGATGGTGTTGAAGCCCTGCGCCGGGAAGCAGAGAAAGGCATAGATGATGTAGAGGAGGGAGAGAAAGATTCCCGCCGCGACGGAGCCGCCCAGCAGTCTCCTTCCGTAGAAAGAGAGGCCGCCCACATACTCATCCCCCTTCCTCTCCTTAAAGATCTGGGCGAGGGTGGATTCCGTATAGGCGGTCGCCATGCCGAAGAAGGCGGAGATCCACATCCAGAGCAGTGCGCCCGGGCCTCCCACGGAGATCGCTCCTGTGACACCGAGGATGTTGCCGGGGCCGACCCGCATGGCTGTGGACAGGAAAAAGGCCGCGAGCGGGGAGATGCCGGACTTCGCCTTCCCGCCGGATTTCAGGATTTCTATGCCGCGGCGGAATTTTCGGAGCTGGATGAAGCGAAGCCGAACGGAAAAGTAGATTCCGCTCCCGATGAGGAGGATGATCGCGAGAGAGAAATTCCCGAGGACCGGGATATTCGAGTAGGCGGTCAGATTAGTGGGAAAGTCCCAGAAAAGATCGGAAACCGTCTGAATCCTTTCGCATACCGAGTTGATTACGTTAAAGACCGCCTGCATTGAAGCTCCTCCCCTTCCCGCATTTTCTTCTGCGGCTTTCTTCTGTTTTTTCAGATCGGAGCGGGCGCGGCATCACGCGCGAAAAGTCTCTTCCGCATCCTTTCCTATCTCTTCTTTTCTTTTGATTTTAGCAAGAGGATGAAAAAAAATCCACAAAAATCAATGGAGTATGCCCTTCTCGGTCTGTGTTTATAATCCCTATCTTAGATCAAAGATCAAAGCCGAATAAAGGAAACGGAAGAGCCTGAGCAAAAAAGAGACCCTTCCTGACGAAGGATTTGCAATTGGAAAAGAATCCTTCCGGAAGGGGGTCTTAGTCGGCGGAGAAGCGGAGCGGAAGGCGGATTCGGACTCTCGTTCCCTTTCCCGGGGAGGAGCGGACAAAGAGGCCGTAGGATTCCCCGCACAGAAGGCGGATTCTTTGCCCGACATTGGAAAGTCCGATTCCGCCCTGGCCCGGGCGCTTTTTCGGGGCGGCCGCAGAGCTCCCGGCTCCCTCCTCGCCGGGGAGAGCGTCTCCCGCATTTTCCTCTCCGCCTTTCTTCGAGAATCCGATTCCGTCGTCCTTTATCTCCAGGATCAGGGCATCCCCCTCGATCTGGAAGAGGATCGATATCTTCCCCCTCTTCCCGGAGCTTCGGATCCCATGATAGATCGCGTTCTCCGCGATCGGCTGTAAAATGAGCTTTGGCACGTAGAGAGAGAGGAGACTTTCCTCTCCCTCTATGCAGTAGGAGAACATATCCTCGTAGCGCGTCTTCTGAATCTCCAGATAGCTCCTGCAGTGCTCCAGCTCCCGCCCGAGCGGGATGAAGGCCTGGTCGATATTCAGAGATACCCGGAGCATCCGCCCGAGCTCTCCGCAGACTCTCGCCGCCTGCTGGTTTTCCCCGAGCTCTGAGAGCCAGAGAATGGTGTCCAGGGTATTGTAGAGAAAGTGGGGGTTGATCTGGCTTTGCAGGGCTCTTAATTCAAAGAGCCTCCTCGCCTCCTCCTTTCTCCGGATATTTTCAGTGAGAGCCCTGATCCGGTGCAGGAGGCGGTTGTATTCCAAAGAGAGCGCGCGCACCTCTCCGGGAGAGCCGGAGGGGATTTCGATCTCCTCCCAGGTCTTGTCCGCCCGGCTCATGGCGAGGCTGAGCTTTCGTATGGGAGAGGCGAGGGTGCGGGAGAGGAGCGAAGCGAGTGCGATGCTCAGGAGAACGAGGGCCGCGGCAAAGACGGAGACAGAGCGAAGGAGGCGGCTTCGGAGAAGCCTCGCATTGTCTGCGGAGCATATGCCATACAGTGTCCAGGAGGAGCCGGGGATCGGGACCCGGTACAGACGTCCTCCGCCCTTAGCTTCGGCACCGCCCGCCCCCGCGAGGGAAAGCAGGGAGCTTTTTCGCTCCTCATCCTCGAAGATCTCAGGGTCCGGATGATAAATGAGGCTTCCCTCGTCGGAGAGGATGAAGGAATATCCATCCTTTCCCAGATCCAGACTGGAGAGATAGTCCTCGATGAAGCGGTAGGAGACATCGATCAGGACGAGTCCGAGATGCTCCCCTCCCTCTCCCCGGATCTCCTGGCAGACGCTGATGATCCAGTCCTCCCGGTCCATGGTGAATACCCCGTGTCCGGTGGAGGCGAGGGTCGGCATCTGCGCGGAGGAAAGCGCGTCCTGATACCACTTCTCCTGCATCATATCGCCGGAAAGAGGCATGGCCATCGAGCTGCCGCTTGTGATCAGGAAGCCCTCCTTTGAGATGACGGCGACGGCGCGGATCCTGGGGTCGCTGTTTTCGGCCAGGGCGGTGAGCGCCGAGATGGATTCCAGGGATTTTTTGTCGGACTTTGCGAGAGCGCTCCGGATATCGGGGTGCATGGCGATCAGGGAGCTGAAGGATTTCAGCTTCTCCAGATAGGAAGAGATATACTCCGAGCTTTGCTCGAGGGAGGCCCGAGTCCGCCTCATGTCCTCCCTGGCAAAGAGCGAGTCGCTCAGCCGATACATCACGAAGGCGAAAAGCGAGATAGAAAGAAGGGAGAGGAGGAGAAAGGCCAGGGCGATCCTGGTATCGAGTCTTTCGAAAAAAGTCTTATCAGATTTCATGCTCCCTCACTCCCCGGCGATATTGTTTTGGGGTGATGCGATAGCTTTTTTTGAATTTGGTGATGAAATAGTTGACATCATCATAGCCCAGGGCCTCCGCGATTTCCTGGTTTTTCATCTCCGTGCTGAGAAGAAGGAGCTTTGCTCTCTCCATCCGCTTTCTCCCGACATAGTCCTGAAACGGAACCCCATAGAGCTGCCGGATGATTTCACTCAGATAGCTTTTGTTGAAGCCAAGCTCCTGCGCGGCTTTCGTAAGGGAGAGATCCGGATCAAAGAGATGCTCCCTGAGATAGGAGCTGAGCCCGGAGAAGGGGGAGAGCTCCTGATCCCCTGATTCTGAGAAGGCAATGTCCTCCTGCCTTGCTCCGAGCTCCTCCAGCTTTTTTTCGCTGTGTCTCCTCGCGGCCTTTTCCATGACCCGCTTAAGAACCATCTCGATCTCGGCCCGGCTCACGGGTTTTAAGAGATAATCATCCACGCCCGTACGGATGGCGGACTGCGTATATTCAAAATAATCGTAGCCCGTCACCATGATGAGACGGCAGTCCGGCCATCCTTCCTTCAGGAGCGCGGCGAGGCTCAGACCGTCCATATCCGGCATATTGATATCCAGCATTACAATGTCTGCCGGGCTTTCTTTCATGAGCCGCAGGGCCTCCGCCCCTCCTCCCGCCTCCAAAAGCTCCGAAATCCCGATTTCGGGGAGGGATGCAAGGGAGCGGATCCCCCGGCGGATAATCGGTTCATCATCTACAATCATAAGCCTGTACATGGCTTCCCTCCCCGCGGATGCGCTACGGCTGCTTTACGACGGACTTCAGATAGGCGTAACCCTCCTCCTCCATCTTCTCATAGGGAATGAAGCGGATCGAGGCGGAGTTGATGCAGTAGCGGAGACCGCCGAGCTCCTTTGGGCCGTCCCGGAATACATGGCCGAGGTGGATGTCTGCGCTCCGGCTTCTCACCTCCGTCCGAAGCATATGGAAGCTCCGGTCCTCCCGATAGCGGACAAGCTCCTTTGCGATGGGCTTGGAGAAGCTGGGCCAGCCGCAGCCGGAAGAGAATTTATCTCTGGAGGAGAAGAGGGGCTCTCCCGATGCGACATCCACATAGATTCCGGGCTCAAACTGATCCCAGTATTCGTTGGAGAAGGCGTGCTCCGTGTCGTTCTCCACGGCCACCTTGTACTGGACCTCCGTGAGCTTTTTCCGGAGCTCCTCCTTCTCCGGCTTCGGATAGTCCTTTTCGTCGATGAAGGGCTCTTCGGCCTTCTTCAGGTCGATATGGCAGTAGCCCCCGGGATTTTTCTCCAGATAATCCTGGTGATATTCCTCCGCCTCAGAGAAGTTTTCGAGGGGGAGAAGCTCCACCACGATTTTCTTCTCGTAGTTTTCCTGCTCTTTGTCCAGAACCTCCCGGGCGATGTCCCGGTCGGAATCCTCGGTATAATAGATTCCGCTTCGGTACTGGCTTCCCACATCATTTCCCTGCTTATAGAGACTTGTGGGGTCCACCACCCGGAGATAATAGTGGAGAAGCTTTTCCAGACTGATTTTATCCGGATCATAGCTGACCTTCACCGTCTCGGCATGACCGCTCTCCTTTAAATCCCGGTAGCTCGGATTTTCTGTCTTTCCATTTGCGTAGCCGCTCACGGCGTCGATGACGCCATCGATCCTTTGCATATAGGCTTCCAGTCCCCAGAAGCATCCTCCCGCAAGATAGATGCTTTTCTGCCGGCCCTCCGCAGCTTTCCGTTCGTCTTTTCCCATGCTCTCCCTCTCCTCCTCTTTGTTGTTCTCCGTCTCTTCTGCTCCGCTGCTTTCTCCTCCATATTTTACCATATTCTCCGCCTGCCTGTCTCTCCCCCTCTCTCTCTCATCCGCCGCCTTTTTTCCGGAGAGAAGAGAGGCGATCAGAAGCAGAGTCAGGAGCAAAATAGGAGAGAAGCGCAGTAATTTTCCGTACCATTTCATCTTATGAGCACTCCTTTTTTCGAAATATCAGCTCAGCTTTTTCATTTCCGTGAGAATGTCTTCCTTTGATTTATGGCCGGGCACGATGGGCTTCATACTTCCGTCAGATCCGATGAAGGCAGAGCTCGGATAGGCCCGCACTCCGTATCTTCGGACGAGCTCTCCCTTTTCGTCCAGGAGTACCTTCATGTTCTGATAGCCGAGCTTCTCGAACCACTTCCGAAACTGCTCCTTATCCTTTTCCCCGTTCAGACCGGGGCTGACCACGCTGATCACCTCGAAATCCTTATCCGGATTTCCGGAGAGCTCGTCCAGCTCATCCAGTCCCGCGAGACAGATCGAGCACCAGGAGGCCCAGAACTTGAGGTAGACCTTCTTTCCCTTCCACTCGCTTAAGCTGTGCTTTGTCCCGGAGAGATCCTCGAGGAAGGCTTCCTCCTCGCCCTCCATTCCCTGCTTTTCCTTTCCGGAGAGCTTCTTCGCGTCGACTTTTTCTCCGTGCTCTTCCAACATCCCCTTTTCCCTATCTTGCTGCATTCCGCTGTCCTCCTGCATTCCGTTTTCTTCCTTCCTTTCCCCCTCTTTCATCCTTTCCTCGGGCATTTCGGCCTTTTCCCCCTGCGCGGCCATTTCATCCTTTCCGGAGGGCATCGGCTTTCCCTCCGCGCTTCCCGCTTCCCCTTTCGAAAGCCCCGCATCTTCCTCCAAGGCAGAGCTCGCTCCATCCATTTTTTCCTGCCTCAGAGCTGAGGGGGAAGCGCAGGACGAAAAGAGAAGCGCCGTAAGTCCCAGTGCCAAAATGCTGCTCTTGATTCTTTTTCTCATATTTTTCTCCTTCCATAGAAGCTTAGTGCAAAAATGCGCTGATGCTATTCAGCTGGTTCCCCATCAGGAGAAGGCCCATGAGAATGAGCAGGACTCCGCCCGCCTTTTTCAGCTTCAGAAGCTGTTTCTTAAGGAAGGGAAAGCTTCGCATGACGAAGTCGGAGGCAAGCATCATGATGAGGAAGGGGAGCGCGAGTCCCAGCGCGTAGAGAAGCATCAGAAGCGCCCCGTAATATGCGGTTCCTCTGGCGGCGGCCAGTGTGAGCACTGCCCCGAGGATGGGGCCGACGCAGGGAGTCCAGCCGAGGCTGAAGGCGATCCCGGTGAGGAAGGAGCCGAGGACCCCGCCTCTTTCCGTGCGGAGGGATATGCCGCTCAGCCGGTCCAGGGCCTTCAGTCGGATGAGCTCCGTCTGATGGATTCCCAGGAGGATGACCAGAAGACCGGCGAAAAA
>ERZ772960.1134-NODE-1134-length-21868-cov-2.722551_pt1 | contig 21868 bp, 21 predicted proteins | sample MGYA00580678_ERZ772960 | MGnify/ENA primary metagenome ERZ772960 (study PRJEB29015, sample SAMEA2737930) | human oral metagenome | biome: human oral; feature: human-associated habitat; material: dental | place: China | collected 2059 ... | reverse complement strand
GACTGGTATCTCGCTTGATGCTGCCGACTGTCGGCCACTGCATCGGCTGCTGTTTTACCTGGTGCGGTTTGGCTATATTGTGGTCTGGCTGAGCGGGCTACTGCCGCTACCGCTGTTGGCGCTGATCACTCTTGGCAGTTGGTGGCGGTATAAGCAGCTGCCGTACGCTGTGATAAATCACTTGTGGCCGGCTACTTCTCGGCCAAAGTAGGCTTTTTGCGTATTTTTCAGGCGGTGTCTTGACATAGTAGTATAACTTGTATAACATATACTACTTATGGGTATACATAATGTTTCATTAGTCGGGGCAGTGACTGTCGGCCCAAAGGGCCAGGTGGTTATCCCGGCGGAGGTACGCAACAATAGTCATATTCGACCAGGTGATAAGCTGATAGTGCTGTATAACAAAGACGCACAGGCGGCTATTCTGGTGACAGAAGCCCAAGCGCAGCAGATGGTCGATCAGCTTGGTCGGCAACTCTATCATTTGCAGGATTCGCTGAAGGGTACAGAGGAGGTATAGATGTTACACGAGCTTTCAATTCGCAATAAGTTAATCGTCATGGGCGCGGTGATGAGCGCCTTGTTTTTGGGCAGTCCCTTGAACGAGCGATAGAGCAGGAGCGTTCCTTCTTCGTGTATCTTCTTGTCGTCGCTTGCCATCTTCGATTTGGCTTCAGTGAGGAGCTTCGTACACAAGTTCTTCTGGGCGTTGACAACGGTTTCTACCTTCGTGCGGTATTCGTCGAAGAGTTGTTCTTCGCCTTTGGGCACGGGACCGGAGATAATCAACGGTGTACGCACCTCGTCGACAATCGCGTAGTTATGTTTGCGCTGTACGAGGTCTTGCGGGCTGATGGCCATGTTGTCGCGCAGGTAATCGAAGCCGAATTCGTTGTTCGTCCCGAATGTGATGTCGGCCAGATAAGCCTTGCGCCGGCTGTCGGAGTTCGGCTGGTGCTTGTCAATGCAATCGACCGACAGCCCGTGAAACATGTAAAGCGGTCCCATCCATTCCGAGTCACGCTTCGAGAGGTAGTCGTTGACCGTCACCACATGTACGCCTTCGCCGGTAAGGGCGTTGAGAAAGACGGGCAGTGTAGCTACGAGCGTCTTTCCTTCACCGGTAGCCATTTCGGCAATCTTTCCTTTGTGCAGCACGACACCGCCGAAGAGTTGGACGTCGTAGTGCACCATGTCCCATTTCACCTCGTTGCCTCCGGCTATCCAATGGTTCTGATAGATCGCCTTGTCGCCTTCGATGCGTACGAAGTCATGGCCGGCCGCCAAGTCACGATCGAAATCCGTCGCTGTGACCGTAATCTCTTCGTTTTGCACGAAACGACGCGCCGTATCCTTGACGATGGCAAAGGCTTCGGGCAGCACCTCTTCCAGCACTTTTTCATACTGATCGGCAATCTTCTTTTCGATTTCATCTACTTCCGCCCAGATCGTTTCGCGTTCTTCCAGTTCTTTTTCGTCGATTCCCTTACGCAATTCTTCGATGCGTTTTTTCTCTTCGCTCACGTAATCCCGTATGCGCTTGCGGATGTCTGCCGAACGGGTGCGCAGTTCATCGTGCGAGAGCGCTTCAATGGCCGGGTAAGCCGCCTTGATCTTATCTACGTAAGGCGTAATTTCTTTTAAATCTCGTTGTGACTTGTTGCCGAACAACTTCGTCATTATTTCGTTAAATCCCATATCGTTGTATTTGTTAATTTCTTAGTTGTTAATAGATGTTTGGTGTGAAATCCGAAAAACGAACCCTTACTGTTGCCGGATTTCGGGAAGCGGGTATTTGTCGCAGGCATTCGGCGGACGGATACGCAGTACGTGTGTGACGGTCGGAGCGATTTCCGTCGCTTTGATTTCGCGGTAAATATGTTGCGGTTTGATGCCGCATCCGAAGAAGATTGCCGGCATCGGTACCGCGTTGTTCCGGATGATGTGGGGTTTTTCGTTCGGGTTTTCTTCGTCGCGGATTCTCCAGCCCGGTTGAAGCGAAATCAGCAGATTACCGCGTCCCGTGTGATACGTCCCGCGATGAAAGTCGGCCATTTCCTCGTTCCACGTGCCCGAACGCAGCGCCATATCGGTGGTGACACGTTCCACGCCGCTGAACTCGCGCAGAAATTCCGCCGCCTTATTTTCAAATTCCGCCGGATCGATTTTGGCGTCTTCGATCGTTTTACGGTTGAGATAGACTTGGTTGTTGTAAAATCCGTCGATCCAGTTTTTCTGACCGTAGATAGCCATCAGATACATGTTCAGCAGTGCCATGCAACGTTTAGGGTGGAATTCTCCGCCGGCAAGTTCCATTTCGTCCGGGAGGGTTTCCTCGTTCTTGAAGTAGCCTGTGCCCGAAAGCACGACGAGTGTTTGGGAGAGACCGACCTTTTTGTCGATCAAGTCGAGCAATTGTTCGAGGTCTTTGTCTAGTTGGTGATATGTGTCTTGAATCTCGCGATTATATTCTTTGCCGGACATATCACGAAAATTTCCGGCATAGAACGTGATAGATAGCATATCGGGGGTCTGACGGGTTCCGAATGCCCCATATTCGAGGAACTGAGCCGCTAATCTGTTCACTTCCTTATTGCCGTAAGGCGAAGTCTTCAGGTCAGGATAACATCCTACGGTATTCGCTTTGAACGTGTGCTGAAACGAAGTGTTCTCCTGCACATAAGGCAGTGCGTCGTATTTGCCGACCGGCAGAGACGGTTGCCATACGAGCGTGCTTAACCGTGCAGGCAGCGATTCGCTTCCGTTGTTGTATTTTTCCACATACCACGGCACACCTTTGTAGTAGGTTGTGGTAGCCCACTTGCCGTTGTAGTTATCGAGCCAGAAAGCGCCGTTGGCCGCATGTCCGGCCGAGAGAATCGCACTTTCGGCATCGGGTGCGATGGCGTAAACTTCGCTTCGTCCTTTCGAAGCGATTTTCAGCTCGTCGCCGATTGTTGCCGCCAGCAGCCTCCTGGGTGAGTAATGGTCGCGCGTATAATTGCCGAGAAAGTCGGGATCATAGAGTGGCGAAACTTCCTTGGCTTTTTCGAAATCGTAGTGTAGACTGCCGGTGATGCCGTGCGTACATGGGTAGGCACCGGTGAAGAGGGTGGCGAAAGCCGTTGCCTGATCGACGTTGCTAAACCCGAAACGGACATTGTGATATACGGCTCCTTCGTTGAGAAGGCGTTTGAATCCGCGTTCGCCGAAGGTGTTGTAGAAATATTCGATGTAGTCGCCGCGCAGCTGATCGACGGTGATGCACACAACGAACTTCGGGGCACGCTGTTGCGCTTGGAGGTTGCCTACCGCCAGAATTGCAATCAGAGAGGAGATGAATTTTATCATTCGAAATGTTTTGTCTTTCTTCTTATCAAGTATCTTCCGGAGCGTAACATTAAACTTAGCATCAACGGAATAAAAGCGATGTTCAGGTGCTGAGGGAGGAAAATCCATCCGAACGGCACTGCGCAAAGCGCTGCAAAGTTAATAAAATGGTAACAATATGCGGCTTTGTTAAGTTTTTTCACCGCCATCACGATAGCCCCGACCCCATGAAGCGGATGCAACCAGCCGAGCGAGATGTTCGGCCACATGCAGGGATGCACGGAGAGAAAGCTGAGGAAGAACAGTACGCAACCGGCTGCTCCGGCAATGAAGAAGAGCCCGACATCGAGCCATCGGAAGTAAGTCTTTTTACGGGTTTCGATAAGGCTTAGTAATGCGATGACAGCAAAAAAAATCAGACCGCATACGAGTGGGGTAAAGAAAGTCGTTTCCGGTGCGTTTTCCACTTCTTCGGTCAGGATACGGGTGGCTGAGACAAGCGGACGCTTCGAGCCGTCGGGGCGGATGATCCAGGCCTCTGCAAAGGCCTCTTTCAGGCGTGCCGGGATGAAGAGAGACTCGCGTTGCGTCATGGTACGGTCGGTTGGGCTGCCCAGTGCCAGATCACAGCCAAACGTGATCCATGGGTGATTACGCGTGCAATCATTGATCATGTCGCGAAATGACTCTTCGTCCGGCCGTTCGGCATAGGCGATCTTTCCACGAACAGCCTGCTCGATCATCACGGCCGGACGAGTGGCACAGTTATCGAAGAAAAAATTGTACCGATATACCCGATTTTCGGGAAGTGCGTTAACGGTGAGTGCTTGGAGTAGTGCTGTCTGTTCGGTCGAGTCAAGGTTGAGTTCTTGTTCGCACACCTCGCTGCCGCGCATTCGGTATTCGTGCAGATAGGTTTCGAAGTCCATGACACCGAGTATGTAATCCGTTTCACCACGCGCAAAGCGATAAATAAAATTCGGCTTGGAAAAATCGAAAATACCGTAATTGAATACATAGTCCAACATGCGGGTAGGGCCTTTCTCTTCGGAGGTTCCCTGAATGCGTATGGCGGTGTGACCGTAGAGCGTGTACGCTTCCTCGCCGCCAGGTGAGCATGTCAGCAGACTGATGCGGATTCGGTGGCCTGAATCAGCCTCCTGTCCGTTGATGGTAAGGGAGATGGAGAGTAAAAAAACTGCCAGTAGCCCTTTCCCGTAATGCAGGTTTCGTTTTCTTTTTAACATGTTCTTCTTTATTTTGTTCGTGACCATGTGATCATGTGATAAAAAACATTTCTTCCCGACTCGTTCCGGATACTTGATGTGATGTATCATCACGTTATAAAGTCTGCAAAGATAGTTTTTTTAACGGAAACAGAGGGCGAGGATTCGTAGGCCAAACTGTCCGATCGAGACATCGTGTGAGAAACCCGCGCATAGCGACCTCGCTTCGTCTTTCGTATAATTCTGATGAAATGATTACAAAATCATGCGTATACCAGCGAAAAAAGATGGATTGAAACGAAGAGAATCTGTTGTTTTTATTTTTTTTAACGGGCCGTGACATGTTTTATTTTGAAAGACGCCTGAAAAATTCCATCTTTGCAACTTCAAATATAATATGTATCGGATCAAATCGAATAATAAATATAATGTTGAAGAATAGTAGATCAGGATTGATTTTTGTCATCCTTGTCAGCTTAAGTATGTCGCTGTTTGCACAAAACGGCACGCGTTCACCGTATACGCGCTACGGGTATGGCATGTTGTCCGACCGTTCGTTCGGAGCCGGCCGCTCCATGGGAGGGACAGGCTACGGGCTGCGCTCTTCGAAACAGATTAACCCGATGAATCCCGCTTCGTATACGAGCATGGACTCGCTCACGTTTCTCTTCGATGTGGGAGCCACGGCGCAAATGTCATGGTTCGATGACGGACAACGCAAACAAAACGATTTGAACGGAAGCTTTGAATACGCTGCAATGCAGTTCCGATTACATAAACGCTTGGCAGTGAGTTTTGGCATCCTTCCATATTCATCCGTCGGATATGATTATATGGCACCGAGCCAAGGCAAAGAAGGCTATACAGATGTGTTTTCCGGTACGGGCGGATTAAACGAAGTGTATGGAGGATTGTCTATTGAGATATGGAAGAAGCGTCTTTCAGTCGGAGCGAACGTAAGTTATATGTTCGGCAATATCAACCATCAGAGTTCAACGAATCTGAATATTCCCGTATATCAGTTGAATAAACTGGTCGTACATAATCTGAAATACGATGTGGGGATGCAATACACCCATCCGCTGACGAAAACAGACCGGTTGACATTCGGATTGGTTTATTCGCCGAAACGTCGCCTGAAGACGACAGCCTACGATGTGGTCAGCAATTCCGAATATTTTGAGCGAACGATAGAGGGGGATACGTTGCGCAATCAGGGTTTCGATATCCCTCATTCGTACGGTTTCGGTCTCTCCTACACCAAAGATTACAAAATGATTCTGGCCGCCGATGTTGCTTATCAGGAATGGTCGGGTGCAAAGTTTTTCAATCGTAGCGACGACTTTAAAGATCGTCTCCGCGTCGCTCTCGGAGGAGAGTATATACCGAACAACTTCACCCGTTCGTATCTGAACCGCATCCGTTATCGCGCCGGATTGCATTACGGCAATTCATATCTGAAAGTGAACGGCAGCGGCTATAAGGAATACGGAGCGACATTGGGAGTAGGTTTTCCCATGTTGGACAATCGTTCGTTTATCAATGCCTCGTTCGAGTATGTCAAAATAATACCGGACAGTAAAACGCTGATCAATGAGCAGTATCTCCGGTTTACCGTCAGCTATACCTTTAATGAATATTGGTTCTTTAAATTTAAACAAGATTGATGGGGAGTTTGGTTTTTTGATTTGTGGAACATAAAAAACAGTATAGAGATGAAAATGAAAGGAATTTTAGTTGTCGCCGGTCTCTGGGTGGCAGTAGCAGGTGCCTATGCACAGAAAGGAGTGGATAACGGAACAAGATACGGTTCGGGTGAAGACAGCATTCGCTGCCTGACAAACATCAGTCTGTTTGTTCCTTATGCCAAGGTAAACAATTATCAGGATGCTTATCCGTCCTGGAAGATTGCCTACGAAGAATGTCCGGCTGCGACCAAAGATATTTACCTCTATGGGGTTCGTATCGTGAATTGGCAGATCGAGCAGGAAAAAGATGCCACCAAAAGAGATGCGCTTATCAACGACTTGATGGCCGTATACGATAAGCGTATCCAATATTTCGGGAACGACGGTAAATACGGAAAAGACTGGATTACCGCCCGTAAAACGCAGGATTACCTGCGCCTCAAAGGCGAGCAGGCTGATATCCCGATGGTATACGGATGGTTGAGTCGGATTTTGGATGAATATAAAGAAAAAACGGATGAATTGGCGCTGTCTCAATATATGTTTGCTTCGCACAAGATGATGGAGAAGGATGAAGCGGGTCACAAAGCGAAATTTGTTCAGGACTTCGTGACGGTATCGTCTATATTTGACAGCCAGATTAAGGCGGCGCAGGCTGCTGGCAATCAGAAGCTGGTAGACAATCTGACGGCCATGAAAGCCGGTATGGAAAAAGGCTTTTCGGGTAGCGGAGCTGCCGATTGCGAGACCCTGCAAAATATCTATGCTGATCAGATCGAGGCCAATAAGGATAATCTGGATTTTCTTAAAGAAACGATTACGCTCATGAGAAGAGCCGGATGCCAGGAAATCGATGCTTATTTTGCGGCTTCCGAATATGCTTATCAGAAGGAAAAAACAGCGGAAATAGCCTGGGGCATGGGCAAACAGTCTGTGAAAAAGAAAGACTACGATGCAGCGGAGCGCTATTTCAACGAAGCGGCCGAAATGGCAACCGATAACGAAATGAAGGAAAACGTATTCTTTACGCTCGCGGCTATTGCGTTTGAACAGCGGTCGTATCAGAAAATGCGTAATTTCTGCAACAAGACGCTGAGCATTAATCCGAATAACGGAAAGGCGTATATTATGATCGGAAAGGCCTATGCTGCGACGGCCTCCAGCATCTTTCCCGACGATCCGGTGAAGAAAAAATGCGTTTATTATGCCGCCGTAGATAAGTTTCAGAAAGCTCGTTCGGTTGATCCTTCCGTAGCCAGTGAGGCTTCGTCGCTGATTGCAACCTACAGCTCTTACTTTCCCACGACGGAAGAAGTATTCATGCATCCTGACCTCAATAAAGGTCAAAGCTTTATGATCGGAGGCTGGATCGGTGAACAGACGACGGTAAGATAAAAACGCGGAATGACGCATCTGCACTCAAGCAACAAATCTCGCATAGCAATCCTCTTTGGAGTGGTTGCTATGCCTTTTTTATGCGCTCTCGTTTCGTGTGGCGGCGAGAAGAAAGAAATCGTTGATGTCGGGTTTGATCCGAATAATTCCTACACGATGAAAGCGACTCAAATCGTGACGATGGTATCCGATTCGGGGATTACCCGGTATAAAGTCGTGACTGCAGAATGGCTGATGTTCGACGAAGCGGAAGAGCCGTACTGGTTCTTCCCGGAGAAAGTACATCTGGAAAAGTTTGACTCGCTCTTTCGGGTCGAAGCGAGTGTCGATGCCGATACGGCTTATTACTATAAACGGAAAGAACTTTGGAAGCTGTCGGGCAACGTGCGTGTCAAAAACCTTGAAGGTGAGCAGTTCGAAACCGAGCTTTTGTTTTGGGACGAACAGGGGAAAAAAATTTATTCCGATCACTTCATCCGCATTACAAAAAACGATTTTGTGAACACCGGCATGGGTTTCGAATCTAATCTGACCCTTACGCAATACCGGATTTTCAACGCTGGGGCGGAGATTCCGTTAGAAACGAACAAGGCGAGAGCTGATACGATGCAATCAGACCCACCCTCTTTGCCGTGAAAATAAAAAAAGAAGGAAATAATTGGGTCATTTCTTTTTTTTTGTACCTTTGTGCCCCTAAATAAACGATACATAAATAGAAACATAGAAAACAGATTAAATGGCTACGTTAGAAAAAATTAGAGGTCATGCTCCACTTCTTGTTATCGTGGTGGGGCTTGCTTTACTCGGATTTATTGTAGAGGACTTTTTGAATTCCGGATCGACGTATTTCCGGCAATCTCAGAGTCAGGTGGTGACGGTCGACGGCACCCCGGTCGATTATCAGGATTATCAGCAGCGTATTGAGGAAATGACCGAAATATACAAGATGCAGTATGGTCTGCAAAGTCTTACGGAAGATCAGACTACGCAATTGCGTCAGAGCGTATATAACTCGATGGTACACGAAATTGTGATGAAAGACGTGTTAGACAAGATCGGTATCGATGTGACTTCGGACGAATTGTTCGACATGATTCAGGGAGATCATGTGCCGCAGATCGTTCAGCAGAATCCTTTGTTTATCGACCCTCAGACGCAGCAGTTCAGCAAAGCGCGTGCCTTGGGCATACTCAAAACGCTTGAAAACATAGAAGCTGTACCCGAAGCACAACGCGAAGAAGTGCTGCGTATGCGCGACTTCTGGTTGTTTTGGGAACGTAGCATGAAGATGCAGCGGATGCAGGAAAAATATACCAATTTATTGTCCAAAGCGATTGTAGCCAATCCTCTTGATGCCAAAGATGCGTATGAAGGAACCCTTGAGAGTTCGGATATCGTATATGCCATGCAGTCGTATGCTTCCATTCCCGACTCGACGGTGAAAGTAGACGATTCCGAAATCCGGAAGGTGTATGACCTTCGCAAGAAAGAGTATAAGCAGAGCGAAGCGAGGGTACTCGACTATATAGCAGTCGATGTTCGTCCGAGTCAGGATGATTATGAACAGGTAAGCAAGGAAATAGAAGACGTTAGGACGCAACTGATGGCTACCGACAGCATTGAACATATCGTATCGAGATATTCCAGAAATTCGTATATGGATTTCTTTGTCTCGGAAAAAGACATGCGTGATGAAGATTTGAAGCGTTTTGTTTCGACGGCCGAAATCGGTACCGTAGAAGGTCCTGTTTTTAAAGACGAAAGCTATCGTGTCTATAAACTTGTCGATAAGAAAACCGCTCCGGATTCGGTGAAAGTTAGCGATATTTTCCTGGCATCACAGGGCGTTGTAACGGACGAATTGACACATCTGGCCGACAGCTTGATGACGCTCCTCAAAGGCGGAGCTGACATGGACGAACTGGCCAAGAAATATTCGTCGTTCGGTGCGGCCGAAGCGGGAGCAGATTTGGGATGGCTTACCGAGGCTGCCATTGCTCAAAGCAATATCGGTGCCGAATTCCGGCGGGAAGCCTTTTCGGCTCCGCTGAATCAGACGGTCTTGATTAAGACGCAGAACGGTTACCATCTGATGAAAGTTACCGAGCGTACAGCCAGTGTACCGAAGTACAAGGTAGGCTACGTCTACATGGACGTTGCGCCGAGCAATAAGACATACAGTCAGGTGTTCAACGATCTGAACAGCTTTGTGGCGAAAAACAATACGGCCGATAAAATAACGGAAGCCGTGAAGGAAAGTAATTACGAACTGGTTCAGAATGTAACGGTAACGACCGAAGAGCACCATCTCGGCGGCATTCAGGATGCCCGTCAGGTGGTTCGCTGGGCTTTCGAGAATGACAAGAAAGGAATCGTTTCAGACATCAAGGAATGCAAGTCGAGAATGTCAAATACCGACGGATATCGAACGACTTACGTAGTGGCCATACTTCGCGATGTGCTGGCAGAAGGTTATCAATCGATGCAGTCGGTGGCTCCGATGATTCGGATGGAGCTATTGGCGCAGAAGAAAGGCGAACAGATTGTCAAAGAACTGAAAGCAAAAAATCTGACTTCGATTGATGCCTATGCGCAAGCGATGGGTTCACGTATCGATAAGGTGAAATACATTACAATGAATACGCCGCGTATTTCGGGAATCGGTATCGAACCGGTCTTGAATGCAGGCGTAGCGTATGCCGCTCAGAACGAGCTGACTGGTCCGCTTGCCGGAAGTAATGGCGTGTACGTCTTCAAGGTGTATAATCGTACGAAAGAAAACATGGCCTATGATGAAAAGGCGCAGATGCGTTCGTTAGAAGAAACGATGGGGCCGCGTGTCGGCTACTTCGCTATCCAGAAGTTGATGGAGGAAGCGGAAATTTCCGACAATCGGATTCGTTTCGAATAACCCCCTCCCTTTGGGTATGAATCATACAAAAGAGGGTGTGTCAAAACGCAATGTTTTGGTACACCTTTTTTATGTGTATGAATGAACGCTTGTGATCTCATATGTTGTCCGTTCGTGTTATAGCGTAAACAATGGAAACGAAAAAACGTTTGCTGGGGATGACCCTCGCACAGTTGCGCGAGGTGGCCGTCGGCGTTGGTTTGCCGGCCTATGCCGCCCGACAGATGGCTGACTGGTTGTACCGGAAACGAGTCGACTTGATCGCAGACATGACGAATATTTCCCTGGCAAAACGGCAGTTGCTCGAAACCTCATACGAGGTGGGATCCGCAGCACCCGCCGAATCGGTACGTTCAATAGACGGGACGGTCAAATACCTCTTTTCGACAGGTAAACAACGTGCGGTCGAGTCGGTCTTTATCCCGGCCGAAAACAGGGCGACGCTTTGCGTCTCGTCGCAAGTAGGATGTAAGATGGGATGCTTGTTTTGCATGACGGGCAAACAGGGATTTTCGGCCAACTTGACGGCGAACGAGATATTGAATCAGATCCGGTCGGTACCCGAGTCAGACAAGCTCACGAACGTCGTCTTTATGGGAATGGGTGAGCCGTTCGACAATCCGAACGAGCTGTTCAATGTGCTTGAAATACTGACAGAGCCGTACGGTTACGGCTGGAGCCCCAAGCGGATTACGGTATCGACCGTCGGGGTGCCCAAAGGTCTGCGCCGTTTTCTCGACGAAAGCACCTGTCATCTGGCCGTCAGCCTGCATTCGCCTTTCCCCGAAGAACGTCTGTCCTTGATGCCGGCCGAAAAGGCTTACTCGCTCACCGACCTGATCGGATTGTTGCGACAATATGATTTTGCACATCAGCGGCGCGTCTCGTTCGAATACATCCTCTTCGAAGGGTTGAACGATACGCCCGGACATGTTAAGGCGCTGGCGGCATTGCTTAAGGGTATTCCATGTCGCGTGAACCTGATCCGTTTTCATGCCATTCCTTCGGTGCCGCTCAAAAGTTGTACGCCGGCCCGGATGGAGCAGTTTCGCGATGCGCTCAATGCGAAAGGCGTCGTCTGTACGATTCGTACTTCGCGCGGAGAAGATATTTTCGCGGCCTGCGGGATGTTGTCGACCGCCCGTTTGAACGACGAAAAAAAAGATAAGCGCTTGTAGAAAAGTGAAATTTTATCGGGCATACGGGTTATACAATCAAATTTTTTATGTACGTTTGTAAACAAAATTTTTATACACGATGAAAACTCCGATTTTAACTCTCATGGCGGGACTTTTGCTGGCGTTACTCGGCGCTTGCCATTCAACCCCGTCGGTAGTGACGGCAACCGGTATGCCGTACGAAGTGGTGGTCGTTGCCACACCTTCGAACTGGAATGATACGCTGGGTACGGTGCTGAAAGAGGAACTTCGCCAGCCGGTACGCGGTCTTCCGCAGGCCGAGCCTGCGATGCGGATCACGTATGTCACACCGAACGATTTTAACGGTCTCATGACGTATGTCCGCAACATTCTGATGGTCGATATTGATGAAGGGAAATATACGAGGCTCTCGCTGCGTACCGAAAAGGACCGTTGGGCTTCAGGGCAGACCGTCGTATATTTTACCGCTCCGAACGAAACGATGCTCATCGGTTACCTGAAGCTGCATCAAGGGGTGCTGACCGATTATTTTACCCGTGTGGAAATGGCACGCATGGCACAGGTCATGCAGGAGACATACAGCTCTCGCGTGATGGATAAGGTTAAAACCAAGTTTGATGTGATGCTCAACGTACCTTCTGACATTACTTCCGATAAAGATACGACCGATTTTTACTGGGCATCGAACAATGCCAATACCGGTCGCATGGATGTGGTCGTCTATACGTTCCCGTATACCGATGCCAACACGTTCTCGCAGGAATATCTCAGAGCGATGCGCGACTCGATCCTCGGCGCGAATATCCCCGGTGCGTTCCCAAATTCTCACATGACGACGGTACCTTTCGGACTCTCGTATGAAGTCAAAAAACTGCAAGGCAAGTATTGCGGTGTGTTACGCGGTTTATGGAAGATGGAAGGCGACATGATGGGTGGCCCCTTTGTCAGTTATGCACGGCTTGACGAAGCCAACAACCGTGTCGTGATAGCTGAAGGATTCGTGTATGCACCTGAAACGGATAAACGAAACTATATCCGTCGGCTCGAGGCTTCTTTGCACACGTTGCGTCTGCCGGGCGAATTCGACCAACCGCTCGATGCGGTCGGCGACATGAATGAAAAAACGCAAAACGAAGAACAGCCGATAAATGGGAGGGCCAATGATTAAGGTCGGCATTACGCACGGCGACATCAACGGCGTCGGGTATGAGATCATCCTGAAGACATTTGCCGAAGATCGGATGATGGAACTTTGTACGCCGGTGATATACGGCTCGCTCAAGATCGCCCTTTCGTATCAAAAAGTCTTGGGATTTGAGCCGTTGGGCTTCAAAGTCATTCAAAAGGCCGAAGACGCCGCAGAAGGTAAGTTGAATATCATCAATTGTATGCCGGCCGAACTGACGGCTACCCCCGGCGAATCGACCGCCGACGGAGGCAAGGCCGCCTTCAAAGCCCTTGAGGCTGCGGTGGCCGATCTTAAACGCGGCGCGATCGATACGCTTGTAACGGCACCGATCAACAAACACAACATACAATGCGAAGGTTTCCGCTTTCCCGGTCATACCGAATACCTCGAAGAGTATTTCGGCGAAAACGGACGGTATCGCTCGCTCATGGTGCTGATGAACGAAGACTTGCGCGTAGCGTTGGTGACAGGCCATGTACCGGTGACGGAAATCAAAGACAGCCTCACACAGGAGGCGATTGTGCGCAAACTCGTACTTTTTAACACTTCCCTTAAACAGGATTTCGGCATTGTTCGTCCGCGCATTGCCGTGCTGGCGCTCAATCCGCACGCCGGTGAGGCCGGTTTGCTGGGGCGCGAGGAAGAGACGATTATCATTCCGGCCATCAATGAGGCCGAGAAAGAAGGGGTAATGTCGTTCGGACCTTATGCGGCCGACGGTTTCTTTGGGTCGAAGATGTATCGACATTTTGATGGAGTACTGGCTATGTATCATGATCAGGGATTGGCCCCATTCAAGACTTTGGCCATGGATAACGGCGTAAATTTTACGGCCGGGCTGCCTGTCGTCCGTACATCGCCGGACCACGGTACGGCGTATGATATCGCAGGCCGTAACGAAGCGTCGGAAGTCTCTTTCCGGCACGCTGTTTACTGTTCGATAGATATCTATCGCAGCAGGAAGATGTATGGGGAAGCGACTGCCAACCCACTTCGGAAAGAATATGTTGACAAGGGAGGAAACGATAATGTCAAACTCGATCTTACGAAAGAAAACTTGGACGTTGAGTAAGGATAAATTCAGATTCATTGTGTTTTTATCGTCTTTTTTTATCATCTGTGGACAATGAACGGTTTTGAATTCCTGCTTATTAGGTTAAATATCAAAGGAAAACCTGTTGCGTTGGATGGTGTTGTAAATATTTGCAAGTTAAATTTTTATAAATTAGCTTAATCAGCAGAGAGGGGACAGTGTTTTGTTTTTCAAGAAATAGATTGTTTTTTAGGGGAGGGATTCGTTGTGGTAAAGCCGTTAACAATTAACCACTGACCATTAACTATTAACCATATGTGTGAAAGTGGGTATAAATTGTAAAAGGTATAAATGGTGAAAATTGGAAAAAAGCCGTATCTTTGCCCTTCCAGTAAGCTAAAGGAATTATGTTTAAAAATAAAACGATTGTGTATACATCGGGAACATTCGACATGTTCCATTACAATCATCTACGCATGATTAACTATGCACGCAGTCTGGGCGATATCCTCATTGTCGGGGTAAGTACCGACGAGTTGGTTTCCTCCTATAAGGCGCCTCCTATCATCCCGTTTAACGAACGCATGCAGATCATCGAAGCGCTCAAAACACCCGATATCGTCATTCCGCAACATACCCTCGATCATACCGAGATTGTCAAGAAACTCAATATCGACGCTTTTGTGGTAGGCGATGATTGGTTCGGGAAGTACGACTATCTGAAAGATGCCGATGTGCAGGTCTTTTACTTCCCCTACGGTACGGGCGTCTCCTCGTCATCGCTGCGCAAGACGATTCACGACTCGTACGAGAAGCATTTGCAAGATGAACGAAAGGCAAAACCTGTTTCCGTAAAAACGATGGAAGTTGCTCCGGCAGCAGCCGAAAATACCGCTCCGAAGAAAACGGCATCGAGAAAAGCAAAGTAACAATGGCAAAACAGGCACTGATTACAGGTGGGACAAAAGGGATCGGGAGAGCGATAGCCGTATGTCTGGCCAAGGCAGGGTATGACTTGCTGCTGACATATAACACCGACGAAACAACCGCCGCGAACCTCGCCGCCGCGTTGCGGAAAGATCATGCGGTGAAGGTCGATATGCTGCAGGCGGACATCACGCAGAAGGAATCGATCGACCGGATCGAGAATCGTCTGAATGATTCGGGCGTGAAACTCGATGCCCTTGTGCTGAATGCCGGAACGACGTATCGCACGACGTTTGAAGAGATGAATCTTGCCGAGTGGGAACGACAATTCTTCGCCAATGTGCATTTTCCGGTGTTTTTGCTTCAGCGCATCGTGGGGCGTATGGAACACGGGGCGGCCGTCGTGTTCACCGGCTCATTGATGGGGATCGAACCGCATGCCACCTCGCTATCCTATGGCGTGACCAAATCAGCCGTTCATGCCCTGACGAGGAATCTTGTCAAATTCCTTGCGCCGTACGGTATCCGAGTCAATGCCGTAGCACCCGGCTTTGTCGATACCGACTGGCAAAAGAACAAATCGGTTGAGATACGCCGCAACATTGAGGCGAAAGTGGCGATGGGGCGTTTCTGCCGTCCCGACGAAGTGGCGGAAATCTATCGTATGTTGATTGAAAACAATTATATGAATGGCTCGGTGGTCGTTGCAGACGGCGGCTATGCATATCGATAAAAGATGAATGAGAAAGAATATGAAACATCGCTGAAATCGATCGAGACGGAGAATATCGTCGATTTGTACTTCTACCGTCCGATAGGTTTCCGGATTGCTCGCATGCTCCGTCACACGGGAATCACTCCGAACATGATTACGTTTTTCTCCATCTTCGTCGGAGCCGGAGCAGGATGGCTGTTCTATTTCACGAACAACTTCACGTATACGCTACTTGGTATCCTGCTGCTCGTTTTTGCCAATATTCTCGACTGCGTAGACGGGCAACTGGCGCGTCTGACGGGCATCAAATCCGAGATCGGACGTATCCTCGACGGCATAGCCGGCGACATTTGGTTTACCGTCATTTACGTGGCGCTCGCCTTGCGACTCACACATCTCTACGGTACCGGATGGTTCTTTGTGCCTGCCGTCGCGGCCGGACTGTCACATCTTCTCCAAGCCGGTATTACGGATTATTACAAGACGCTTCACCTCTATTTCGTCAGCAAGGAAAAAGGCAAGGAATTTCAGCGTACGGAGCAGGTCAAGGCGCAACGAAAAGTTATCAAGAAGCGGGTAAACAAGTTCTTTTACGTGTTATACGCCTTATACACGTGGGTGCAGGAACGACTAACCCCTGCTTTGCAGACGATGTTGCACACCTTGCACGCCCGTTACGGAGACGATATCCCCGAACCTGTCCGCCTGCGTTTTCGCAAGCAAAGCCGCTGGTTGATGAAACGAACCATCGACTGGATGACGTTCAACGGCCGTACGACCGTGCTCTTTGCCGTGATGCTTCTCAGTCTTTACTGGAGCGGGATAGTATGGATTTATTTTGCATACGAAATCATCGTTTTGAATACGGTTCTTTATGTATCCGTCCGCAAACACGAGCGTATGTGTGCCACCATCTTGAAAGAGGAGGCATGAAAAAAACAGTACTCGACATAGATGACTTGCAGCGGTTGGCGCCCGTCTTCAAAAAGAAGTGGGTGGCTTTTTTGGCCAAGCAACTGATGAAATGGCTCAACATTGACAAAGTCAATACGATTCATGCCCGATACAGCCACCTTCGCGGAGCCGAGTTTACGTCGGCCATGCTGGCTGATCCGATGATGGATGTGAAATACAGGATTCATCACTCCGACCGTCTGAAGACACTTCCCGAAGGCGCGTTCATCACCGTCTCCAATCACCCCATCGGATCGCTCGACGGCATCATGCTGATCGATATTTTTGCCTCGCGGCGGACAGACTTCTGCGTGATGGTCAACGGCATTCTGGAAAAAATCGGGGCGATGGCCGATAATTTCATTGCCGTCGTACCGAAAACCGGCGGGCAGTCAGCCGCTAATCCGGCGAATGTGAACGGCGTGCGTGCTTCGCTCGAACGACTTAACAACGGTCATCCCATGGGCTTCTTCCCGGCCGGCGCCATGTCGTTCCGTAACAGGGAAGGAAAGGTGTTTGACCTTCCGTGGACACACAGTGTGATTCGTTTGATACGTAAGGCCGGCGTACCGGTCTATCCCGTCTACTTCGATTGTCGAAACTCGAAATTCTTCTATTGGTTAGGGCAGATCAACTGGAAAATAAGGCTGCTGCGGGTACCTACCGAAGCGTTCAATAAACGGGGTAAGACGCTCGATGTGCATATAGGTCAGCCGATTGAACCGGAAATCATTCGGAGCTATACCGATGATAAAGCGCTGGCCGATTTCCTTTATCGTACGACGTACGGTCAGAAAGGATAAATCCGTCTTGGGGTTCTTCTGCTCTCTACGTACAGGAATTTTTCAGATGTTTTTTTGCCGTCTCCAAGAAATAAGGTAATTTTGTCAGGTCAAACTGAAAAACTTACAGCATCATGATGACAGAAGGCATACAACAAATCAAACAACGATATGGGATTATCGGCAACAGTCCGGCGCTCAACCGGGCGATTGACGTAGCGCTTCAGGTAGCGCCCACCGATCTTTCCGTACTGATTACCGGCGAGAGCGGGGTCGGAAAGGAGAATTTTCCGCAAATCATTCATCAGAACAGTCCGCGCAAACACGGACAATACATTGCGGTCAATTGTGGTGCCATCCCCGAAGGAACGATCGACTCCGAGTTGTTCGGGCACGAAAAAGGCTCGTTTACGGGCGCGTTGGCCGACCGGAAAGGATATTTTGAAGTGGCCGATGGCGGGACGATCTTTTTAGACGAGGTCGGCGAGCTGCCTACTCCCACTCAGGCGCGTTTGTTGCGTGTGCTCGAAAGCGGCGAATTTATCAAGGTCGGATCATCGAAGGTGCAGAAAACCGATGTACGCATCGTGGCGGCCACGAATGTGAATCTGGCAGAAGCCGTCGCGCAACATCGTTTTCGTGAAGATTTGTATTACCGGCTCAACACCGTACCCATCGTTATTCCTCCGTTACGCGACCGCCCCGAAGATATCTTGCTGCTGTTTCGTAAATTTGCAAGCGACTGTGCCGAGAAGTACCGGATGCCTGCCATTCAGCTTGAAGAAAATGCCCGTCGCCTGCTGGTGAGTTATCGTTGGCCGGGGAACGTCAGACGGAGCGAATTTCCGTCATCGAGCGCGACCGCACGATTACCGCAGACGAACTGCGCCAGTATCTCCCCAGTCTCGACATGCAAAAACTGCCGGTGCTGGCGCATCAGAAAGAAGACCAGAAACTCTTTCATACCGAACGCGAGATTCTCTATCAGGTGTTATTCGATATGAAGAAGGATGTAAACGAGTTGAAAAAGCTCGTGCATGACATTATGGGCGGAAACCTCCAGATGGCTGTGCCCGTGGAACAACCCGATGCGCCGACTTATACGACTCATCCCATCGATACGGCTCCCATTCAGGAAGTCGAAACCGTGGATGAATTACTTGCCCTCGATGATGTGGAAAAGGAGATGATTCGCAGGGCATTGGAGAAACATAACGGTCGCCGCAAAAATGCTGCAGCCGAACTTAAAATCTCGGAACGTACCCTCTATCGTAAAATTAAGGAATATGGGCTGGATTAAGAAAATAACCGTAAGCTTTTTGATGTTTGCCGCACTGCTCATGCCGGAGGCCTGCTCGATCTCTTACAAATTCAGCGGAACATCCATCGATTATACCGTGGTGAAATCCATATCCATCAAGGATTTTCCCAATATGGCGCCGCTTGTCTACGGGCCTTTGGCTCAAAGATTCACCGACGAACTCAAAGACCGGTACGTACGGCAGACCAAGTTGAGCGTACTGCGTGAAAACGGAACACTCGACTTGGAAGGCGAAATTACGGGTTATGAGTTGACCCCTCAGGCAGTGAAAGATACGCCTGACGGAAGAGCGTCGTTCGCGACCTTGACCCGTCTGACGGTTACCGTCAGAGTGCGCTATGCCAACCAAGTCAAGCCGGAGGAAGGATTTGAACAGTCTTTCTCGTCATATCGAGACTTTGAGAATACGAAAACCATCGATCAGGTACAAGATGAATTGTGTAAGGAGATCATCAACGATTTGGTCGGGCAAATTTATAATGCAACGGTAGCCAATTGGTAAACAATGACGTGTGAGGAATTATATCAACTGATGAATGCACCGGCCAGGTTGTCGGAGAAAACACTGCCCGAACTCAAGCAGATTGCGGAAGATTTTCCCTACTTTCATGCCGTTCAGATGCTCTACCTGAAAAACCTGCAGGTGACGAACGACCTGCGCCTGAATATCGAACTGAAGAAAAGAGCCATTGGTGTCCCCGACAGGACACAGCTCTTCCTATGGCTCGAAGGGGCACGTTACGGCAAAGAACCCTGCGGCCAAAGGGGCGAAGGTGAAGACGGGCAAAAGCAAACTGCTCGGGTCAATGAATATTTATCCGACCCGATGGACGATGAGACGGAAACGGAAGCGTCGAAACCCGCCCTTGAACCGTCTGCTTCGTTAGACTATATGCGCTGGCTGACCGAGAAAGATCCCGATGCCTCTGTTCCGAAAAATAAACTGCGCCATCAGGAGCTGATCGATTCCTTTATCGAAAGCGGAAACGAACGGATCGGAAGACTCACGCCTGAGCAGGTAGAAAAAGGAAGGGAAACAGATCGGAAAGAACCGGAGCAGGAGAAGATGCCGGAGCCTGAACGCGAATCTCTGGATGATTCGTATTTTACTGAAACACTGGCTCATGTTTATATTCGTCAGAAGCGTTACGAGAAAGCGTTGGAGATTATTAGAAGTTTAAGTTTGAAATATCCGAAAAAAAATATTTACTTTGCGGACCAAATCCGATTCTTGGAAAAATTGATTATTCATTCTAAACAAAAAATATAATGTACGTATTTTTATCGATTTTGATTTTTATTGCATCTGTTTTCCTGATATTGATTGTATTGGTGCAAAACTCAAAGGGAGGCGGACTGGCTTCCGGCTTTTCTTCGTCGAATCAGATCATGGGGGTTCGCAAAACGACGGACTTCCTTGAAAAAGCGACATGGGCGCTGGCCGGCACCGTCGTTGTCTTGAGTATTCTCATTACCTCGTTTATCCCTCACGGCGAATCGACGATGCAGCAACAGCAATCCGAAATTCAGCAGCAGGTGAACGATGCGGTGATGGTAGATCCCAATGCCGTAGCGCCGAACTTCGGAACATCGCAACCGGATGCTGCACAGCAACAACCCGAAACACCGGCCGAATAAGAGCGGAGAAGCGTAACGAAACGCTTTATATCCGGCCTTTTTCGTATATCGAGGCTGTCTGCAAAGTCCGGTAGGACTTTTTGGACAGCCTCCTTCGCATTATCAAGACGTCTTCATAAAAGATCAATCCCAGACAAGCTCGTCGTCTATTCATAAAACTTTCATGAAACAAATCTATGGCATAATTGTCTTTTTACTGCTCTCTGCTACCGCCGGTATGGCGCAGAACGACAGTATCAGCATCCGGTTTATTTCTCTGAACCGTGACCTTACTTTACTCAATCGATTGAACAATATTCAGTACACCGGATTTATGTGCACCGATACCTTGGCGCACGGCAAACAATTTTTGTTATATACCGAAGAATACGAGAACGGTGAGAAAGTGCATCCCGACTCAACGGATTTGGAATGTAAAGAACAGCGGATACCGATGGAAGTAAACGGGAAGACGATTGAATATCTCTATGACCCTTGTCGTTATAGAACGTTTCTGCCGGGCGACAGTGTTTTTAGGGTGGCGCTTGCCGGAAAACTCGAAGCCGATACCTTCCGTCTGCTGATGGATTATCCCACTATCTGTCTGACAAAAAAACTCAGAGGAAATGCAGACTATTCCCTTCGAACCATTTCCTGCGATGATGATGAAAGTATGAAACTTCCTGTGAATAAACTTACTCCTGTTTTTGCATACACTCCTCCTTACGATACCGGAAAGGGCATGGCTTCGTACTGTATTCTCGATGCGGGAAACGCAAGGGAGCGTTACGCGACATTCGGCATCAAACATTATTATATCATTTACCTCATCATACGATAGTTCGTATGGCGGATGATATTTTTATTTACTCATTAAATACTCCCCATTTTATGAAACGAATTTATATGATGACCGTTCTTCTGTCGGTCTTTGTTGCGGCCGGCATGGCGCAGGAAATAACGGAAGAGAATTACCTGAAACTGGACAAAGAAATCTGGGAAGCCTATGAACGGCAAAACGATTCGATCTATGCCCTGATGAAGCGCGAACCGGAGCGGAAAGAAGCATTGAAACATGAATTTAAAAAGAATCTTGAAGATGCGCAGCGACGGAATGAGCAGGCGGCTTTGCGTTTCGCATCCGTGCCGAGTGGCTTGCAACGGTTGTTTTGGGTGCGTCTCAATCTGCCGAAAGATACCGTCGAGGCTGTCTGGAACCGTCTCCCTGACGAAATGAAAACGTCGCCTTATGGGAAAAGTATCCGCATGCACTTGGATACGCATCAGATAGAAGAAGGAGCCCGCTATGCCGATTTCGAAGCTACCGCTGCCGACGGCCGTCCGTTTCGGTTATCATCGCTCGAAGGCAAATACATCGTATTGCTCTACGACGGGATCAGTTGCATGGGCGAGGAGGGACGAAATGAGTTAAAGCAACTGTACGAGTCAACTTCGCGTGACGACTTGGAGATTGTCGTTTACTGTATTTCAAGCAGTCCGGAGCAATTACGGGAAGATTACGTAGAGAAGATGAATCTTCCTTTTACGCTTGTGTCCGATTTCAAAATGGATCATACGCCGTTTAAAATCATATACGGCGCCCAAGCCCGACCGACG
>ERZ772960.1133-NODE-1133-length-21876-cov-2.737730_pt1 | contig 21876 bp, 16 predicted proteins | sample MGYA00580678_ERZ772960 | MGnify/ENA primary metagenome ERZ772960 (study PRJEB29015, sample SAMEA2737930) | human oral metagenome | biome: human oral; feature: human-associated habitat; material: dental | place: China | collected 2059 ... | reverse complement strand
TCTTTTAGGGTTATTAGAAGCATCTTCTAATTTTAAAATAATATCCTGCAATTTCATTATTTTTTCTTTCCTTTTCTCTTCTTTGCGACAAACAGAACCGCTCCGAGAACCAGTACTGCCGGAACCGCAAAGAGAAGGGAACTCGTCTTCTTCTTTTCCTTCGGATTCGGCTCTGCAGCTTCTCCCGTATCGAGTTCGTTATCCGGCGCCTCCGCCGTTACCGTCAAATTAATTTCCGTCTTTTCCGTAAACTTGTTTCCGTTCACATCTTCATATTGAATTTCTACCGGGATTGTCGTATCCTCTCCCGTCTCTTTGACGGCTGAAAGCATAACATCGACATTTCCCGTCTCTCCCGGTTTAATGTTTCCTACATACGCAGTCGCTTTTTTAATGTAATCACTTTCAAAAACTGCCGTCACATTGTATAGAATAACCTTTCCGGTATTGTTGATTCCGAACATGGCGTCGGACTCACTTCCCACTGCAACGGATTCCGGTGTCACACTAAAGTTCGAGAAACCCATCCGCGCTGTTTGATTTACGGGGATATCAATATCCACCTTTTCTTCGGCATTCTTAAACTCCGGAGAATCATATTTCTCATTGATGGTCATCACATACGACTTGGGATTCACTCCCGCTCCTGCCCGAACCGTCATACTGATCTCCGTCTCCGCTCCTGCGGCTAGAGAGTTCACCACGAAGGTGTTGGCTCCGTCCGCGATGGAGAAAACTGCGGCATCCTGACTCTTTTCGGAAGTAAGCGTAAAAAGGATATTGCTGGCCGCAATAGAGGTGGAAGCATTCTTCATGGTCAGAATCAGCTTGAAATCTTTTCCGGCATAAACCTGCTCCGGCTCCGTGCGATACTTACTGACAATAAGTCTCGCCTTCGTTCTGTCGTTTGCATTGAAATCACCGGCCTTATCCTTTGCTTCTTCCTGAATCATAGTACTGTTTCGTACATTGACATAGAAGGAATAATCATCCGTAGTGGATACATTGCCTCCGGGAGCCACTTTATAACTTACCGTGTAGGAAAGAGGATAGTATCCGCTTGCCGTATTGGATTTAATGGCCATCGAATAACTCGGGCTCACCGTTTCTCCCGGCTTCACCACCGCATATTCCCGGTCATAATTGGATTCATTAATGGCGAAAGGAAAGTCTTTCTGTGCTTCCGCCTTCGCATTTGCCGTCAATTGCACGGCTTCTTTCTCAGCGAGTGAAGTATTGAGCTTAATCTTTACATCATACAATGTGTTCTTACTCTGGTTGCGGAAGTTCACGGAATAATTCATCACGGACGGATAGTTTCCCGAAGGAGTCAATTGATTTTCTCCCACCACAAAGCTTTTTTCCACAATCTTCGTTCCGGAGCTCTTCACTTCTCCGCTTTCCGTAATGAAGACGTTGACAAACTCGGTTCTGTTCTGCTCCTTTCCGTTTGAATCCGTATACCAGATGGTAAAGGGCACACCAAAATATCCGTCACTGGTCTTTCCTGCGCTATCCTTCATCTTCAAGGCATCGGCACGAACATTGACTTTAAAGTTCAGTTCCTTATATTCTCCCTTTTTCAAACTGGAAAGGGTTTTTTCCTGGGTAAAAAGCGAGGCATTGACTTCGAAAGGATAGACACCGCCATCAACAGGATAAACATAATTTAAACCGTTCTTATACGCATTGTTCTTCCCGGCCTTGTACCCTTCGTCCCATGCATCTTTCTGTGCTTCTCCCTTTTCATCGTCATCCCCGGCATTCTTATAGGGGTTGTCTTTGTTCGTCTTTACCGGACTGTTATTCGTTGTCAGGTAACTCTGATCGTTCGACAGACGAACCCGCACATTCTTGATTTCATCACTGTTTGGATTTGCGAGTCCATTCACGCCGTTGTATCCGACGCGAACTTTCACCTCCATCTCCTGTCCGGGATAGCCGGTCGGCATATCCTGTGCATCATGGAAGAACGTGTTCAAATTGGTGTTCACATAGGACGCATAGCTGTGCTTCTCCCCTGCGAATACAAGCAAAAAGGAAAAACAAAGAAGAAGAACCAGAGCTGCACGTATGTTCTTCAGTCCGCAGGAAAGAAAGCTTCCATGCGGGTCTTTTCCGACTCGGAAAACACTGTCCATAAAATACCGCTTATTTCCATTCTTCCGCTTCATTTTCCTTCTCCTCTTCCTCCAAAGGATGAACCACCGTATAAGGTCGCTCTCCGTTTTCCTTTACAATTCTTTCCTCTATCGCGCTGTCTTTTCGAATAACCGTCTCTACAATCCGCCCGTCCACTATGCGAAGTTGCCTATCGGACCAAGACGCGATATGCGGATCATGGGTAACCATTATCAAGGTTTTATTCTGTTCTTCCACAATCTTTCTTAGGAGGCTGAGAACCTCCTCTGTCGTATGAGAGTCCAGATTTCCCGTCGGCTCATCGGCAAAAATAATCTCCGGCTCAATCACCAGAGCACGGGCAATACCGACTCGCTGCTGCTGTCCGCCGGACATCTGGTTCGGGGTGTGTTCCGCTTCCTTCGCAATGTTCATCAACTCCAGATAGTGCATCGCCGCTTCATTTCTTTCCTCTTTTCCAACTCCTCTGAACATGAGCGGCATGGCAACATTCTCCACCGCATTCATAAAAGGAATCAGATTGTAACTTTGAAAGATAAATCCAACGTGATTTCGTCGAAAGCGTACCAGTTCCGCCTCATTCATCTTATCGATTTCTTCTCCGGCAATGAGAATCTTTCCGCTACTCGGTTTTTCCAGCCCCGCAAGCATATTTAAGCAAGTGGACTTTCCGGATCCGGAAGTGCCGACGATAGCAATAAACTCTCCCTGATAGATATCAAAGTCCAGCCCGTTTAAGGCATGCACTTCATTTTCTCCTATGACAAAGACTTTTCGCAAATCGCGCACCGAAATAATCGGTTCCATACTTTCCCTTTCTAAGAACAGACCTGAAAATCTATAAAAAGTCGCTCTTTCTTATGGACAGAAAAAGCGACTCTTTCGTTACAGCTGCTTATGCCTGATCTTTTCCGTTTATGGAATTATACTTCGGAACCAGGACTTCCTTACCGCCCATGTAGGGCTGTAATGCCTTCGGCACGGTAACCGTTCCATCCTTCTGAAGATGGTTCTCCAGGAACGCAATGAGCATTCTGGGCGGTGCTACGCAAGTATTGTTCAAGGTAAAGGCGAGATGATTCTTTCCATCCTCCCCTTTGATCCGGATCTTCAATCTTCTAGCCTGCGCATCTCCCAGATTCGAGCAGGATCCGACTTCAAAGTACTTCTTCTGTCTCGGGGACCAAGCCTCCACATCACAGGACTTCACTTTCAAATCGGCCAAATCGCCGGAACAACATTCCAGTGTTCTTACCGGAATGTCCAAACTGCGGAAGAAATCGACCGTATTCTTCCAAAGCTTATTGTACCAGTCCATCGCCTCTTCCGGTTCACAAACCACAATCATCTCCTGCTTCTCGAACTGATGAATCCGGTACACTCCTCTTTCTTCAATTCCATGCGCTCCCTTCTCTTTCCGGAAGCAGGGGGAATAAGAGGTCAGCGTAAGCGGAAGGGAAGACGCCGGCAAAATCTGATCGATAAAACGCCCAATCATGGAATGCTCGGAAGTGCCGATCAAATAGAGATCTTCTCCTTCAATCTTGTACATCATGGCATCCATTTCCGCAAAGGACATCACGCCGTCAACCACTTTGGAGCGAATCATATAGGGCGGAATGACATAGGTAAATCCTCTGTCAATCATAAAATCTCTGGCATAGGAAAGAACAGCGGAATGAAGGCGTGCCATATCGCCAACGAGATAGTAGAAACCGTTTCCGGCAACTCTTCCCGCACTGTCCAAATCCAGGCCGCCAAAGCTTTCCATAATATCCGCATGATAAGGAATGGGATAATCCGGAACAAGCGGCTCTCCAAAGCGCTCGTTCTCCACATTACAGCTGTCATCCTTTCCAATCGGTACGGAAGGATCAATCATGTTCGGAATCACCATCATGCGCTTCAAAATTTCTTCCTGTAAAGAGGGTTCCTTCTCCTCCAACTCGGCGAGTCTCTTCGAGAATTCGGCAACCTCCGCCTTGACTTTCTCCGCTTCTTCCTTCTCTCCCTTTGCCATCAAGGCGCCGATTTGCTTGGAAACCTGATTTTTCCTACTGCGAAGCTCATCCGCTTCCATCTGTACTTTTCTGGCTTCTACATCGAGATTAATGACCTCATCAACAAGGCATAATTTCTCGTCCTGAAACTTCTTTTTGATGTTCTCCTTGACTAAATCCGGATTCTCTCGCACAAATTTTATATCTAACATACTGTTCCTCCTTTTCCTCTTCACGGTCACTTAAATATAAACTGAACCGCCATCTTTTTCAAGTTCGTGTTCTTTTCTCCTTATGCCTCTCTTTTCTATAAAAGACGATTCAGGCTCTGTACCTGCTTTACAATTTCCTTTTTACAGCGAAAAACGGAGGAACCGGCAACAATAAAGTTTGCTCCGCTCGCTACGATTTCCGGAAGATTTGCGCTCCCCACACCGCCATCAATTCCGATTTCCAGTTCGATGCCGCGGGAAAGTGCCATGGCTCTCAGTTTCTTTACCTTCTCGAGCGTATAGGGTATAAACTTCTGTCCGCCAAAGCCGGGATTGACGCTCATCAAAAGAATGTAGCTGCACTTCGGCAGAATCTCTTCCAAAGCTACCGGTGTGGCAGGATTCAAGGCAATTCCCGCTTCCATCTGTAAGTCTTTAATTGCCTCCAGCGCGCGGTCAACGTGAGGGGTCGCTTCAAAATGGAAACTCACTCTGTCCGCCCCCGCTTCCTTGCAGGACGCAAAATAGAAGTCCGGATTCGTCACCATAAGATGAACATCAAAGAAAGCTTTTGATTGCTTTCGAAGAGCGGAGACAACATTTACCCCGTAAGAAAGGTTCGGTACAAAGTGTCCATCCATGATATCAAAGTGAAAGCTCTCCGCACCGGCTTCCTCAGCCAGGCGAAGATCCTCTGCCAGGGCGGAGAAATCTGCCGCTAAAACGGAGGGAGACAATCTATTTTTCATTTTCATCACTCCTTTGTAAGAAATAAAAAGCGGGGAATTTCGCACTACCTCCGCTCTGACACAAGCTCTTCATATAACTTCTTATAACTTTCATAGCGAAGAGAAGGAATCTTTCCTTCCGACACGGCACGCTTCACAGCACAGTCTATCTTTCTTTCCCCGATATGTACACAGCTGTTATAGTGGCAAAATTGCCTGTACTCCTCAAATTCCGGATAGAAAAAACGAAGGTTCTCCGGACTGATCTCCGGCGGAAATAGAGAGGTAAAGCCCGGCGTATCCAGGACATAACTGTCTTCATCCAAAGCAAAAAACTCCGCGTGCCTTGTGGTATTCTTTCCTCGAAGAATCTTTTCGGAAAGCGAACCGGTTTCCATTTTTTCTTCCCCGAGAAGAAGATTGATCATCGTAGACTTCCCCACTCCGGACGGTCCGGAAAAGACGCTTGTCTTTCCTTTTAGAAGTGGTCGAATCTTCTCTTCCTCCTTCTCTTTATTTCCCTGAAAGAAATAAACCGGAATCCCTGCGCCGCTATAGTTTTCTTTCACGCTTTGGAGAAAATCACATTCTTCTCCGGATTCCTCTTCCAGCAAATCCATCTTGTTAAAGAACAAGAGGCAGGGAATCTCCCGCACCATGAGGTGAAGAAGAAAGCGATCAATCAGAGGAAAAGAGGGGGCGGGATTCTTTACCGAAAAGACAAGAACGGCCTGGTCTACATTACTCACGGGCGGTCTTAAAAGGGCATTCTTTCTTGGCAGAATCCGGAGAATCTGTCCTGTACACTCTTTTTCACTGTCCGGCACTTCTATCATCTCTACCATATCTCCCACCATGGGTTTTTCTTTGGTATTGCGAAAGCCCCCTTTCGCGTGACACTCAAAGACACTCCCTCCGGAATGGACATAGTAAAATCCGCCTACCCCTTTAATGATTTTCCCAAGCATATTATCCCTCCGGGTGGAAATCCAGGTCATAGGACGCAAGCACATGGTCATTTTCCGCATCCACGACTTCGATGGTTCCCTTGGACAATCCGCTTGCACCGACGATGCGACTCAAACTCAATTGCATCTCACTGCCAAGCTGATAAGAACGGGGCGCCTGGATCGTGGTGTAGTGCGATTCTCCATTGATTTCCTGCCTGAGGTAAACAACGACAAGGACAACCCCTTGTACACCCGGACCGCCACTTCCGATATTCACACTTTGGTTGATGCTGGATACCCAGGCTTTCTCGCCGGAATTGTTCGCCTTTCCGCTTTGCCCGCTGCTGACCATCAGGGAAACACTTTGCCCTTCCTCTACATAGGTATCTTTCGCCACGCTTTGACTCATAACATGATCCTTTTCCGTCGTCGAGCTCGAAACATAAGTAATGTTCCCGACTACAAGCCCCAGGCTCTGCAACTGGTCAATGGCATCATCCTCACTCAGTCCAAGGAGACTCGGCATCGCCACCAGATTCGCATTGCTTCCGCTACTGACTGTGATTTCCAGATTTCCGCTGTCCTTCGTGCTCGCTTTATTCGTACGGATAACATAGCCTTTCGGCACAGTATCGGACGGCTCTTCTTTCAAGGTATAGGCAACGTTTCTTTCCTTTAATTTTTCTTCCAAATCCACAGCAGACATCTTTTGCAGGGAACTCAGGTCTTCCGGATTCTTCGGATCATAGAATTGGATTACTTCGCTTCCTTTGGAAACGGTGACGTAGACCCGGCTGTGGCTGTTATATTTTCCGGCGGGATAGGAGATAATCTGCCCCTCACTATAGTCATCCGAAAACTCTTCCTTGTCCTGATAAATCCGGATATCATAGTCCTTTAGAAGCTCTTCCGCTTCCGGAATCGTCTTTCCCACAATCTCCGGAAGTAAACTGTCCAAAGCGGAAATGGTAATGGCAACCTGGGAACTCTCTTCTGTTGTTTTTTCCGAAGCCTTACTTTCCTCCGATAAGCTGTGTACCGAACGAAGTGCTCCTACTACCTTGTATCCCAAAAAGAGAAAGACCGCTACAATCAGTATCACGGCTACTGCTGCCATCCCCTTATACAGATTGCTGATTCCCCGGTCCAACCCGTTTCTTCCGATAAGACGCTTCTTTCCGCTCTCCTCCCGGTCTGCGAGAAATCCTCCCTCGGGGTCTTCCAGCGCAAGCCGTAAATCTTCTCCCATATCCGCGATACTCTGGTAACGAAGGGATGCCTTCTTCTGCATTCCCCTCCAAACAATATAATCCAGTGCGGGAGACAAGTCTTTTACGCCATCGCGAATCCTCGGAATCGGATCCTCCAGATGGGAAAATACGACCGCCATTGAATTCTCACCCGCATAAGGCACCGTACCGGTAAGCATCTCATACAGTGTACAGGAAAAGGAATAGATGTCCGAACGGGCATCACTCACTCCATGCCTCGCCTGCTCCGGGGAAATATAGTGCACGGATCCCATAACCGCCGTATTCACCGTCTCCTGGCTAGCAGCACGGGCAATGCCGAAGTCGGCAATCTTCACTACGCCTTCCGTACTGATAATAATGTTCTGCGGCTTAATATCCCGATGAACAATCCCCATCTTATGTGCGAGGTCTATCCCGTCAATCAATTGCAACGCAATGCCTATCGCCTCTCTCTCCGGAATTCTTCCCTTTCTCTGGATAAATGTTTTCAGGGTAATTCCTTCAACCAGTTCCATCACAATAAAGTGGAGCTTTCCTTCATCCACGGTATCGAAAGTAGAAACGATATTTAAGTGATTGAGTTTTGCCGCCGCCTTCGCCTCATCCTGAAACTTCCGGACAAACTCGGCATCCTCTGCGAATTCCTCTTTCAAAACCTTGATTGCTACAATTCTTCCTAATTTGATGTCTTCCGCTTTATAGACATAACTCATCCCGCCTTCGCCGATCAGCTCTTCTATCCTGTATCGCTCCTGAAGCAGGGTTCCTTTCTCAATTTTCATCTCTCCCTACTCCTTTCCGAAAGGGTCTACCAGAATCAGCGCAATATTATCTTTTCCCCCGTTAATATTTGCTAAATCAATCAATGCTTCCCCTTTTTCCGCTAAAGCGGAATCATCTTTTAAAATCTGTGCCATACTCTCATTGTCCACCATATTGCTTAAGCCATCGGAGCAGAGGAAGAAGAGGTCTCCCTCCATCAGTTCTTCTTCAAAAAAATCCACATGGAGTTCCTTCTCCGTCCCCACCGCCCGCGTAATATAATTCTTATGCAGGAGGTAGTCCTTCGACCCCCGAATCATCTGGCCTCTTTCAATCATCTCTTCCACATAACTGTGATCTCTCGTTAACTGCTTTAAGCGATTCTTTCTGAAAAGATACGCCCTGCTGTCTCCCACATTCGAAACATAGAGCAGGGAACCGTCAAAAAATGCGGTAACCAGGGTACTTCCCATTCCCCGCAGATTGAAATTGTTCTCCGAAAGACAATAGAGCTCTCCGTTAATCCGCTGAATCGAATCTCTGAGCAGGCGTAACGGACTGTCCGATGCACTATCCTTCATAACGGATACCAAGCTCTCCACAAGATAACGGGAGGCATAGTCTCCCGCTTTATGTCCGCCCATTCCGTCTGCCAGCAAAAAAAGATTGGGAAAAACACCCAGGCTATCCTTCGTAGCGAAGAGAAAGTCCTGGTTCATTTTTCTCATCTTTCCCTGATCTGTCTTCGCAAAAAATTGCATCAGTCCGTTCCTTCCTTCTTAGTTTTTTTCTTTTCTTTCTTCCAGCTCAGCGTCCCTTCTCAGCTGTCCGCATGCTCCCGAAATATCCGCACCCATTTCTCTTCTAATGGTACAGCTTATTCCCCGCTTTTCAAGTCCTTCTTGAAAGCGCATGATTCTCTTTCGATCTGGTGCCGCAAAATCTCTTTCTTTTATCGGGTTGACCGGAATCAGATTCACGTGGGTCGGAAAATGTTCCCCCTTCTTTTTCAAGAGAGAAACGAGGGCTGCCAAATCCTCCTTCCCGTCGTTCACCCCGAGAACCAGCGCATACTCAAAGCTCACTCTTCTTCCGGTCTTTTGAAAATAGAAACGAACCGCATCCATCACTTCGGAAAGGGGATAGCGATTGGCAATCGGCATGATTTTCTTTCGCTTTTCATCGGTCGGGGCATGAAGGCTCAGTGCCAGTGTGATACCGAGATTCTCTTCTGCCAGCTTTAAAATCCCCGGTACGATACCGCAGGTAGAAAGTGTGATATTCCGCATCGATAGATTTCGACCGATTTTGCCTCCGATAATATGGAGAAAATGAAGCACTTCGTCGTAGTTATCCAAAGGTTCTCCGGAACCCATTAAGACGATGTTCGACACCTTCTCCCCGCTGATTCGCTCGATTTCCACAATCTGCCCGAGCATTTCTCCGGCAGTGCAGTTCCTGGCCAGGCCGGAAAGCGTGGAAGCACAAAAAGCACAGCCCATCCTGCATCCTACCTGTGTGGAAATACAAGCCGTATTGCCATGATGATAACGCATCAGAACCGACTCAATCCGATGTCCGTCAGAAAGGGTAAAGAGGAATTTCTCCGTTTCATCCAGTTTCGAGAGATAGTGCCTGTAAAGGCACGGTAAAGAAAGCGTGAACTCCTCCTGCAAGACTTCCCGCACATTCTTAGGAAGATTCAACATTTCCGAAAAATCCTGTACGTCCTTCTCCATCACCCAGCGATAAATCTGCTCTGCCCTATAGACAGGAAAATGATGGGCAAGAACCCATTCTTTCAACTCTTTCTCTTCCAAGTCCCTTAGGTTTCGCATCGCACTCTCTCCACTTTTTTATGTCTCACGAATAAAACTTGCATAATAGAATCCGTCTCCCGGTTCTCCCGGAAGAAATTTCTTTTCTTTCTCCAGACGGAACGGGAAATGCCGCAAGATATAATCCCGGTTGTCCTCATTCTCTTCCTTTGTCAAAGTGCAGGTGGAATAGATGAGCTGCCCTCCCGGCTTGACATATGAAGTAACCGTATCCAGAATCTCTCTTTGCAGTTTCTGCAAAGAGATAACCCCTTCTTTTGAAAAATGAAGCCGTAAATCCGCTTTCTTCCCCAAAACACCAAGTCCGGAACAGGGTACATCCGAAAGCACAAGATCCAGCTTTCCCTCTTCCTGTAAAAAACGGGCATCTTTTTTTCTGGCATCCCAAGCGGAAATCTCCATATTCTTTAAGTTTAAGCGCTTTCGATTCTCTTCAATGAGATGGATTTTATCCTCTTTTTCATCCCGCGCATAAACGATTCCGCTTCCCTCTAAAAGTTCTGCGATATGACAGGCTTTCCCGCCGGGAGCACTGCAACAATCCAGTACTCTCGCGCCCTTATGAAGATGCGCCGCCTTCGCTACTTCCTGCGAAGAAAAATCCTGTACGCTCACTCCTCCGGATAAGAAACGTCTCTCTTTGAAAATATTTCCGGAAACCTTCTCTCCCTCTCCTTTTTCATTGCGAATATAAAAACCGCTGTCGGCTTGAAGAAACGCTCTTGCCATCCGCATCGTTTCCTCTAAGCCATATTCTTCTTTCAGATAAGAAAATATCTCCTCGGGCAGCGCCGCACCGATAGCATCCTCCGTATGCTGATTCGAAAGAATGGTGAGCAAGTCTTCTTTATTCTCGCTGATTCGCCGTAAAACCGCATTTGCAAAAGGAACAAGCCCCTGCAACTTCCTTTTCTTCAGATATTTCAGACTCTCATTAATGGCCGCATGGGGAGGAATCTTATCCATAAAAAGAAGTTGATAAGCGGAAAGTCGAAGGGCTTCTAATACACGGGGTTTGATCTTCTTAAGCGGCGTATTCGAATAGCGGGAAATACAATCATCCAGTTGGATATAGCGTTCCACCGTCCCGTGACTGAGCCGGGTAATCAAAGCACGCTTACTGTCGTCAAAATAAGGATAGGATGAGAAGGCACGCTGCAAAGCGAGGTGCAAGAAGACTCCTTCCGTAAAAACAGCATGAAGCAAGTCCAGAACGACTTCTCTTTCTGTCTTCCTCTCTCTTTTTGTCTTGTCTTCCTCTTTTCTTTCCACTGTTTCCCTCATTCTTACCGCTTATATATTGTGCTTTTCCTGTATCTACGGAATCGGATAGCCATGAAGGAAATCCGCTGCCTGCATCCGTTTCTTTCCTTCTACTTGCAGTTCTTTCACTTCCAAAATGCCTTTTTCCGTAGTGACATAAAGGCGCTTCTTGTCTTTACTGCAATAAAACCGTCCATTTTCTCCCTGCGGAAAATAAGCGGAACCGTCCTCTTCACCAAAAAAAGACTGTACTTTCTCTTCTTCTATTTTCCCAAGGAAAAGAGTATCCTCTCCTGTCTCTCCCGCTATTTCCGCATCCAAAATCTTAAATCGTTTTCCGTTCGGAAGAATGCTCATCGCACCGGGCCAGGGGGTATATGCCCGGCACATCCTTTCCAAAAAGGCGGCATCCCGGTTCCAATTGATAAAACCGTCTTTCTTCTTAATAATCTTGGTATACGTCGCCCGGCTTTCCTCCTGCAAAACGCCATGTATTGTTCCCTCCGAAATCCCCTCGAGCGTCCGCACAATACAGCTTCGGGAAAGCGCTGCCAGTTTCAAAAAGAGGGTCTCCGCCGTCTCTTTCTTGGAAAGGGCAAGCTTTTCCTGTAACAGAATGTCCCCTGTGTCCAGTCCTTCCGCCATACACATGGTGGTGATCCCGCTCTCCTTCTCCCCTTCTAAAACAGCCTCTTGAATCGGAGACGCGCCTCTGTACTTCGGCAGTAAAGAGGCATGCACATTCACTGCACAAAAACGGGGAATATCCAACACTTCTTTCGGAAGAATCTGTCCGAAAGCAGCCACCACAATAAAATCCGGAGCAAGATGCCTGATTTCATCTATCAGCGCTGCATCTTCCCTTAGGCGCCTCGTTGTGCGTACCGGAAGGCCGAGATGCTCAGCCGCTTTTCGTACCGCTGTTTTCTCCGGTATGGCGTGTCTTCCTTTAGCTTTGTCTTCCTGCGTGAGTACAAGTAAAATCTCATACCCTGCCTCGTACAAAGCCTGAAGACTTTCAACCGCAAAGTCCGGAGAACCCATAAAAACAATCCTCAAATTTCTTCCTCCTCTTCCAATTCTTCATAAACGACATCCTCTAGTTCTCCTTCCACCTTCTCGGTATAGAGGATACCCTGTAAATGGTCGTTTTCGTGAGAAAATGCTCGAGCCAGAAAACCGCTGGCGTCCAACGTATACTCGTTCATGTTCTGATCCAGTGCTTTCACCTTTATATGCATCGGCCTGGTTACGACTCCCTCTTTCCCGGGAACGGACAAGCAACCTTCTTCTCCGGTCTGTACTTCTTCCCCTACCACGGTGATTTCCGGATTAATGGCAACGTACTGCTTTCCGTCTCCGATATCCACCACAAAAATCTGCTTTAAAATACCGACCTGCGGTGCTGCAAGGCCAACCCCGTTGGCATCATACATCGTATCGAACATATCACTGATCAGTTCTTTTAAACGGCCGGTCATCTCTTTTACCGCCTTTGTTTTTTTCTCCAGAATTGCATCTCCTATGGTTCTGATGGAACGAATTGCCATAACTTTCCCTTTCTATAAAAGATCAAAATGATAAGAAATGAGTCCTCTCTTATCTTCCCTTCTTAACTCTTCCACAAAATAGTCTCTTAATCGCAGGATTATATCATGATTGCTATGCTTAATATAGATGATTTTCCGAAACTTATCTTTTATTTTATAGATTGTGGCGGGGAACGGACCATAGACCTCGCCCTCTGTCTCCGCCCCCTTGACCAGCAGTTTTTCCGTGACTTTGGAAAGGACAAAATCCAAATAAATTTCATCCGTATGGAGAAGCTGAATGGCAAGCATCACGGCATAAGGCGGATAAAAAAGGCGCCTCCGGTAGCGCATTTCTTCCCGATAAAAAGAAAGATAATTTTCTTGCAAAGAAAGCTTTAGAACGGGGTTTTCCGGCTGATACGTCTGTACAATAACCTCCCCTTCCTCCGTTCCTCTCCCGGCGCGCCCCGAAAACTGTGTCAGGAGTTGATACGCCCGCTCTCCCGCTTGGAAATCCGAATCCAGCGTAATCTGATCCGCTGCAATGATGCCGACTAAAGTGACATTGGGAAAATCATGCCCTTTCACAATCATTTGCGTGCCAATCAGAATTCCCGCTTTTTTCTCGGAAAAACGCTGTAAAATTTCTTCATACATCCCTTTTTTTCGCGTGCTGTCCCTATCCATGCGAAGGATTTCCTGTGCAGGGAAAAGACTGTGACAGAGGCTCTCCAGTTTCTCCGTCCCCGTTCCGAAGGCGGCAAGATACTTGCTTCCGCAATGCGGGCATATCTTTGGAAGAGGCATCTGAAATCCGCAGTAATGGCACTGTAAGTTTCCATTTTTATGCAAATTCAAGCTGACATCACAGTGCGGACAACGAAGCGCTTCTCCGCATTTTCGGCAACTCACAAAAGGGGCATACCCTCTTCGGTTCATAAAGAGCATGACTTGCTCCCCCTTTTTCAGGCGAGAACGAATCTTTTCTTCTAAAAGTCGGGAAAAAATGGAGCGATTGCCCTCCTCCAACTCTTTTCGCATATCGACCACCGTGGTTTTCGGCAGTACACTTCCTTTTACGGCGCGCCTTGTTAACGTAAAGCAGGGAAGCTCTCCTTTCTCCACTCTATAAAAAAGAGATAAAGAAGGCGTTGCCGTGCCATAGAGCACCGGACAGGAAGACAGAATCCCTCGCATCCGTACAAGTTCCCTCGTCTCATAGCGGGGAGACGTTTCCGACTTATAGGAACGATCCTGCTCCTCATCCATAATGATTAAACCCGGTTTAGAAAAAGGAGCAAATAGGGCGGAACGCGGTCCCATCAGAATCTTTACCTGCCCGCTACGGCATTTCTCCATACTCTCTGCGCGTTCCCCTTCACTCATACGGGAATGTAATACCGCTACCATCCCGGGAAATCTCCGTTCTATTCTGGAGCGGGTCTGAAAACTCAGAGAGATTTCCGGAATCAGGAAAATAACCTCTTTTCCCTGCTCTATCACTTCTTCCATCAGCCGAAGATAGACTTCCGTCTTTCCTGAACCGGTTACGCCGAAAAGCAGAACTTCCTTTTCTCCCACATGAAAAGCGGATTGAATGGAATGGAGCACCTTTTCCTGCTCCGCAGTAAGGGAAAAGTCGGTCTTCTCCCTTTTATAGAGAAGAACTTCTTCTTTTGTTTTTTTTCTGACCTTCTTCTTTACCGGAAGAACGGTTTTCAGGCATTGCACGAGACTGCTTCCATATTCTTCGCTCATCCACAGCGCCAGCCCCAGTAATTCCTCCTCTACGGAAAACTCTTTCTCTAAAAGAGAGCTAATCTCCCGAATCTTTTCTTCCGGGTAATCCGTTGTCTCCTTGATGGACAGAACGTATCCCTTTCTCTTTCCTTTTCCAAAAGGAACTAAAACAGGATCCCCGACGTAAAGAACCATGCCTTCGGGAATCCTATAGGTAAAACTCTTATCAACGGCTTCATGACTTATATCTACAATCAGCTCTGCGTACAAAACAACTCCTTACTCCTCTAAAAGAGCTTCTATCACCTTGGAAAGAGAAAGAGAATGAGAGGCTTTAAAGAGAACGACATCCCCTGCTCTCAGTTCCCTCTTTAGGCATTTCGTCAGTTCCTCCCGCGAATCGAAATCCTCCCCCGGAATGTTTTTCGGGAAAAGTCCTTTTCGAATCTCTCTCGCCTTCTCTCCTAAAGTATACAAAGCATCAATGGAAAGTTCCTTCAATTCTTCTCCGATTTCTCTATGCAAGAAAAGCTCCTCCTTCCCGAGCTCATTCATATCCCCGAGGACTGCAATTCTTCTTTTTCCTTCCTCTTTCGAAAGAACACGGAGACTGGCCTTCATAGAATCCGGTGAGGCATTGTAACTGTCATCCAAAATGCTGATTCCTTTTTTGCTTCTCCGTTTCTCTCCTCTTCCGGGAAGCCCTCTGAAATGAAACAAAGCCTCCTTTGCGGAAGAAAGAGAAACGGAGAGCTCTTCCGAAAGAAGCAGAGCGATTCCGGCATTTTCCTCCATATGTTCTCCCGGAACCGATAGAGGAATGTCCGCCTTCTCATAGAAAGAGACTTTCAGAGAAATAGCTTCTTCTCCCTCTCCCAAGAAGCCCATGGCACGAATCTTCTCTTCCGTTAAGGCGGAAAGAATAGGGTCTTTCTTCGGAAGATAAAGATGCACCGTTCTCTTCTTTCCCATCAAAATATGCATTTTCTCAAAACAGGTATTCTCCTTCGTATGCATATTTTCCAGATGTGCCGTCCCGATATTGGTAAAGACAGCGATATCCACACTCGCCATCTTAGCAAGCCTTTCCATCTCTCCCGGGAAGGAAACCCCCATCTCAATGACACTGATCTCCTGATTTTCCTTCGCCATGTGAAACAGGGTAATCGGAACCCCAATCTGGGAATTTGCATTGCCTTTTGTCTGAAAAACACCGCGTTCCGAGGAAAGCGCTGTTGCAATCATTTCTCTTGTCGTTGTTTTTCCGACAGACCCGGTAACCCCAATAAGCGTTCCTTTATATTTTTCCCGACAATATCCGCCAAATTTCTGTAATGCGGATAAACAATCATCCACGGGATAAAAATGAACCTCCGGATAACGAGCTTCCCATTCTCCCGCATCTTCCTCCGTGAAAATATGCCTGGCCCCATGCTCTATCGCCATCGGAATAAAACGATGTCCGTCGACCTTTTCCCCCTTTATCGGGACAAAAAGTGCCGAACGGCAATCCTCTCTCGAATCCACTACAATTTGATCAATTGCGGAAAAAATTTGTTCAAAATCCATTCTACTGCCCTTCTTTTTCCCCCGTCTTCCCGAAGCGGGGGTTCCATTCTCAAGATAGCTTATCCGCTTCTTCCAGAATCACCTCCCGGTCCACAAAATGCGTGAACTGTCCGTTTACCTCGTTATATTCTTCATGGCCCTTTCCGATTACCGCAATAAGATCTCCTCTTCTCGCATTCTTCAGGGCATAGGCAATGGCCTCTCGGCGGTCCGGTATCGCGATATAGTTCCGTGTTTTCTTCGTTAAGGTACTTTCAATATCTTTGATGATATCCTCCGTCTTCTCGTAACGGGAATTATCGGCAGTAAGAATACTGAAATCCGCCATTTCTCCCGCTATTTCTCCCATGCCGTAGCGTCTTTCTTTGGAACGGTTCCCTCCGCAGCCGAAGACCACAATCAGCCTTCCCGGATTGTACTGCCGAAGCGTCTCCAGGAGATTCTTCATACCAAGCGCATTATGCGCATAATCTACAATAACCGTATGTCCGTCTCTTTGCAAAACCACTTCCATCCGTCCGTTTACTTTGATTTTAGAAAGGGCATCCTTCACCTTCTCCATCGGAATCTTTAAAAGGGAAGCCAGGGACACGGCAGCAAGCGCATTATAAACATTGTATACTCCCGGTAAATGGTTAAAAATCTTTACCTTTTCATCTCCGTGCTCGAAGGTGAAAACCGTGCCGATAAAATGATCTTCCCGAAGGGTTTCGACTTCCTCCGCACGGAAGTCCGCCTCCTGCTCTAAGGCAAAGGTATAGGTGGGACAGGGCGCGTTTTCAATAAATTCTTCTGCAAAATTGGCATCTCTGTTAATCAGCCCAACCTTCGACTGGGTAAAGATACGCGATTTGTAATATTTGTACTCCGCAAAGTCTTTATGTTCATTTACGCCAATGTGATCTTCTTCAATATTCGTAAAGATACCATAGTCGAAAAGAATTTCATCGGTTCTATGCATCTTAAATCCCTGGGAGGACGCTTCCATAACCACCGCATTGACTCCTTTGTCCCGCATCTTCCGAAAAGTCTCCTGCAAGGTATAGGATTCCGGTGTGGTATTGCGCGTCTCTTCATGAATTCCCATATAATCGATTCCCGTGGTACCGATTAAACCGGCATGATATCCCCCTTCTTCCAGAATACTGCGTACCATGCTGGCGGTTGTCGTCTTTCCTTTTGTTCCGGTAATGCCGATCATCAGCATTTCTTTTTCCGGATAACGAAAATAGAAGGCGGAGAGTTCTGCAAGAGCGGCTCTCGCATTTTCCACTCGAACTACGCAAAGCTTCTCTTTCTCCTTATCCTCTAAGCCTAATTCGGAGAGTCCTTTCTCCACAACAAAGAGTCGAACTCCTTTTTCGATTAACTCGGGAATCTTATCATGGGAATCCATGGTTGTCCCCTGCATACAGAGAAACAAGTCCCCCGCTTTCGCCTTTCTTGAATCATAAGAAAGTCCCAAGAGCTCCTCCTGTTCCGGATTTCCCAGAAGAACCTCCGCCCCTTTTACTGCATGAAACCAATTACTCATCCTCTCTCGACCTTTCCTTACGATAAACCGACAATCTGTCCCTCCACAAGATCAATCCGCTCTGCAGCGGGAATCTTGGGAAGCCCCGGCATCGTCATAATATCTCCTGTTAGTACTACCACAAAGCCTGCCCCTGCTGAAACATAAACCTCTTTCACGGAAAGCGTGAACCCTTCAGGTCGCCCGAGAAGCAGAGGATTGTCCGAGAGACTGTACTGTGTCTTCGCCATACACACCGGACAGGAAGAGAAACCCATTAGAGTGAGACGTTCCAGTTCCTTTTCCGCCTTTCCCGTATAGGCGACTTCCTTCGCTCCATAGATCTCCCTTGCCACTCTGGAAATTTTCTCCTTTAAAGAGAGGGATAAATCCTGCACAGGATGAAAATCCGCCTTCTCTTCTAAAGCCTGTAAAACTTCTCTTGCCAGGGCCTCTCCGCCGGCTCCTCCCTTTCCATGTACCTCTGTCACGGCGAAACCCACGCCTTTCTTCTTACAGAAATCGGAAAGAAAAGCCAGTTCCCGCTCCGTATCTTCGCTAAAACGATTGATGGCTACAACCAGTGGAAGACCGTATTTCTTTACATTTTCAATATGCTTTTCCAGATTTACGATACCTCTTTCCAGGGCGGGAAGGTTCTCCTCTTTCAGCGCGGATTTCTCCACGCCGCCGTTGTACTTCAGGGCGCGAACGGTCGCGACAAGAACGGCCGCATCGGGATGAAGAGAACCGAGCTGGGAAGTAATATCGAAAAATTTCTCCGCTCCCAAATCCGCACCGAACCCGGCTTCCGTTATCGTGATATCCGACAACTTCAAGGCATACTTCGTCGCCAAAATGGAATTACATCCATGGGCAATGTTGGCAAAAGGGCCTCCGTGCACAAGAACCAGATTCTTCTCCAAGGTCTGTACAATATTGGGCTTCATCGCGTCTTTCAAAAGCACCGCCATGGAACCGACCGCATGAAGATCTTCCGCAGTAACCGCTTTTCCTTCCTGATCATACGCTACGATGATTCTGGAAAGACGGGCTTTCAAATCCGAAAGGTCCTTACTGAGGCAGAGAATGGCCATAATCTCCGACGCCACGGTGATGATGAAGTGGTCTTCTCTTACTACTCCGTCCTGTGCTCCGCCAAGACCGATAACGATGTTTCGAAGCGCTCTGTCATTCATATCGAGGCAGCGCTTCCACTGGATTCTCTTCAAATCAATGTGCAGTGCATTTCCCTGCTTAATATGATTATCGAGCACTGCGGAAAGCAGATTGTTTGCAGAAGTAATCGCATGGAAATCTCCCGTGAAATGGAGATTCAGATCCTCCATCGGAACCACTTGGGCATATCCTCCTCCGGCTGCACCGCCCTTGATCCCGAAGCAGGGTCCGAGACTCGGCTCCCGGAGAGCGGCAACCGCTTTCTTTCCAAGGCGATTCAAAGCATCGGTTAATCCTACCGTAACGGTGGTTTTTCCCTCCCCAAAGGGGGTTGGATTGATGGCCGTAACCAGTACCAGTTTTCCGTCTTTCTTTTCTTTTCTTTTCTCATACACTTCGGGAGAAAGCTTAGCTTTATATTTTCCATAAAGCTCCAGCTCATCCTCTTCAATCGCATAACGTTCGGCAATTTCCGTAATGTCGAGCAGGGTATTTTCTTGTGCAATTTCCAGGTCTGTCTTCATGGGTTCACTCTCCTTTATTCTGTATTAGTGTATTGAACTCTTCTTTACTCATCAGAACTTTTCTGGCCTTCGTACCTTCTTCATCCCCTACTACGCCGGCTTCTGCCAGCTGATCCATAATCCTCGCCGCTCGATTGAAGCCGATACGAAACCGTCTTTGCAGAAAACCTATGCTCGCTTTCTCCGTATCCATCACAAGCTGTGCCGCTTCCACAAAAAGGGCATCTTGCTCATTACTTACGTTATCCGCTTCTTCTCTCCCGCCGCTTTCCTCAATCGATTGTAAAACTTTCGTATTGTATTCCGTCTCTCCTTCTTTCTTTAAAAAGTCCGTCACTTTCCCGACTTCTTCATCCGATACAAAGGCCCCCTGAACTCGAATCGGTTTAGGCAGACTTTGCGGGAAGAACAGCATATCTCCCTTCCCCAGTAACTTTTCCGCCCCGTTCATATCGATAATCGTACGGGAATCTACCCCGCTGCTTACGGAAAAAGCAATTCTCGAAGGCACATTTGCCTTGATTAAACCGGTAATGACGTTTACGGAGGGACGCTGTGTCGCAATAATCAGGTGCATTCCGCAGGCTCTGGCAAGCTGTGTCAAACGTACAATCGCGTCCTCCACCTCCTGTGCCGACACCATCATGAGATCCGCAAGTTCATCGATAATGATGATAATCTGTGGAAGAATCTCCAGTTGCTCCGCTTCCCGCTCTTCCTTTTTCATCTTTCTTATTTTTTCGTTATATCCTGCGAGATCCCGCACCGACAAATTCGCAAACCTCTTGTAACGCACGGTCATTTCCGCCACTGCCCAATTCAGAGCCTGTGCCGCCTTCTTCGGGTCCGTGACTACCGGAATCAGAAGATGGGGAATCCCGTTATAAACCTGCAATTCCACCACCTTGGGATCCACCATAATCATCCTGACTTCTTCCGGCGTATACTTATACAGGATGGACATAATCAAAGTATTGATGGAAACAGACTTTCCCGCCCCCGTCGCTCCGGCTACAAGAAGGTGCGGCATCTTCGCGATGTCCGTGATCACTACCTTTCCCGCGATATCCTTTCCGACACCGAAGGCGAGACGCATCTTGCTTTTTTGGAATTCTTCGGAAGACAGGATATCTCCCAGATAGACCACCTGACTGTTTTTGTTCGGTACTTCGATACCAACTGCAGACTTTCCGGGAATCGGCGCTTCTATACGAATATCCGAGGCCGCAAGACGCATCTTTATGTCATTACTCAGGGATACAATCTTGGCAAGCTTCACCCCCTGCTCCGGTTGCAATTCATAGCGCGTAACGGACGGTCCTACGGAAACATTCGTGATACTTACCGAAATGCCGAAACTCTTCAGGGTTTCCTGCAAAGTTCGAGCATTGCGTTCAATTTCATTTTTCTCACCAACCGTCTTATCCTTTGCACATTTTAGAAGGGAAAGCGACGGAAACTGATAGGGCTTAGTCTCCATGTCCGGTACCAGTTCTTCCTCTTCTCTCTTATTTCGAATGCGCTCCTGTAACTTTTCTCTGTCGGACGAAATCCTTTCTCCCGAAGCAGTCTCCACCACCCTCAGGGAACTATCCCCTTCTAATAACTTTCTCTTCCATTCTTCTTCCGAAAGTGGCGCTTCTCCTCCCCCGTTATCCTCGTTCAGGTCATACTCTTCACAAGAAAGCGGCTCTTCCTTTCCATCCTTCCCAGCGTCTGAACGGAATGCCTTCTCTTCTTCGATCGGATTCTCTTCCTCGATTGGACTCTCTTCTTCGATCGGATTCTCTTCCTCAAACAGCCCCTTTGTTTCCTTTTCTTCCGAAAAATCAGCGATATGAAAATCCGTAGCGGAGAAATCCACTCCTTTCGCTTCCTTTTTCTCTCTTCTTTCCCTTCTCTCTCTAAGGACTTCTCTTGCACCGGTGGAAATGCGCTGCAAGTCACTCTTTGCCTTTCTTCCCGCCCTTTCCGCGGTTTGCATGGAAAAGCGTGTAAAGAGGCTTACAATCGGTTTCTCCGTAACGAAAACAAGAGAAAGGAGCAAGAAAAAGAAAAGAACCAAAAGAGCCCCGATTCTTCCTAAAAATGTGGAAAGAAGAAAGAGCAGTCCATTTCCGAATATGCCTCCCCCCTCCAAAAGAGAAAAGAAATCAAACGGAATCTCCTTTCCGAGGAACAGCGTGGAAAAAAAACTTTCCAAAAGCAAATAAAAGAGAAGCATAGCGGAAATCCGTCTAAATACAGTCGGATTCTCCCGATTCATTCTATAAAACAGAAGCAAAAAGAAAAGAAGGAACGGAAAGAGAAAAAAGAAACTGCCAAAAAATAAGAACTGTCCCTTCTTCAACAGTTCCCCAAGAAAACCGCAAAATCCTAAATTGCTTAAAAAAAGCAAGAAAGAGAAAAGGCAACAGAAAAGGAGCACAATCTCCTCCCGCATCTTCGGATCCAGCCCCCCGGATTTTACCCTTGTTTTCTTTCGACTATTTTTTCTACTCGTGTTTCGTCTTCTTCCCATACGCTCCTACTCAATCTATAAATCTTCGGAAATTATACAACAATTTGCGAAAAATGAGAAGAAGAGCAATCTTTAGACCGATACGGAAGAACGTACTATCGTATCGATTTTATGAACGAACTCCCTGCAAAAAAGTCTTCTCAAACTGCT